>Ga0075114_10001811_pt1 | contig 11323 bp, 8 predicted proteins | sample AntAceMetag02UKM_FD_69784 | JGI IMG/M metagenome (GOLD analysis project Ga0075114, IMG submission 69784) | Saline lake microbial communities from Ace Lake, Antarctica - Antarctic Ace Lake Metagenome 02UKM | ecosystem: Environmental > Aquatic > Non-marine Saline and Alkaline > Saline | place...
GTGTAGGTGAAATTAAAAGGCCCGTTTTGACTGGTGTGGGTCTGGCCACCGAAAGGGCCGGCGGAGGCGGGGTCAAAGGCGGCGTGGCCAAATTGGTCATAGGCAGACTTTTTTTGGTTATTACTTAAAACTTCATAGGCTTCGTTAATGCCCTTGAATTTTTCTTCGGCATCGGCAGATTTATTTTTATCGGGATGATACTTTAGAGCTAGCTTACGATAAGCCGCCTTAATATCAGCCGTTGAGGCATTTTTATCAACACCAAGAACCTCATAAAAATCACGCTTCATGGCTTATTTTACAATTTCCCCTTCTTCGGCGTCAGCTTTGTCCGGATTATCTTTCTTTTGATCTTTTTTGGTTGACTTGGTCTTTGGCTGATCCGATGAGGGAGGGGCCTGGGGCTTAGGCTGATTAACAACAGCGCTGATAGTCTGAAGGATTTGACTGATTTCTTCAGCTATCTTGTCGAGGTCTTCTTTGGAAGTATCGGTTTTAGCTAAAATCTCTTTAGCTTGCTTTATTTTCTTTTCGGCCTGTTTTTTATCAGCCTCTTTGACCTTGTCTTTGTTTTCCTTAAGAGTTTTTTCTAAGGAAAAAATAGTAGCGTCAAGCCTGTTTCTGGACTCGGCCGTGGCCTGCTTTTTGGCATCGTCATCGGCATGAGATTCAGCATCTTTTTTCATTTTTTCGACTTCTTCTTCAGAAAGGTTAGTGGCATTTTGAATGGTAATTTTTTGCTCTTTAGCGGTTTTTTTGTCTTTGGCAGTGACACTCAAAATACCATTACTGTCGATGTCAAAAGTAACCTCTATTTGAGGAGTGCCACGAGGAGCTGAGGTTATGCCGTCTAAAATGAAACGTCCCAGTGATTTATTGTCAGCGGACATAGGACGCTCTCCTTGTAAAACGTTGATTTCCACTTGGGGTTGATTGTCTGAATAGGTGGTGAAAATCTGTGATTTTTTGGTGGGAACGGTGGTGTTCCTCTCTATCAAAGGAGTGCGGATGTTGCCGGCGGTTTCTATACCCAAGGTCAGGGGGGTAACATCAAGCAGGACCACATCCTTAACTTCACCGGAAAGAACGGCTCCCTGAACGGCGGCTCCCAGGGCCACCACCTCATCAGGGTTAAGATTATTGTTTAGGTCTTTACCAAAAAAGTCTTTAACCGTTTGTTGAATTTTTGGCATACGAGTCATGCCTCCCACCATCAGAATTTCGTCAATATCGGCGGTGGAGATTTTGGCGTCTTTAAGACACTTTTCCATTGGCTCAATGGTTTTTTGGATGAGGTCATCAACCATTTTTTCCAATTGAGAGCGACTAAGCTTAACGGTGAGATGAAGGGCTTGGCCGTCTTTTTGAGTAATAAAAGGAAGATTTATTTCGGTTTCAGGAGAGGTGGATAGTTCTATTTTTGCTTTTTCGGCGGCTTCCCGAATTCTCTGTAAGGCTTGGGGGTCGGTGGATAAATCGACTTGGTGTTCTTTGGTGAAATTATCCAACAGCCAATCAATAATTTTTTGATCAAAATCATCACCACCTAAAAATGTATCACCATTGGTGGCCTTGACTTCAAAAATACCATCACCGATTTCTAAAATGGAAATATCAAAAGTACCCCCACCTAAATCATAAACGGCAATAGTGCCTGATTTTTTCTTGTCCAAACCGTAGGCCAGAGCGGCGGCAGTGGGTTCATTGACGACACGCTTAACATTAAGGCCGGCGATTTGACCGGCTTGCTTGGTGGCTTGGCGTTGAGAATCATCAAAATAGGCCGGAACGGTGATGACGGCATCCTTGACATCCTCTCCCAAATATTTCTCGGCATCTTTCTTGGCTTTTTGTAAAATCATGGCCGAAATTTCTTGAGCGGTATAAACCTTCCCATCCACCTCGACGGCGGCGGCGTTGTCCTTGGAGGCAACGATTTTATAAGAAGCATGTTTTTGACTTTTGATAACTTCGGCATCATCAATACGACGACCCATAATGCGCTTGATGCTGTAAATAGTATTTTTGGGATTTAAGATCATCTGGCGTTTGGCCAAATCGCCGACCAATTTTTTGGTGGGCTCAACCACTGAGGGGATAAGATTACGGCCCTCGGAAGTAAGGATAATTTTGGGGCTACCCGACTCCATAACGGCAACACAGGAGTTGGTGGTACCTAAATCGATTCCAATTATTTTATTTGACATGGTATTAAATTATTGAATTATTAAATTAACAAATTATTAAGAAACTTGACGACCAACGACTACTTGAGCCGGCCGAATAACATGATTGTTTAAAGTGTATCCCCTTTTCCTGATGGAGACAATGTGGTCCTGTTTGCCGGCGGTCACATCAACGCAGTCCATTGATTTGGGGTCAAATTCCAAACCTTTGGCCTTAATTTCCTTTAGTCCCTGGTCTTCTAATATCTTGGAAAATTTATTGATAGTAATTTTGAGACCGGAGTCTTTGAGATGTCGGTGAGCCAGATAAAGGTCGTCTAAAATATCGATCATTTTACTGACAATGCCGACGGTAGCCAAAGTAACAAAAAGTTGGCGTTGTTTTTCTATTCTTTTTTCTAGATTAGAATAGTCGGCCAGTGATCTTTTTAATTTATCTTCTAAGAGGCTGATTTTTTTTGCCGTAGCAATATTTTTTTTGTTTTTTGGATTAGGCATAAAAATTTATTAACCGGTAATAGTAGAAACAAGATTAGCCAAATAGTCAACCACCGGAATAACTTGATGGAAGCGGAAACGAGCCGGACCAACAATACCTAAAATACCACGATGGGGTCCGGCTTGATAGGTCTGGTAAATAAATCCACAGGTTTCCAAATGTTCCATACCCAAATCTTCTCCGATAAGAAGACGGATTACTCGATCTCCGTCCACACCGTCTTCGTCTTTAACCCCGGCTTTGGTGATAATATCGAACCAGAAAGCAGTATTGTCAATCAAAGAAAGGACTGTTTTGGTCACATCAATATTAAAAAACTCCGGTTCTTCCAAAAGATTTGAAGCCCCGTAACTGTAAATGGCGTCCTGGTCGGTGGTGGCGATGGCCATTGACCGAGTCCGAGTGGCCAGTTCTTTGGTGGTCTCTTTTAAGAGTTTCTCGAACTGGTTACGGTAATCCCAAACTTTTTCTTTGGCTTTTATTTCTTCTCCGGCAGACATGGATTTGGTGTCCATTAAGTTGCGGACATAATATTTTAACCCCATAGAAGTGGGGGTGCGACCGGATGAAAGATGGTCTTTTTTGAGAAAGCCCAGCTGAATTAAGATGCTCATTTCGTTTCTGATGGTGGCGGAAGAAATACCCAGAGAATATTTTTTCTCCAAAGTTTCAGAGCCAACCGGGCAAGCGGTTTCGATAAATTCTTCGGTAATGTGCTTGAGGATTTTTATTTGGCGTTGGGTTAAATCGGTCATATTAGCAATATAATAGAGGGAGTGCTAAAGACTGTCAAGAGGGAGTTTGACGAATGAGAATAAGAAGACTGATGAAAAGGGCCGTGAGTAGACCTAAATTCAGATAGGAAAATTGGTTAAATAATAGCAACAGGGGGAAAAAAACCAGGTAAAAGGAAATGAGGAGGCGGAATTTTATTTTTTTTATAAATAGGCGTAAAGTGAAAAAAACAGCCAGGAATAAGATGATGAAAAATAGGATCTGAGCTGACGGGGTGGGGGTGGTGACGTTAACCAGTATGACTAACGAAATCCAAGTGAGCAGAGAAAGAAACGCCGATAGACGGCGACGGGGAAATTTGAGTTTCATGTTTTATCCGGCAGTGATTTCTTAGCCACCGGGGCTTCTATTTTAATTTTATCGACCACTCGCAATAGTTTGTTGGTACGTGTCATGTTGACTTTGTTGTATTGGCGACTAAGACTGTCGAGACGGGAACCGATTTTGGTAAATTCTTGATTATATTTATCAAACTCTTGCTCGAAATTACGAATATGACCAATAATGCTTTGGACGTTTTCTTGATAGCGAAAATTGTCATAGGCTTGAAGCACCATGCGTAAAATGGCAGTGAAAGAAAAGGGGCCGGCGAAGATGACTTTTTGTTTCATGGCACTTTCCCAAACATCGGTCATCTTGTCGTAGATAAAGGAAAAAATCATTTCGTTGGGGATAAAAACGATAATAAAATCAACCGTTTTGTCTTCGGTATTGATGTAATGACGACCGGTGACTTGTTTTATCTTGGCTTGGACATCTTGCTTAAAGGCCCTTAGGTATCGGAGGCGAGAAACTTTATCCTTTGACTCGGCCATTTTTTGTAAGTTTTGATAAGGAAATTTGACGTCAACATTAATATGGACACCATCAGGGAGTAAAATAGCAAAATCAGGCCGGGTAGAAGATCCAGTTTGCTTTTTGTTGAACTTGTAGTTAACTCCCTTGACAAAACCGGCCATTTTTAAAAGATCTTCGGCTACCTTTTCGCCAAAGGCGCCACGAAGTTGGTTGTTGGACAAAACTCTTTTTAGGGCCTCGGTGGTGGCAGATAAGTCTCGAGTAATTTTTTGATGAGATTTTAGTTCGGTTTTAAGGCTTTCAAAACTACCAATTCTTTTTCGTTCGGCTTGTTCCAATTTATCAGAGTTGATTTTGAGTTCTTGAAGGACTTGCTTAACGGCGGCTTGGATGGTTTCTTTTTTGTGAGATAAATCAGCCGAGGCTTGACGGGATTGGGCATCAAGCTTTTGGTTGGCCATAGTAACCAGGGATTGATTGGCCTTGTTTAATATTTCGGGAAATTTTTGATTGAATCGAGAAAAAAAATCTTCGGTCAGTTTGTCCGGCTGAATTTGATTTTTTCTAAAGACAAAAAAGTAAAGACTGAGGGCGAAACTGAGACCGGCAAAAAGGCCTAAAAAAAGATATTGCAACATAATGGTTAATTTTACAACAAAATACTGAGATGGTGAACTATAATATGTTAATGGAGAGAGAACGATGTCAAAATGGACCGTTTGGGGATGTATTTGAGAGGTTTAGGAGGGGAGTCGCTATAGAAAACTTGGACCCTGGAGACAAGAGTCTGGTTAGTAAATTAATGAAAATGGTGATCCCTGGAATTGTACCCGAGCACACGGCTCGTTACCAGATGGCAGCTAGATTAGCAAAAGAAATCGGTATAAACAAAAGTTCGGTGATAGTGGATGCGGCTTGTGGCCGTGGTTATGGTTTGCCTATTTTGCAACAAACTGGAGCTAGAGTATTTGGAGTAGAATTGGGAAAAGAATATGCGGTAGCGACGAAAAATAATTATGTTGATCCTGATCCAAAAGCAGGGCAGATGGGGGTGGGGAATGTAATACAGATGCCGATAGGGACGGAAATAGCTGATATGGCGACTGCTTTTGAAATTTTAGAACATTTACCTAGAAAGCATCAGTCAGTTTTCCTGAGGGAAATTGATAGGATTTTGAAACCAAACGGAGTAGCCGTAATATCGTTTCCAGAAAGGTATTCATTTGGGGAAAAGGATGGTAAGTTGGCAAGGGCCGGTGTGGCCTCTAACCCTCATCATTTGTACGAACCGACAGTGGAAGAGGTTACACAGATGATAGCTGGAACTAGTTTGGGGATTGTCGACGAACTGGGTCAGCTCGTCGTCGACGAAAAAGAAGCTCTCCATGTTAAAAAGATAGCACGATATCTTCCGATTTGGCCGTTTTATGTGTGGGGAATAAAAAGAGAGGTAAAACCTCAAAAGATGGACTATACCAAACAAGAGACAAAAGGGCAAAACAAGCGAATAGCGTTAACGCATATATTTATTCTACAAAAAACGGTAAAGGCGGTGTAGTCGGTTAATTTTACACTAGTCAGTTACTTGACGACGGATACTTGAATGTAGGTGAATTAAAATTTCGTAAGGAATAGTCTCGGCCAGTCGGGCTATATTTTTTATTGAGTTTTTGTCGGTCGGGTTGGGACTGATAATTTCAACCGAGTCGAATATTTGGGGAATAGTGTTTTTAAAGTTAATACAAGTTAGATTCATGCAAATCCGGCCGGCGATGCGATAGAAACGGCGACGATACTTGACTACGCCGTGATTACTAAGACGGCGATCAGACCGATGTTGGTGGTGGTTTTAACGGTAAATGTGCGGTTATAGCTAATGGTGTCACCGGATTGAACCAATCGGCGATTGTTGATAACGGTGGAGGTCTTCGTGATCACGACACTTATACCCTAAGTGATTAAAGTCGAGATTAAGAATCTTTTGATAAACCTGTTTTATAAGCAATCGGAGATTATTTATATCCTCCGGTTTGAAGTTAACTTCTTTTTGAATAAACTTTCCTTGTTTATTTTTTTGGATAAAATCAATCAGTCCGGAAGTGACATGAAAGGGAAAATTGGGATCGTTATCAGCTAAAATTTTATAAAAAACCAATTGACGATAATAGTCACTGTCAGGACCAACGCTTTTATTGTCCGGCTGACCGGTTTTGTAATCAATCACATGGGCATGAGGTAGATTATTGGTAGAACCGGAGATCGGTTGGATTCGATCAATTTTACCGGTGATAGGAATGCCATCAATAAAGATTTTACTTTGGGTAAAGTCATACTCAGAAAGACAGTCGGAAGAAAAAGTTTTTTTGTAATGGTGATAATAATCGGGTAAATTGGCCAGGGCGATCGTTAGAACATCTTGATGGTCGGCAGGAGATAGATTTTCTTTTTTTAGAGCCGATTTAAAAACTCGGATAAATTCTTTCAAAGAAATCAGCTGTGATTGGCTTTTTAGCTGATCGTATAGATATTTGAGGGCGAAGTGGACGGCGGTACCAAAAGAAAGATTTTTGTTTTTAACCGCCGGAATGCGAAGAATGGTTTTGTAGTAGAAACAAAAAGGACAGGTAAGATAGGAATTTATATGACTGATATTGAGGCGATAATGATGGGCCAGATAATCCTTTAGATAAAGTTTGGCGGCCTGACGGTGAAATATCTGATTTTTTGTCGAAGAAAACCTGACGGTAAGGGCGGAGGTTTTTAAGTCCCGGGGTGTTTTGACCGATTCGATTAAGTCAGGTTTGATTTCCGACAAGAAAATCGAGGGTAGTTGGGGGCGGCCATTTTCTTTTGTCTTGGAATAAGACAGATGGATTTGTCTTTTGGCCCGGGTCAGAGCCACATAGAAAAGACGGCGTTCTTCTTCATTGGTGTCAGTCACTGAAGACATGGTCTCTGTTTCGATAATACCCGAAGGTAGTTTGAGAGAGGAGTAAGTACGGTTGTTTCCCCATTTTTTGTCAACTGACTGAAAAATAAAAACATGGTCAAATTCCAAGCCTTTGGCTTTGTGGACAGTCATAAGATTTATAGCCTCAATATTTTGGTTAAAATTATCCTTTTGGATGGAAATATTGTTTTGACGCAAAAGATCCAGACGATCAAGAATTTGAGAGAGCGAATGACCTTGATCAAATTGTCGATGAAGGAAGTTGTAGAACTGATCCAACTCCCCGATGGCCACAATATCATTTTTTTTGAGTAGATAAGGAAGGTAGTTGAAACGGCGAATAACGGAATTGAAACTTTTGTCAAAAGGTAAATTGGTTAAGTCTCGATGACAGTCGGTTAGGTTTTTTAAAAAATTTTTGAGTTTTTGGGTAGTATCTTTTTTCAGTTTTAGGGGTGGTGTTTGGATGAGGTCAAAAAGGGGTAGACGATGGCGATATGAGTAACGGGATAGTTTGAGTAAATCAAAAGAGTCAATCTTGGTGAAGGGGGAAATTAGCAAATCAAAAAGAAGTCGGTCTTGAGAGGGATCAGCCAGAAACTTTAATAGTTTGGTTAATTGTTGAATGTGGACTTGGTCAAGGATGCTATTGCCGGAGGAAATTTGATAAGGAATGGCCAGATTGTCTAAAAGGGGCAAAAGGCTGAGAGGATCTTTATTGGTTCGATAGAGTAGAGCAATTTGACGGGGATCGACCCCTGAAGTAATCAGTTTTTTGATTTTTTGAGCGATAAAATAATTTTCCTCTAAAACGGATTCGGCCACAAAAAGATTGATGGGGTCAGGATCATAGCTTTTTTGAGAAACAAGAGTTTTGTCGATACCTTTTAGTATGTGGCCCAATCGATTTTTATTGTGGGCAATAAGAGAAAGACCGGAGTCGAGAATAAGCTGATGGGAACGATAGTTGTTTTTTAGGGCAATCAGTTGAGGTTGATAGGTTTTTTGAAAATTGAGTAGATTTTCGATGGCGGCGCCTTGGAATCGAAAAATGGATTGATCGTCATCACCAACCACAAAAAGATTAGGAGAAGAGTGATATGAGGTCAGGTATTGAAGAATTTTGTCTTGGGCCGAGTTGGTATCCTGGTATTCATCGACTAGAACATATAAGAACCTCTCTTGGTATTCCAACAAGAGGTTGGGGTCTTGAGAAAAAGCCTTGATGACGAATAAAATCATGTCTTCAAAGTCGTACTTGGCAAGTTTCCTGAGAAGGCGTTGATAAGATTGGTAAATTTTTTGTAAGGCTTGTTGACGGTCGATTTGTTTTTGTAAATCCTCGATGATTTTTAATATGGCATTTTTAAAATTAATGGCCGGATTTTTGGCCCGACCAATGTCAAAAGTTCCGGACGAAAATAAGTTGAGTTGGGTCTGGAAAAGGGTTTTGAGAGATAGAGGGGAGACCTTGACCAGCTGTCTGACAAGGTCTTCGACCTGAGAAGATAATTGCTTATTAAGACGGAGAGATTTTAATTGTTGATAGAGAGGTAGGGATTTTTTTAAAAACTGTTTCTGACCATTGATGAGTTTCTTCAGCTTTAGGGGGGTGACATTTTCCCGTTTGAGGCTTTGAATGGAGGAAATGATTTGTTTTTGGTAGAAGAGGGGCTCGCCAAAGGGCCGAATGAGGCAGTCAGCCGGCATTTTTTGGAGTAATTTCTGAATGATTTCCAATCGATCGAGTTCATCCAATGATTCTCGACTGCGAGCAGAAATGAATTGGTCGGGGTGGGTTAGAATGATTTCGTTGCAAAAAGAGTGAAAAGTATGGATTTTTACTTGGTAGGCCGGAGGGCCAATAATGGATAAAAGGCGTTGACGCATGTTGAGAGCGGCGTTTTCGGTAAAGGTTAGGCAGAGAATGTTTTGAGGTGGGGTTTGGGTGTTTTTTAGAATATTGGCGATACGAAGAGCAATGGTTTGGGTCTTGCCGGTACCGGCCCCGGCGATAACCATAACGGGACCCTCAATGGTATCAACGGCTTGACGCTGCTGGGGATTAAGACGATCGTATTCTTTTTTAAAGTTGGAAGAAGTCACTAGTTTATTTTAACAGGGAAGTTATTCTTTCCGTTGAAAATGACCGCAATGAGGGGTTTCGTGATACAATATTTTTTATTATAGGTTTCAAATTATGACCATCGAGAGAGAAAATGATATAAGTCCCTCCTGCGATTCAGGAATAAGGGTTCGTGAGGTGGCTTTAGGACGATTAGACGCCGGAGAAGAGATTAAAAGAATTTTTGCATCAAAAGACACGATAGCAGCAATGAGAGACCAGCGAAAAATTTTTGTTCCTCATGAATTTATGGTTTCTCTAAGAGAGAAAATGGACGATGAAGAAGAAGGGGGAAAGGCTTTTGAAAAGTTGTTGTGGATATCGGTAAAAAGTATACGAGGGGCGGTTGAAAGGTTTCGAGGATTGGGAATTGAAGATGAAGACTTGGTAACAGAAGCATTTTATAGTGCGGGCGTGGCCATTCTTAACTGGGAACCCGAGGAGAGTAAAGGACGGAATAAATACCTGAGTGGACAAGTTTTTAGACATGTAAGTTCGAGATTGAGACGGATGGTGACGGGAAAATATCATATCGCGGTGACGAATGTTGATGTTGTCAGGAGATATTTTATGGCTCTTGATACTTGGGAAGAGGAAAATGGGAGGCCAGCAACCACTGGGGATTTGGAAGAAATAAGGGAGATTATAAGGGAACTAAACTTGACTGATAAATATGCTGACCTGGTGACACAAATACATCGTGGTCATTTTAATATAGAAGTAGACTCTCGAAATGAAAGTGGTTTCGATGGAAATCCCGAAAAGATTGTCTTGTCCAAATTGGTAAAAAAGGAGATATTGGCCCTTTTAGCAAGGAAGCTTGGATCAAGAGAAATGGAAGTAATGGAATTGTGTTTTGGGCTAAGAGACGGAAAGGCTTGGAATAACGAGGAGGCGGGAACGAGACTAGGGGTGGGCAGAGAAAGAATTAGACAAATAAGAGCGGAGGTTCAAAGTAAATTACAAAGACCATCTGTAGAAGGACGACTGAGAGATTGCTTGGCTCAGTTGATTTGTTCTCGCAATAGTTGGTGAACAAGCTGAGGGTTGGCGGAGCCGGCGGAGGCTTTCATGACTTGGCCGATTAAAAAGCCGATGGTGTTGGGGTTTTTTTTATAGTCCGCCACTGCCTTGGGGTTGCCGGTGATAACTTTTTTGATAATTTTTTCCAGTTTGGATGTATCGGAAAGTTGGAATTGACCTTTTTTCTTAATTAATTTAATAACATTTTGGCCGGTTCCGGCGCTTTGGTAGATGTTTTCTTTGGCGGTAGTCCAAGAAATCCGTTTAGATAAAACGGCGTTGGCGGCTAGTACCAGATTGGCTGGGGTAATTTTTAGTGGTTTTTGGGGATGGTCATTTTTGTATTTTCTAATCGGACCGTTGATTAGATTGGCAATGCTTTTAATAAAATCTGAGCCGGAGTTATCTTTTATAGTACGACCAAAAAGATTGGCTAAATTTTGGTCTTGAGCCAGTAAGGTGGCGTCATAGTCTGATAATTTGAGGGCTTTCCATTGTTTGATTTTGGCGTCAGGGAGTTCGGGAATGGTTTGTCTTATTTTGTCGATTTGTTTTTGGGTATAGGTGATGGGAGGAATATCGGGTTCGGGGAAATAGCGATAATCAGATGAGCCTTCTTTGTGGCGCTGGAGAAAAGTGACTTTTTTATCGGCGTCCCAACCACGAGTAGTTTTGTTGGTATCGTCTTTGACTTGACCGGTTTTTTGAAAAGCTTTAAGTTGACGAGCGATTTCATAATCAATGGCGTTTTGGACCCCAGTCAGAGAAGCGACATTTTTTACTTCAACAAGAGGGGTGTAGTAGGTCTTGCCATCTTTTTGGATTTTTAAATTAACGGTGGGTTCGCAACGCATGGAGCCTTTTTCGATATCGGCATCAGAGATATCCAGATAGCGGACCAGTTGCTGAATTTTATTAAGATATTTTTTGGCTTCAATGGCGGAAAT
>Ga0075114_10001813_pt1 | contig 11316 bp, 9 predicted proteins | sample AntAceMetag02UKM_FD_69784 | JGI IMG/M metagenome (GOLD analysis project Ga0075114, IMG submission 69784) | Saline lake microbial communities from Ace Lake, Antarctica - Antarctic Ace Lake Metagenome 02UKM | ecosystem: Environmental > Aquatic > Non-marine Saline and Alkaline > Saline | place...
GTTTGATCATCCATATCAATGCTGAGCAGGAGCCTCTGCTGCGCGAGGGCCAGATTCGACAGTGGCTGTCGGATGCCTTCCATGTGGCGGCCATTGCTCGAGACGTGGAACGTCCTGTCAGGATGCGTCTGGGCACTGGTCTCTCGGTTGAGGAGATGACGCCCAGCCAATTGCTGACTCACTACTTGCAGACGAAGAAGGTAGGCGTTGAGCGGATCAAGGTGCTCACTCGCTACGCCAGTGCCATCTTTACTGGCGACGACGAGTTAGATAGCAATGGTACTAAGGAAGGAGATGCTCAATGAGTTCGAAAGTGAGGGCCGTGGTGGACTATTTTAGCATCGTCGGGGGAGTATGGCAGGAAACTCCAGCAAACTTGGGTATTAAGGAGCCGAGTTCGCGCGCGGCTCGCCGCAAGGGCAATCTCTATGTCTTGGTGGAGTCCCCAGAAGCTGGCTCCGACATGGATGTAGTGTGCCAGAAGCTGGTGGATATTATCCTGGATCAGTACTATCGTTCTTCTGGCAGTGTGACCGGTGGCTTGCTTGCTGGTGTAAAGGCAGCCAATGCCTACCTGCTCGAAGAGAACCAACAATCTCCTCAAGCGCAGCGAGTTTACCCGGGGGTGAGCTGTGTTGTGCTAAGAGAACAAGACCTCTTCATCGCGCAGGTAGGCCCGGCCCTGGTGTATGTGGTGCATGACGAGCAAGCTCAGTTCTATCCGGGAGGATCTCCCTGGTTGGAACCTGAGCCTCCACTGGATCCAGAGTCAACGTACATGTCGCCTCTGGGGCTGCGTAGGGAGATTGAGCCTGAGCTTCATCATAGGCGTCTACAGTCTGGCGACTTCATTGTGCTTGCTTGTAGTGCACTGGTGCGTCTGGCTACTGAGAGCCAGGTAGCCGAGGCTGTGACATACAAGGGAGCGGAGACGGCCACGCGGAATCTGGAAGCTTTGGCCTCAGGGCGAGATCTCTCCGCCATAGTAATCCAGCTAGGGGGTGAGCGAACCATCGTTGATAGGAAGGTGCTTGCTCCTCCCGTCTCGCGGGAGGCAATCATCGAGAAGGAGGAACTCCCTGCTAGAGATGCTCAGCCTCCTCCTCTCGATACGGAATGGGAGGAGGGGCTAGAAGAAGAGTATGATGTGGAAGATGAGGAGCTGGAAGACCTACGTGCGGGTGTCTCTATCGAGAAGGTATCAGCAGGGGCAAAGCAGGGCTTCTTGAGGGTGGGGAGCGCGTTTCTCACTTCCTTGAAGCGAGTCCTGCCAGAGCCGGGCGCGGGTGTTGATATCCCACCTCCTTCTGCTGCCAAGGGGACTCCACGTGTGGGCACGCGCACTTTGGTCGTTCTCTCTCTCCTGATTCCGGTCCTGGTTGCTTTGCTGGTGGTCGTCACCCGGTATCAGTATGAGAAATCACGGGAGAGTCAACATGGTGATTATCTAGTGGAGGCTCGTCTCAGAATGACAGAGGCCCTGGGAGCCTCTGACAGAGAAATGGTCAGAGCAGGGTTGCGGGAAGCTCTGGAACTGGTCAATCAGGCCATCCAGCTTGACTCGGAGGATGAAAAGGCTCTGGAGTTGTGGTGGGAAGTTCAGGATCAACTGGATACAATCAATCTCGTCACTCGCTTGTATACGCATTGGAATCTGGCTGGACTGCCGGGTCCGTCCGAAGGATCTGCCCAGGGAGCTCGGGTGTTAGTACAGGGATCAGATGTGTACCTCTTGGATCGCAACACTGACCAGGTCTTTGGCTATCGTCTCAACGAAGTAGGCGATGCCCTCATGCCCACCGATGATCCCTTGTTGATAAGGAAAGAGGATCAGATAGGTGACATCGTGGTGGATGATCTCATTGAGATGCTCTGGATGCCGTCCGGTGGTGCGCGCCAGACAAGCAATCTGCTCGTTCTAGAGAGAGGAGGCTCGTTGCTGGAGCATACGCGCGGGGGTGGTATTCGAGTGTTCCCTGTGGCCAACGCAGCGGAGTGGCGAAAGGTGCGCGCTGCTGGGGCCTATAGAGGCAACTTCTATGTTCTCGATCCGCTCTCGAATCGCATCCTGAAGTACGTTCCGGGCGTCGAAGGCTATACTACCCCGCCAGAGGATTACATAGGCGCTGAGGTGCAGATAGACCTGGGAGGGGCGGTAGACATGACCATTGATGGGCATGTCTATGTATTGCTAGGTGACGGAACGGTGTACAAGTTCCTGTCCGGGGAGCTCAAACCATTCAGTCAGGCGGGTTTGGACATCTCTCTGAAGAATCCTTCCGCTATCTTTGCTGCTGGCGACATGGACGGGGGGCATATATACATAACTGATACCGGAAATCACCGTGTGGTACAGTTTAGCAAGGACGGCAGCTTCTTACGGCAGTTCAGAGCTGCTGAAGGCTCGGCAGACATGGAGCAGCTACGAGGGTTGTTTGTGGACGAGGAACGAGGAAGGCTATTCCTGATCAATGGCAACTCGCTTCTCTTGACCAATATCCCAGGAATTGGGGGAGTCCCATGACCCTTATCCTGGGAATCGAGACGTCGTGTGATGAAACTGCCGCAGCCGTGGTTGCCAATGGTTGCCACATCCTGTCCAACATCGTTGCCTCACAGATAGAGATACACCAGCCCTATGGAGGCGTGTTCCCGGAGATGGCCTCCCGCCAGCATGTCTTGTCCATCGTGCCCGTCATCAGAGATGCCTTGAGTACGGCCGATGTATCGTGGGACGACATTGACGCTGTGGCCGTAGTACACGGTCCTGGTTTGACAGGATCTCTCGTTGTGGGGGTCAATGCGGCCAAGGCACTTGCCTTGAGCCATGATTGGCCGCTCATTGGGATCAATCATTTGGAGGCCCACATCTACGCCAACTGGCTCACCGAGAAGCAGGTTTCTGAAGAGGGTGTCCCTGAAAAGGGTGGCTCTGAAGAGGGTGCCCCTGAGGAGGGGGGCGAGGAGGCTGACGCTGAGGGTAGCCCTGCCGTCTCACAGCAGGAACCAGATCCGCCCAAGTTCCCGCTCCTGTGCCTGGTCGTGTCGGGGGGACATACTGAGCTGGTATTGATGCGGGACCACGGAGCGTATGAGGTGCTAGGACGCACGATTGATGATGCTGCGGGAGAGGCGTTCGATAAGGTGGGAAGGTTACTGGGCTTGGAGTACCCGGGCGGGCCGGCTATTGAGAAGGCGGCGCTGGAAGGGGATCCGAGTGCTTACAAGTTCCCTCGTGCTTGGCTGAAAGGGAGCTATGATTTTAGCTTCAGTGGATTGAAGACGGCGGTGCTTCGGAAGGTGCAGAGTTTCGAAGAGAAGCAGCCAGGTGGCCCCAAGCGCAGGTTGGTCACTTCCATCCCTCAGCGGATCAAGCGGCAGTTGTCGATTGCGGACTTGGCGGCAAGCTTCCAGGCAGCGGTGGTGGACGTCTTGGTGGAGAAAACGGCGAGAGCTGCTGAGGAGTATAAGGTTCAGGAAGTTATCTTGGCCGGAGGGGTAGCTGCCAATGCTTCGCTTCGTGATGCGATGAGGGGAAGGGTTTCTGTACCGGTTCGGTGTCCTCCCCCACGGTTGTGCACGGACAACGCCGCTATGGTGGCGGCCACTGGGTACTTTCACTACTTGGCAGGCGATCGCGACGGATGGGATCTGGACGTGATTCCCAGCCTCTCACTTGGATAGGGATCAGGGTAGTAAATGGCACGCAAAACCAATTCCATGCGCCTCTTGGATGCGAGCAAGATACCCTATGAGGTGTATACTTTTTCGACCGATATCCATTCTGCATCCGGTGTGGCTACGGCCATTGGGCAACCTCTCGAGCACGTATACAAGACGCTGGTTGTTATGCGTCCGAGTGGGAAGTCGCTGCTCGCGATTGTGCCTGGTCATAGGAAGGCGAGTTTGAAGCACTTGGCTCAGGCAATCGGCGAGAAGAGGCTACGTATGGCTACTCAGAGGGATGCCGAGAGTCTTACGGGATTGCAAGTAGGGGGCATCTCTGCCCTGGCTTTGGTCAATCGAGGCTTCGACGTTTTCCTGGATCGCAGTGCCCTCGATCTTGACAGAATCGTGGTCAGTGCTGGTCGTAGGGGTATCAACCTGCGCCTACGCGTGGAGGACTTGGTACGGGCCACGGGGGCTACGTTCGTCGAAGCCACGAGTTCTGAGGAAGGATGACGTTTCTCATGAGAGAAGAGCTCCGGAAGCTGCCCAGTGTAGACAAGCTGCTGAAATCTAGCGAGGTGAAAGACCTCCTTTCAGAGTATGGGCACGAATTGACCGTAGGTGGCCTTCGTGGCGTGTTGGATGATGTCCGCGCTGCAATTGTGTCTGGGATACCCTGCCCGACTTCTGATGTACTTGTTGCACGGGTGGTGGAGCGTGTCGAGGAGTTGGGTAGGCCTACTCTCTGGCCTGTGATCAACGCCACCGGAGTCATTTTGCACACCAATCTGGGGCGGGCTCCTTTGAGTAAAGCGACAATTGCTGCCATGGAAGAAGCTGGGCGGTCGTATTCTAACCTGGAATACAATCTGGAGGCTGGTAAACGGGGGTCCCGATACACCCACGCCGAGATGTTGCTATGTCAGCTTACCGGCGCGGAGGCTGGTTTGCTGGTGAACAACAACGCCGGGGCAGTGCTCCTAGTTCTTTCTGCATTGGCTCGTGGGCACGAAGTGATCATCTCGCGGGGGCAACTGGTAGAGATCGGGGGTGGGTTCCGCATCCCGGACGTGATGGCGCAGAGTGGAGCCCAGCTAGTTGAGGTTGGTACCACTAACCGCACCTACATCGGCGACTACGCCAACGCCATCAATGTGGATACGGCCTTGCTCATGCGGGTGCATACCAGCAATTTCCACGTGAGCGGTTTCACGCACGCTGCCTCGCTGACGGAAATGGTGGAATTGGGCCACGCCAATGGCATCCCGGTGGTGGATGATCTTGGCAGTGGCACGTTAATTGACACTTCCTCTTTTGGCCTGGCGCACGAGCCTACGGTGCAGGAGAGCCTGTCCGAGGGCGCTGATCTGGTCACATTCAGCGGTGACAAGCTCCTGGGTGGGCCTCAGGCGGGCATCATTGTAGGCAGGAAGGACCTGATCGCGACGATCAGACACTTCCCGCTGACCCGTGCGCTGCGGGTAGACAAGACCACCATAGCAGGTGTGCAGGCCAATCTGCTTCATTATCTCAAAGGGAAGGCGGTTGAGGAGATCCCCCTTTGGCGTATGATCACGAGACCCCTGGAGGAGATCAAAGCCCGTGCCCAAGCAGTGGCGCAGAAGCTTCGCGACGAGGGGTTAGCCGCAGAAGCAGTTGAAGGGCGCTCTGCCGTGGGAGGTGGTTCGCTGCCGGGGCAGACGATTCCTACCTGGCTGGTTGCCGTGGAGTGTGAGTCTCCCGATGACCTGGCACATAGGCTACGTCAGGGGAAGCCCCCTGTGGTTACGCGTATTGAGGAGGACGTTCTCCTGTTTGATTTTCGTACCGTGCCATTGGAACAAGAGGAGCCCCTCTTGGGTTCTCTCATACTAAGTCGAAAACTCTGAAGCAGACCAGAGTGGCGCATACCCCCATACCGATACCCGCTAGGACTTGTCGCGGCGAGTGTGCTCCTAGCCGGACTCGAGACCAGGCCGTCAGGGGGATGAGCAGAAAGACTGGCGCTGCCAGTGGCCCGAGGAAAGCACACAGCATCGTCGTCGCAGTTCCGATGCTCAAGGCGTGCTGGCTGATCTTCCACACTGACGTAATGGACAGGGAGAGTAGTACCAGCACCAGGCCGGTAGTGTAGACTGCCAGTAGTTCCATGGGACCACTGAGAACGATGATGGCTCCAAGAGGCACCAGGGCGCCAACCAATGCTGCTCCTATCAGGCTGGGTTTAAGACGTTGCCGCCGATCCGAGATGTCCCAGTCGCTTATACCACCACGGTGCAACTCCCACAGCAAAATGAGGATCGGGATCAGCACCGAGAAGGTAGTAGTCAGGCCAAACCATGTGACCCCCGCAGCCAGGTCACTCGTATGCCGAAATGACGCTATAGCTAGAATGGGGATGGACAGCGTTGGCAGGTTGAAGAGGCGCGATGCCCACCTTGCCAGATTCTGCGTCCACCTCATTTCTCCGGCGATCATCCCAGCAACGATGAGTGCCCCTCCTGACATCATGCGAGGGGCCAATTGCTCACCGCCCAGCAAGTACCCGAAGAGCGCAGCGAAGACCGGCTCTGCCGTGAAGATGATTGCAGTATGGGTAGGACTGGTGAATCTCTGTGCTGCGTTCTGCACTCCGAAGGCAACTGCCGTGGCCAGGACTCCGGTGAAGGCTGCGGCTCCCCAGACGGGCATTGGAATCGTGCTTGCCCATCCCCTCTGTAGCAGGAAGGCGATCCCACTTATGACGGCAACCGTGGCTACCTGCACCGTGGACAAGATCAAGGGATCCATGCGGGGGGCGAAGGCGCTGACGGCAACGATGTGCAGAGCGAAAGAGATCGCGCACCCGAGTACCAGGAGGTCGCCCTGGCCTACGCTGAGATCCGCATTGAGCGAGAGAACTGCCAGGCCGGCAGTAGAGAGAATCACTCCCAGCGTCGCTTGCCAGGTTGGTTTGCCACGGAGAAGCAGCGTCGAGAGGAGCGGTACCAAGACCACTGACAGTCCGGTAATGAAGCCAGCCTTGGACGCTGTCGTATACTTGAGACCGGTGGTCTGGAATGCGTATCCCGCGAAGAGACACAGACCGATGAGGACGCCAGCCCCAATCTGTCTCTTGGTCGCCGAGATGAGCCGTCTTGCCGACAATGGGATCAGCGCCAGTGTGGCCAGTGCAAAGCGAATGGTCAGGAAACGGTACACCGGAAAGCCAGATACTACGTCTTTGACCATGACAAAGGTGCTGCCCCAGATCAAGGTGACCAGTAGCAGGGCCACATCGGCCATTATCTGACGGCGTCGTGATTGCTGTTCTGTTGCTATGGAGTGCTCGATGCTCATGGATTGAGTGTCCTTCAATGGTTCTGAGTATACATTGTTTGGGGGACAGCGTCAACAATCGAGCACCCTCAGCAGGCAAATGGAGATAGGAGAAGCCAGGGATTGAAAGCCCTGTCTGAATCTAGATCTGAATCTAAAGCGTGCCCGCAGGCACTGAATCCCGATGCACAGACCAGTCCCTGATGGGACTTCTCAGTTTAGGCCGGTGATATTCATTCACCGAGCGGTTTATCTCAAATCGTCTGCAGCCTCACAATTGACAGGAAACAAGGCGATGTCTATAATGGGGATGCTCCTGCCCACGCACCTTCTGGCTAAGACCCTGAATCGGGTCAATCGAAGCCCGCTATTATGTTCAGTATCGGGGGATCAAGATGTCCAAAGAGCACGAGATCAGAAAAGCTGTAGTGCCTGTCGCAGGGTGGGGCACCCGACTTCTTCCTGCCACCAAGTCACAGCCCAAGGAGATGCTTCCTGTTGGCCGCAAGCCCGCTGTACAATACGTCGTGGAAGAGCTGCAAGAGGCTGGTTTGCATCAGGTACTGTTCATCACCGGGCGCAAGAAGAGCGCCATTGAGGATCACTTCGATAGTGACCCTGAGTTGACAAAGCTGTTGGTGTCCGGGGGGGGATATGCGCTTCTGGATGAGCTGAAATACTTGGAGGCGGGCACCCATTTCTTCTACGTTCGTCAGAGTATACCCAAGGGGCTCGCTGATGCTGTGCACCTGGCTGAGGACTTTGTGGGGAGCGAGGATTTCGTTGTGGCGCTGGGGGACTCGATCATCAAGTCGTCTGGTGGGAATTGTTTTCTGCGCGAGATGGTGGCCAGCCACCAGGAGCATGGCTCCGCCTGTACCATCGCTGTGGAGGAGGTGGCTCTTGAAGACGTCCATCGCTATGGCATCGTCAAGCCTGGCCCTCTGGACAGTTCGGACTATGGTTTTGAGGTGGAGGACCTGGTGGAGAAGCCGAGACGGGAAGCTGCGCCGAGCACCTGGGCCATAGCTGCTCACTACATCTTTAGCACCGACATATTTGAGGCCATTCGCCGCACGTATCCCGATTCCAGTGGAGAGCTTCAGCTCACCGATTCGATACGCTTGTTGCTACAGATGGGCAAGAAGGTGCGTGCGGTGCGGCTCCGCCAGGGCCAGAGGCGCTACGACATTGGCAATTTCGAGAGTTACTTCAAGGCTTTCATTGATTTTGCTCTCAGCGATGAGAAGTACGGATACCTGATTCGGCAGTATCTTAAGAGGAAGTCCAGCGAGTTCTAGCGGGGAGGCCCTCATAGTGCTAGTCTGCTCGGCTCCTGGCAGAGCCGGGGTCATCGGCAATCCCACGGATATGTATGGAGGAAGCGTGCTATCTTGCTCCATTGCCGAGCGTGCATACGTTCAAATCGAGGAAGCAGGCTGCCTGACATTGGAAACCCAGGGGCAGACATTCACGCTGCAAGATCAGGGGGATCTCCAACTGAGGGATGACCTCTTTGATATAGGAAGAGCCATTTTTTCCTACGTGCGATTTCCAGACCTGAGATGTCACATTCGCTACCGAAGTGAGATCCCCGTCAAGGCGGGAGTGGGGGGATCTACCGCTTTGACGGTGGCGATGCTCTATGGTCTTCTGGAGTATCAGAGGATTGAGGCGCATAAGTACCGCCTGGCAGAAATGGCTCGCTACATTGAGCTCAATTTCCTGCGTGTTGTCTGTGGCTACCAGGATGCTTACATGTGCACTTTTGGTGGCCTCAACTACATGGATTTCCAGGGAAAGCAGTTCTATCGTGAGGCCGAAGCTGAACTCTACGCCACTATCGAACCTTTGCATGGCTACGTACCTGAGCTTCCTTTCGTCTTGGCGCATACAGGCGTGCAGCACTCGTCGGGAGCGGTTCACAAGCCCATCCGTGAGCGTTGGTTGGAGGGGGAGCGTGAGGTGCGGGACGCGTACGTGTCCATTGCCCGCCTGGCGCGGGAAGGAAAGAAGGCTTTGCTGCAAGAGGATTGGAGCCGGCTTGGACGCTTGATGAACCGAAACCACGCCATCCAGCGGGACCTGGGGGGGTCTGGCGAGTCCAATGAGCGTTTGATCAGGGTAGCGCTGGATCACGGGGCCTTGGGGGCCAAGCTTGCGGGCGCCGGAGATGGGGGCACCATCATCGCCCTGCATCAGGATCCAGAAGAGATGATCGAGGGATTGATGGAGGCCGGGGCGGAACGCATTTTCTCCCTTCATCCCAGCGATGGGGTGCAGATGGAGGATGTGGATGCTTTTCTTGTATCGGAGACTGAGGTGTGATCGGTTTGGCGACCGTCAGGCGCAACGCACCTGCAGAAGCACGGCATTTGATTGCGGGAGTGGTCAGGTGTGTTGCACCTTGCCATGTGAAAAGGATGGAGCTTGAACCATGAGTAACCTGTCTGACATTCTGTTCAATGTGCTGTCGGGGGCGCTTGCGCTTCTGATAGCTATCGATGTCCACGAGTGTTGCCACGCCTGGGCGGCCTACCAAATGGGAGACTACACCACCAAGAACCGCGTGACGCTGAATCCTTTGGCGCATCTCGATCCAGTGGGAACGCTCTTCATGGGAATCAACCTTTTCTATGGCGCTGTGTTTCGTTCGAGCTTGCCTCTCATAGGGTGGGGCAAACCGGTAGTGTATCATCCGCACTTGCTACGTAAGAAGGGGCGAGCGGGAATGGCTATCGTTGCCGCGGCTGGCCCGGTGGCCAATGTGGTCACGGCTGTGGTCTTTGGGTTGCCTATACGTCTGGGAGTACCCTTCACCGGTGCCTCGATGTACCTACTGCAATTGTGCTATACTATCGCAATGACCAACGTTGTGATCGCGGCCTTCAACCTGATTCCCATTCCGCCCTTGGATGGCTACAGCGTTCTACTCTGGATTGTGAACAGCATCAGGGCTGGCTGGGCCTACCGTTTGTACGTGTCGTTGAGCCGATTGGAGAGCTATGGTTTTCAGGCGTTGATGCTCCTGATTATGGCGGATTGGATACTGCCGTTTTCTATCTTGAGCATCGCTATGAGGCCGATGATCTGGGCAGCGGGCCTCATCGTCTTTGGTGCGCGGTGGTAGTGTTGAGGATCGCTTACCGGGTCAAGCAGTTTGTCAGCGCGCTGGTGGCGTCCGTCCAGCCGATGGATGTGATTGTGCTGCCGAGGTACCTTACCGGTGCCGAGGTCGAGCTTTTCCTTCGCCAGGATGCAGCTCTACAGCAACACAGCTTGAGAGTTCTGCGGATTCTGGAAGACCGGGGTTGTCGTGATGTTGTGCTCTTGGAGGCAGCATTGTTGCACGATGTGGGCAAGAGTGAAGGGAGAATCAGGTTGTGGCATAGGGTGGCCAAGGTCCTTCTGGATGCCGTGTCACCGGCACTGAGTGAACGCTTGGGAGCTAATGCTGCTGCTGGTAGTTGGCGATATCAGTTCTACGTCCAGGCTCATCATCCGGCCCTGGGTGCAGAGATGATCCGCGGAGCAGGGGGGGAGTCCTCTGTTACAGACCTTATTGCCGACCATCACACTCTGGTGGGCGAAACAGAAAGACGAGGATTAGATGCCGAAAGACTCATATCGCTTCAGCGTGCGGACAAGACAGCTTGAATGAGGGGGAGGATGTCTGAGAAAGTGAGAATGACCATAGTTGGGATGGGTGCTATTGGAACCTCGATAGGTATGGCTCTCAAAAAGGCAGAACCGGAGATGGAGATCACCGGCCATGACAAAGCCCATGCTATCGCTGGTCAAGCACGCAAACGAGGGGCCGTCGATCGCACCGATTGGAATCTGATTTCGGCTTGTGAGAACGCTGATGTAACTATCATTGCCACGCCCATTGCCGAGTTGAAGGATACGCTGGTGGCGGCGGGGCCGTATTTTAAGTCGGGGAGTCTCGTAATGGACACCGCGAGCATCAAGGCGCCTGTTCTTCAGTGGGCGCAAGAGAACCTGGGGGAGGGAGTCAGCTTTGTGGGGGGTAGTCCTATCTTGCCAGGTGGTAGGCGAGAGATGGATCCGGAGCTTTTCTCTGGTGCTCTCTTCTGTCTTTGTCCGGATCGTGGGGCATCGCCGAATGCCGTGGCATTGGCCTCGGAATTCGTAGTGGCCCTGGGCGCAAAGCCATTCTTCGTTGATGCCGAGGAACATGATGGTCTTATGGCTGCCGTGAGGCATCTGCCGGTCTTGCTGGCGACAGCTCTTCTGCAAGTGGCGAGTGCAAGTCCTGCCTGGCGAGAGTCAGTCAGACTGGCTGGAGACAGCTTCGCCAACGCTACC
>Ga0075114_10001814_pt1 | contig 11312 bp, 8 predicted proteins | sample AntAceMetag02UKM_FD_69784 | JGI IMG/M metagenome (GOLD analysis project Ga0075114, IMG submission 69784) | Saline lake microbial communities from Ace Lake, Antarctica - Antarctic Ace Lake Metagenome 02UKM | ecosystem: Environmental > Aquatic > Non-marine Saline and Alkaline > Saline | place...
GGAGATACTTTCTTCGTTCATCAATGGTCATTTTGTCTTCAGTGGACATGCTTACCTCCGGTAACATTTTCATTTGAGGCAATCATACCACTTCGGTAACATTTTAGGCGAATGAATACGTGATTTGACAACTTCCGGGAACTGATATATAATCGCTGTATCCTACAGGAGGTGAGTGGTATGAGCTACGCAGCACGCATGATCATCCCGAATGGCAGCGACACCGTCGCGCCATGGCGTAGTGCGTCCACTCCCTAAAGGATTATGTAAAATGCTTAGCCGTGGGGGGGCGCAGCGTCCCCCCACGGCTTTTTGATTCCACACACATCACTGCGAGCAATCGTGTGCACAGAGCCGTGGGGCAACCCACGGCTTTTTTGCGTGTCGGGCTGATATTGATGGTGAGTTGATGTTGATGGTGAGCTGATACTGATGGTGAGGAGTTGCACTCCGAACCAACGTCGGGAGTGCAACCCCCTCACATCGGGCAAGGACCCCTTACATCGGGTGAGAACCCTGATCGGAGCAATCTCATGGCACAGATCATACATGAAATCAAGGCATCATACGCGTTCGTGGAACGCAACTTCAACCTGGTCAAGCGGTACTGGGGCTGGGAGGTAGTATGGCTGGTCTACTCCATAGTCAATGCCCTGTCCATTACCTTCATCGGCAAGGCCTCGGGGGCCATCACCGGCCACCCCATGAGCCAGGCAGAGATTGACACAATGATTCTCTACCTGCTGGTGGGCACGCTGGTGTGGCACTATCTGTCCGTAGTCTTCCACAACATCAGCGAGGCCATCTCCTGGGAGCGCTGGGAGGGCACCATCGAGTACACCTTCATGGCCCCGGTCACTCGCTTCACGCACATGATGGGCCAGACCGCCTTCTGCGTGGTCTACGGCGTGATGCACACCGGCGTGATCCTGCTGGTGGTCAGCCTGTTCTTCAGGCTGGACCTGAGCCAGGCCAACATGCTGGGCAGCGGGCTGGTGCTGCTGGCCGGCAGCCTCTCCTTCATCGGGTTGGGCGTGATCGCCGCCGTGCTGCCGCTGCTCTACCCTGAGCGGGGCGCACAGATGACGCACGTCATCCAGGCACTGGTGTTGCTGGTATCGGGTGTCTACTACCCTGTGTCGGTGCTGCCGCGCTGGCTGCAGCCGGCGGCCAGCTTGTCGCCTGCCACCTACGTACTGGAAGGGATGCGGGGGGGCATCTTGGAGGGAGCGAGCACCGCGGCCATGCTGCGCTACGTCCGGCCGCTGTTGCTCATGGGGGTTATCTTCATCCCCTTGGGCGTGTTCATCTTCCAAGCAGCCGAGCGCTATGCTAAGCGCACCGGCAAGCTGAAGCGAAGTGGATGAAGCGCGAAACGTGAAGTTAGATTACGTTTCACGACTCCTCTGAAAACCCTCCAAAACGATCAAGCCGACGGGGCCAACGTCCCACTTTGACGCCAAAAACAACCCAAACTGGGGGAACGTGCGATGAAAAGTGAGCATGAGAGGGCACGTGCCTCCCACCATCTGGGTTACGGAAGACCTTTTTCAGTAGAGCCGTTTCACGCATTAACACATCACTGTTCACATCGAGGAGAATCACAATGATAGCGATACACAACTATCGAAGAGAAAACCTGCCTGCTCTGGTGACGTTGATCAACGAGGCGGATGCTTTTGACAAGCTGGAGCGGGCTACGACCCTACGAGAGTTGGAGCACGAGATGTCGTTCCCGACCTTCCATCCTAAGACCGACTGCTTCCTGGCCTGGGAAGGTGACCGGTTGATGGGCTATACCGACCTCTTCGTGGCCAAGGGGGACGCCGACACAGGGAGCACGATCTACTGCGATGGAGTGGTCCATCCTCAGTGGCGGCAACGCGGCCTGGGCCAGCGACTGCTGAGGGCGGCCTACCACCGGGCCACAGAGTGCCTGGCCGAGATCGAACAGGGCCGGGTCAACTTCAACTGCAGCACCCGTGATGTGGAAGAGGACCGGAAGGCCCTCTTTGCAGGCTTCGGCATGAAGCCGGTGCGCTACTTCGTGAACCTGGTCCGGCCTATCAACAATGGACTGCCTCCAGCGCAGGTTCCGGCTGGCTTCCGTCTGCGCACCTTTGGTCTAGAGGAAGACATCGAGACTGTCTGGAAGGTGGATAACCTCGCTTTCCGCGACCACTGGGGCCACACCGACGGGAAGTTGGAGGACTTTGTTCATTGGATCAAAGCCCCCCACTTTCGCCCGGAACTGTGGTTCCTGGCAGAGGAGGAAGCAACCGGTAGGATAGTCGGCCTGGGGTTGAACATCATTGACCCCGACTGGATCGCCCAAACGGGGCGCCAAGAGGGGTACGTGGACAGCCTGGCTGTACTTCGCGAGTATCGGCATCGAGGCTTGGGCACAGCGTTACTGGTGCACAGCCTGCACGCCCTGCGCCAGGCTGGCATGGAAGGCACCCACCTCCACGCCGACGCTGAGAACCTGACCGGCGCGATGCGCCTGTATGAACAAGTGGGATTCCGGCTGCGGAAGACGAGCATCGCCTACCAGAAAGTGATGGCAGAGTAGTGATATCCGAGAAGACCATTCCGCCATCACGCCTTTGTCTTGGAGCGTCAGGAGGATGACAATGACGAATAGCAACAACATTGCTTTGTCTGTTCAACATGCAAGGAAAGTGTTCAGAAAGAATGGAAACAGTGGCTGGTGGAGACGGTTGCGAGGCAAGAAGAACGACACTGGCGACGAAACGCCGCGCCAGATCGTCGCCGTCAACGACGTGAGCTTCGAAATCCAGAGCGGCGAGATCTTTGGCATCCTAGGCCCCAATGGCTCGGGCAAGTCCACACTGGTGCGCCTCGTCGCCACGCTGCTGCAGCCCAACGGCGGGACGGTCACCGTCTTCGGTCACGACGTGCAGCGCGAGGAGATGGCCGTGAAGCGGCTGATCAACCGAGTTTCGGTGGAGGCCTCATTCTTCAAGAATCTGTCTCCTATGGAGAACCTGCTCTATGCGGCGCGCCTCTATGGCCTGCCGGCGGGGACAGCGCGGCAAGAGATAGTGCGCATCCTCACCCGTCTGGGCATCAAGAAGCGCAGCATCACCCAGCCGCTGGAGGACATGTCGCGTGGCATGCAGCAGAAAGTGGCCATCGCCCGCGCCTTCCTCACGCAGCCGATGCTCTTGCTGCTGGATGAGCCGACCACGGGGCTGGACCCCCGTTCCAAGCGAGAGGTGCAGGCCTTCGTGGAGGAAATGCGGGATGCGCACAATGCGACCATCTTGCTCACCACCCATGACATGAACGAGGCGGATGCTCTCTGTGACCGCGTCGCCATCCTGGACGAGGGGCAGATCGTCGCCCTGGATACACCTGCCCAGCTCAAGGCCATGGTGAAACCGACCAACGGGCACGAGGCCACGTTGGAGGATGTCTTCATGGAGTTGACAGGCAAGGCGCTGAGAGTTGACAGGCAAGGCGCTGATAGAAGAATGACGACGTTTGACAAAGCAGCACAAGATGAGTAGAATGGGGGACGCTGGCAGCACGCCATCGCGAGGCTGCCCACGTCCCCCACTTTACTTTCTACAAAGGAGACACCATCCATGTTACGAGAGATCATCGCCACGGAAAGAGCCCCTGCCGCCGTAGGCCCCTACTCACAAGCCGTTCGTGTGGGCAACCTTGTTTTCACGGCCGGGCAGATTGGCATAGACCCTGTGTTGGGACAACTGCGAACAGGAATCGCCGCCCAGACGCGCCAGGTGCTGACCAACCTCCAGGCGGTACTGGAAGCGGCCGGCAGCAGGCTGAATCAGGTGGTGAAGTCCACCATCTTCCTGCAGGATATGGCCGATTTTGCCACTGTCAACCAGATCTACGGCAACTCCCTCACGGCCGCACCTCCTGCCCGCTCCACTGTGCAAGTCGCCGCCTTGCCGCTGGGAGCGCTGGTGGAAATCGAGGCCATTGCCCTGATAGAGTGAGTGGAGCACGGCCAGCACACGATCCTGGCCGGCACATCGAGCCTGCTGGCCGGCCTGCGCGCACACGCAGATGAGCGTGCTTGCCTTTTGTCGGGAAATCTTGTATAATTGTCTGTCACGAGCATGCGCAGCGAAAGCCCACAGCGTGTCGGGCGCGCCCCACCCCTTCAGTCACGCGTGTGCCATCACTTGCGCAGGCCCCATCATCGAGGAGAAGAAAAAAACGCCCATGAATCACTTGGAAAACGCCCAGCCAACACCAGAAGAATTGGAGGTAACCACCACACAAGTAGAACAGCCCGAAGCAGAACAGCCCGAAGCAGAACAGCCCGAACTAGAACATCCCGAACCAAAACATCCGATGGATACGGAAATCGCCGAGGCCTATGCGTACAAGTCGCTGAAGCACGGCCAGATCCTGGATGGGACTGTCGTCAGTGCCAGCCCCACGGAGATCCTCATTGACGTCGGCTCCAAGAGCGAAGGATTCGTTCGCGGTCGGGAACTGGAGCAAATGGACGAAGCGTTCCTTGCCAATCTCAGTGAAGGCAGCAAAGTACTTGTCTACGTCGTCCGACCAGAAGATAGGCAAGGTAACATTGTCCTTTCCCTCGCCCGCGCCCAACAGGAGCACGATTGGCGGGAATCCGAACGGCTACTCGAGTCGAGGGAATTCTTCGAGAGAAAGATCATCGGCTGCAACCGCGGGGGTCTCATTGTGGAGATGGGGCAGGTTCGCGGGTTTGCTCCTGCCTCTCAGTTGGCCATCGAATACCATGACGAGAGACCAACGAGAACAGAGGGTGCCAATCGCTGGGCCCACTTGGTGGGCAAGCGGTTGTTGTTCAAGGTCATTGAACTAGACCGCCAGCGCAACCGCCTCATCCTCTCCGAGCGCTTAGCGATGCGAGACTGGCGGCGTCAGCAGAAAGTGCAGTTGCTAGAGGAGTTGCACAAGGGAGACATCCGCAAGGGAGTGGTGACCAGTCTGACCAATTTCGGGGCCTTCGTGGATTTGGGCGGAGCCGATGGTTTGATCCACCTCTCGGAACTCTCCTGGGGGCAGATTCGGCACCCCAGCGAGGTGCTGAAAGTGGGCCAGGAGGTAGAGGTCTACGTCCTGAAGATGGATCGGAAGCGCAAACGGATTGGCCTGAGTCTGCGGCAGTTGCAGCCTGAGCCGTGGACCGTGGTTCACGAGAACTATGCCGTGGGCCAGCTCTTGGAAGGCACCATCACCAATCTGACCGACTTCGGTGCATTTGCCCGCATTGGGCCAGGCATTGAGGGCTTGATTCACATCTCGGAGCTGGCAGACCATCGCGTGACCCACCCTCGCGAAGTCGTGAAGCCAAGGGAGACCCTCACCTTGCGCATTATCCGCATCGACCCCCAGCGCCGCCGCATGGCTCTCAGCCTCAAGCAGGTGCCTGAGGACGGCTACGTGGAATTCGACTGGCGCGAGGCCACTGAAGAGCTAGCCGTAGAAGAAGTAGCGACTGAGCCCCCCATGCTTGACCTTCGAGAGGTCGAGGCTGAGCCTCCCGCCGAAGGAGCGAGAGCCGAACTCGAACCAGCCGCCGTTGAGGAAGTAGAAGCTGAACCCGTTGCTGAGGAAGTGGAGACCCAGCCTGCTGCCGCCGAACAAGCAGCGGCTGAGCCAGAGGCTGAGGCACTGGAAGCTGAACCCTTCACCGAGGAAGCGGAAGCCGAACCTCCGGCCACCGAGGAAACAGAGGCTGAGCCAGAGCCAGAGGCAGTGGCGGCTGAACCCCTCACCGAGGAGACAGACGCCGAACCCGCTACTGAGGAAACGCAGGAAGCCGAGGCCGAACTTCCTGTCGCCGACGAAGCAGCGGCTGAGCTAGAGGCCGAGACTGTGGAAGCTGAACTCGTCACCGAGGAAGCGGAAGCCGAACCTCCGGTCACCGAGGAAGCAGAGGCGGAGCCAGAGGCCGAACTTCCTGTCGCCGAGGAAGCAGCGGCTGAGGCAGTGGCGGCTGAACCCCTCACCGAGGAGACAGACGCCGAACCCGCTGCTGAGGAAACGCAGGAAGCCGAGGCTGAACTTCCTGTCGCCGACGAAGCAGCGGCTGAGCTAGAGGCCGAGACTGTGGAAGCTGAACTCGTCACCGAGGAAGCGGAAGCCGAACCTCCGGACGCCGAGGAACCACAGGCGGAGCCAGAGGCTGAACTTCCGGTCACCGAGGAAGCAGAGGCGGAGGCAGTGGCGGCTGAACCCCTCACCGAGGAGACAGACGCCGAACCCGCTGCTGAGGAAGCAGAGGCCGAACCTCTTGTCGCCGAGGAACCACAGGCTGAGCCAGAGGCCGAGACTGTTGAAGCTGAACCCGTCGCGGAAGAAACGGAGACTGAACCTGTCACCGAGGAAGCAGAAGCCGAACCCTCTGCTGATGAGGAAGCAGTGGCTGGGCCAGCCGCTGAAGAGGCAGAAGCTGAGTCTGCCGCCGACGAGGAAGCGAACGTCGAGAGCCAAGAAGGCTAGCGGAAATCATCCGTCCATCGATACATCGCTGAACAGCATAGAATAGACACGCTTCCGGCGCTGGAAAGCGCAGGCTGAGCATCGTGCCCGCATTCGCTCAGGTAATCTGGCACGAGGGCTTGGCGGGCTCGGTGTGTCCCGTAACCGCATTGCGCATTCCTGAAGTCCAGAAGCAGAGCTTCTGGACTTCGAGGCAAATGCGATCACCTGCAAGCGTAGCGTTTGAGAGATAGACTGGGGAGCTGCCACAGAGGCATGTTCAAGCCGTGGCCTTGGGCTTCGAACGTCAGGTGTTAGTGTGATGACAGAGAAGATCAATCGCTTTGCGAAGAAGACGCAACAAGTGCTCAGTCAGGCGGTAGAAGAGGCGCGCCACCTGAATCACGACTACGTTGGCACGGAGCATCTGCTGCTGGGGCTCGTCAAAGAGGATAACGACATCACGGTCAAAGTGCTGAAGGCAATGGACGTGAAACCAGCGCACGTCACCCGCACCCTGGCACGCGTCATGTCCAAGAAAGCGGGTAGGAGAGAGGGCAAGAGGGTGAGCCAGCCCGCCTTGACGCCGAGCACAAAGCGAGTGATCCAGTCCGCCGTTGACGAGGCGCGCAACATGGGTCACCACTACATCAACCCCGGTCACCTGCTGCTAGGCCTGTTGGATCAGGGAGAATGCATCGCCGTACAGGTGCTGGAAAAGCTGGGAATGGATCCCAAGCAGGTGCGCACGGCTGCTGTGCGCCATCTGCTGGAAGCGGAAGAGACGACGCCGGAAAGGGGTGCAAAGAACAAGCCATCACGCCCGCAGACTAAGCTACTGGACAAACTGGCGATTGACCTCACCGCGCAGGCAGCGGTAGAGAAACTCGATCCCGTCATAGGCCGCGAGAAAGAGATCGAGAGGGTCATCCAAATCCTCTCCCGCCGCACGAAGAACAACCCTGCCCTCATCGGCAAGCCCGGAGTGGGCAAAACGGCCATCGTGGAAGGGATCGCTCAGCGCATCGTGACAGGCGATGTGCCGGAGTCCTTACAGGACAAGCGTGTGCTGATGCTAGACGTCGGCAGCCTCGTCGCCGGAACCGCCTACCGCGGGCAATTCGAACAACGGCTCAAGAAAGTCATTGAAGAGATCAAGAACAGCGGATCCATCCTTTTCATTGACGAAGTTCACATGCTAGTGGGGGCCGGCGCCGCAGGCAGCTCAGTGGACGCTGCCAACATCCTCAAGCCCGCCTTGGCACGCGGCGAACTGCAGTGCATAGGCGCCACCACCCTGTCCGAATACCGCAAGCGGATCGAAGGCGATGCGGCGCTGGAACGGCGCTTCCAGCCTGTGCTGGTGGAAGAACCGACCGTCGAGGAGACCATTGACATTCTGCGCGGGGTCAAGGGACGCTACGAGGCGCATCACAACTTGCAGATCAGCGACGCGGCGGTATGCGCTGCCGCCCAACTAACGGCTCGATACGTGACCGATCGCTTCCTGCCCGACAAGGCAATAGACGCCATTGACGAAGCCGCCTCTCGGGTGAGAATGTACAAGACACCTCGGGCCGTGGCCTTGCGCGAAGCCTTCACTAGCCTGCGGACGGTGGAGAAGCAGCGGCAAGAGGCCCTGATGGCTGAACGTACCGAAGAAGCCATTGATCTGAGTCGCAGCGCTCGAGAGTGGCAGGATCGGGTGGAACAGATGCGGCTGGACTGGGAGTCGGCCTCCGAGCGGCCCAGCGTCGCCGCCGACGACGTGGCCGAGGTGGTGAGCATGTGGACCGGCGTGCCCGTTGCCCGCATCGCGGCAGGCGAATCGGAGCGGCTGCTACAAATGGAAGAAGCGATGCACGAACGGATGGTGGGGCAGGACGAGCCTATCTGCACTATTGCCAAGGCAGTGCGTCGAGCGCGAACAGGACTGAAAGACCCCCGACGCCCCATCGGGAGCTTCGTCTTCCTGGGTCCCACGGGAGTGGGCAAGACCCTGCTGGCCAAGAAGTTGGCTGAGTTCATGTTCGGCAGCGAAGACGCGCTGCTGCAACTGGACATGTCGGAATTCATGGAACGGCACAGCGTGGCCCGGCTGGTGGGCGCGCCCCCCGGCTACGTCGGCTACGAGGAGGCAGGGCAACTGACGGAGGCCATCCGCCGCCGCCCTTACTCCGTCATCTGCTTCGATGAGATCGAGAAAGCTCACCCCGACGCCTTCAACATGCTGCTGCAGATCATGGAGGATGGCCAGCTTTCCGACGCTAAAGGGCGCAAGGTGGACTTCCGCAACACCATCGTCATCATGACCTCCAACATCGGCGCGGAGTTGATCAAGCGCTCGGCAACGCTGGGCTTCCAGGCCAAGAGGAAGGAGGAAGAGAACCATTCATGCACGCCGGAGGAACAGGAGCGCGACTATCAGGAGATGCGCCATAAGGTACTGGCCGAATTCGATCGGACGTTTCGCCCGGAGTTCCGCAACCGCATTGATGCAGTGATGGTCTTCCGTACGCTGACGAGGGAGGAGATCAAGCAGATCGTTGGCCTGGAGCTGAAGCGAGTGCAGCAGCAACTGGGCGAACAGGAGATCACGCTGCAAGCTACCGAACCGGCCAGGGAGAAGCTGGCTGACGAAGGATACAACCCTGAGTTCGGTGCCCGTCCCCTGCGGCGGGTCATCCAGGCCCAGGTGGAGGACCCTCTGAGCGAGATGCTGCTGGCAGGCGAGTTCCAGCCGGGCGATGCAGTCACCATTGACGTGGATGAAGAAGGGGAGATCAAATTGCAGGTCAGCGAGAGTGCTGCCGGGACGGATGGTGTGCAGGAAGAAATGCTAGAAGAGGCCCTTGTAGGTTAGAGGGGCACGGGTTGCGGATTTCAGGTTGGCCGAGCAGGCAGAGGCTCTTGCGGTCAGCTACCGGTAGGGTGGCTGGCCGTTTTTGTTTGACACATGACCGCATGTGAGGTACAATTCGACGCCAGGCACAGCCACACAGCACGCAACACGTTGTGCAGTAGGCATCCTTTCTACCAGTGTCACGTACGTTTGGAGAGAGTGTCGAGCATTGAGGGATAAACATGGCCAAAACCAAGACCCGCTACGTCTGCCAGCAGTGCGGCAGCGCGCAGCCCAAGTGGATGGGCCGCTGTCCCGACTGTGGTGAATGGAACACGCTGGTGGAAACGGTGGTCACCGACGATCGGCGACGAGCAAGCCACCGGCTGGCCTCGGGGGGAACCTCCCCCCAGGCCTTGCCTACCATCTCCGCCGACGGCTTCGAGCGCATCCCCGTGCCCATCGGCGAGGTGAGTCGCGTCCTCGGCGGCGGCCTCGTGCCCGGCTCCGGCGTACTCATCAGCGGCGACCCCGGCATCGGCAAGTCCACGCTGCTGCTGCAATTGGCCTCTCTCCTGGCCTGTCAGGACCACAAGGTGCTCTACATCTCCGGTGAGGAGAGCCCCCAGCAAATCAAGCTGCGGGCAGAGCGGTTAGCCATCACCAACGAGACTCTCTACGTCCTGGGCGAAACGCGCCTGGAAAGCATCGCTGCGCACATCGAGCAGATGCAGCCCCGTCTGGCCATCATCGACTCCATCCAGTCCATCTCCACCGACGCGCTCACCTCGTCGGCGGGGAGCGTCAGCCAGGTGCGAGACTGCGCGGGCTACCTGCTGCGGCTAGCCAAGGCGCACTCCATCCCCATCTTCCTCGTTGGCCACGTGACCAAGGGGGGAGCCATCGCCGGGCCCAAGGTGCTGGAGCACATGGTAGACACCGTGCTGTATCTCGAGGGGGAACGGTTCCACGCCTACCGCTTGCTGCGGGCGGTGAAGAACCGCTTCGGCTCCACCGACGAGGTGGGCATCTTCGAGATGACCGAAGCGGGGCTGGAGGAGGTAAGTAACCCCTCGGAAGCCTTCCTGGCCGAACGGCTGCCCAATGCCGCCGGCTCGGCCATCGCTGTGACCATGGAAGGGACACGGCCGCTGCTTGTGGAAATCCAGGCGCTGGCCTCGACCACTGCCTTCAACATCCCCCGCCGCACGGCCAACGGGGTGGATTTCAACCGCTTGCTTCTGCTGGCGGCAGTGCTCTCGCGGCGGGTGGGGATGCGGCTGGCGGATCAAGACCTCTTCGTCAACGTGGTGGGCGGGTTGCGCGTCGGCGAGCCTGCGGCCGACCTGGCCATCGCCGTGGCTATCGGTTCCAGCTTCAGGAACCAGCCGGTGGCAGCCGATCTGGCTATCGTGGGGGAAGTGGGGCTATCCGGCGAGTTGCGCAGTGTGAGCCATTTGGCGCAGCGGCTGAACGAGGCGACCAGTCTGGGCTTCACCCGCTGCTTGGTGCCCCGCGTGCGCCGGCGTGGCAAGAAGAGCGTGCCGGAGGGAATGGAAGTCATCAGCGCCCGCACGCTGCAGGAGGCGCTGGAGGAGGCGTTGGTGTGATGAGAAGCCGGAGATTGTTGGCCCTGTTGCTGCTGCTGGTGGTAGCGCTCAGCGTCTGCCGCGGGCGAGCGGATGAGGTGCGCGAGGAAGCCTTGGCGAGCGTCGAGATCGCCCTGGAGATCACCCACGAAAGACCAGAAATGGTCGGTGGCGACGCTGAGGTGCAGGCAGCGTGGACAGAGGCGCTGCTGGCCCTGGACAGGGCAGCAGGCGCTCTCTCAGCTTGTCGAGGAAAGGTAGACGACTGCCTAGGGGTTCTCTGAAAAACCCTCCGTACGGAGGACAACTCGTACCTTGACAACATAGTTGGCCGTCCAGCTGTGCTAATCGGGCGCGGCGGTGGTCGTTATGACCAGTTGCCCGTCGGCCTGAGGGTCGGTCTC
>Ga0075114_10001815_pt1 | contig 11309 bp, 9 predicted proteins | sample AntAceMetag02UKM_FD_69784 | JGI IMG/M metagenome (GOLD analysis project Ga0075114, IMG submission 69784) | Saline lake microbial communities from Ace Lake, Antarctica - Antarctic Ace Lake Metagenome 02UKM | ecosystem: Environmental > Aquatic > Non-marine Saline and Alkaline > Saline | place...
ATTGCGGTAGTGCCGTCCCTAGATTCGACCATATTCAGAGCAAAAGTGGGGCGCTGTCCCTATTGGATCCACTGATTTGGAGTTTTTTCAGAGGAGTCATCAATGGGATCAGCGGCCTGCGTCAAGATCTCATGGGCTGTCGTGTGTCTGTGCGCCTCTGGGTTAGCAGGGTTATCGAACTGCTGGGGCGTGAAGTAGCCCGGGTTCTCAGCCACCAGCTCTCGTGCTCGCCTGACTGCTCCGCTCATGCCCTCATCGCCAGGTGTCAGCATGACCTCAGCACCATAGGCAGTCAGGAGTCTACGCCTCTCCACGCTCATGCTCTCGGGCATGACCAAGACCACCCGATAGCCCTTGACTGCTGCTACCATTGCCAGGCCTACCCCCGTGTTGCCACTGGTTGGCTCGACGATTGTCCCACCGGGCTTCAGCGCCCCATCTCGCTCTGCTGCCTCTATCATGGCCAACCCTATACGGTCCTTGATACTACCACCAGGGTTGGTGCGTTCCAATTTGGCCCACACGGTGGCTGCTCCGGGAGGAACCACGCGGTTCAACCGGATGAGAGGCGTGGCGCCGATCAGATCGAGCACGCTGTTCGCTCTAAGGAGCCTTTTGGAACTCAACTCGATGCTCCTCTCACGGCCTCTTTCTGCTGCACAGCGGTCTCCAAGAGACGGATGCGTTCCTCGAGCTTGTCAATTCGGATTGCGCTAACACTCAGGGCTTGCACCACCGGATCAGGTAGTCGCCCATGATCAAGCTTCCCTGTCGGGCCTTCAACGGGATAATCCCCCCGCACCACACGCCCGGGCACACCCACTACCGTTGTGTTTGCTGGGACCGACTTGACCACGACTGCGCCCGACCCCACACGGGTATTTGCGCCTATAGTGACTGGTCCCAGGATCACAGCATTGGAGCCGATAACAACTCCATTGCTGATAGTAGGATGGCGCTTGGCCTTCTTCAAGGATGTGCCGCCGAGGACACAACCCTTGTACATCAACACATCATCCCCGATCTCGGTCGTTTCCCCGATAACGATGCCCATACCATGATCGATGAAGAATCGTCTTCCGATGGTAGCACCTGGATGGATTTCCACTCCAGTCCACCAACGACTTACATGCGATACCAGGCGGCCCAACAGGCGAAGCTTGCTTTTCCACAGATAGTGGGCCACTCGATGTAGCCAGATGGCGTGTAACCCTGGGTAGCAGACAAGCACCTCCAGGGTGGTCTTTGCAGCGGGATCCTTCGCGAAGACTGTCTGTAGGTCTTCTCGGATTCTTTGTAGCATAGCGACGTGTCCTCAGTTGTCTCCCGGGCATAAATCCGCCAGGGTGATGGAATCCAATGTCTCTGTCAATCTATCGTGCACCGTCTGCCAGACAGCACGAGTCGTACAGGAACCTTCCCGCTGGCACGTGCCATCGGCCAGGCACCTGACAGGCACGAGCGCCCCACCAAGAACCCGGAGGACATCACCGACGGTGATTTCCTCCGGCGCTCGACCCAGCTCGTAGCCCCCGCGAGCACCGCGTACGCTACGTAATAGCCCGGTCCGGCGCAAAGGAGCAACTATCTGCTCCAAATAGGAGAGGGAGATATCCTGTGCATGTGCCACATCCCTCAGCGAGGTAAGACCCTGATCCTCCCGCAGGGAAAACTCCACCATGGCTCGCAGACCACATTGCTCTTTAGCTGAGAATTTCATCGTCCCTACCTTGCATCTCATACCACACACACGGCATAAATCCGAGTAGTTACTCGGATTTATTCTACCACGTTGGCGTTTCGCTGTCAATTCGCTCAAGTCAGGGACGGAAAAGGCCCGCTCGCCAGACTTCGGAAGTCTTTGACGTGATCACAATTGTCTGCAATCCGGTTGGAAATCGCTTCGAACTCAATACGCCCCTTGCACGTGAGAGACTTCCGGAATCTTTCTCCACCGTTGGGTAAACCGGGCGACACGGGTTACGATTTGGCAGCTTATACGCTTTAGGGTATTATACGCTAGATAAATCACAGACGCTGGGGGCCTGCTATGCTAGACATGTTCTTCAACCCCAAGGCAGTTGCTGTCATCGGAGCATCACGCGATCCAGCGAAACTTGGCTACGGTGTTCTAAACAACATCCTCAACTCCGGGTACCCTGGACAGATATACCCCATCAATCCCAGGAGTGCCGAGGTTCTGGGGCTAGAATGTTACAAAAGCGTCCTGGATATCCCTGGACATGTTGATATGGCGATCATCGTCATTCCCAACAAATTTGTAGCCAGTGTGCTTGAGGAATGTGGTCAGAAGAATATCAAAGGAGTAGTGATCATCACCGCAGGCTTCCGAGAAGCCGGTCGTGAAGGCGTGAGAATGGAGAGGGAGCTCCTTTCCATTGCGCACAAGCATGGCATCAGGTTGATAGGCCCCAATTGTCTCGGCACCATTGATACAGTGCTTCCTCTCAACGGCTCTTTTGCTGCAGGAATGCCCAAGAAGGGAACCATTGGCTTCATGTCTCAGTCCGGCGCTCTTTGCACCGCCATTCTAGACTGGGCTGTGGCAGAAGACGTGGGGTTCTCGTACTTCGTCAGCCTGGGCAACAAGGCCGACGTGGACGAAGTGGACTTGTTGGAAGCGTGGGAGAACGACGAGAACTCGCGCGTCATCATCAGCTACCTGGAAGGGCTGCGAGACGGACGGCGTTTCATAGATGTCGCTCGCAGAGTCACCCGCCAGACTCCCTTCATCGTCGTCAAATCCGGCAATACGGAGGCCGGATCGCGAGCCGTATCCTCCCACACCGGCTCGCTGGCTGGCTCGGAAGCGGCCTACGACGCAGCCTTTCGCCAGTCAGGCGTTCTGCGTGCCCTATCCATCCAAGAACTCTTCGACTACTCCCTCGCCTTTGCCTACCAGCCAACACTGAAGGGGAAGCGGATAGCCATCGTCACCAATGCTGGTGGCCCAGGCATCATGGCCACCGATGCCCTGGAGCGATCCGGACTGAAGCTGGCCGGCTTGCGGCGCGAGACCATTGACTACCTGAGAGAAAACCTGCCGCCAGCAGCCAATATCTACAACCCCATTGACGTCATCGGAGACGCCCGCGCCGACCGCTATGGTCGAGCCATTGAGGCTGTTCTGAAAGACGAGAACGTAGATGGGCTCATGGTCATCTTGACTCCTCAGGTAATGACTGAGATCACCGAAACAGCGGAGTTGATAGGAGAGATATCGGCCAGGTATGGCAAGCCTGTGCTGGGCTGTTTCATGGGCAAGGCAACGATAGGCCCAGGCATTGAGATTCTCAGCAAGTACAGTATCCCCAACTACCTCTTCCCAGAGCGGGCCGCGGCTGCGTTCAAGGCCATGCAGAACTACCATACGTGGCTCGAGCGACCGCCTTTGGAGATTACCAGTTTCGATGTAGACAAGGAAAAGATCCGCCAGCTCCTCGATGACGTGCGTGAGGATGGTCGCCTGACCATGGGAGACGCTGAAGCGCGAGACGTCATGGCGGCCTACGGCATTCGCATCCCGCAATCCAAAGTCGCGAAGCACACCGACGAAGCTGTGCGGATCGCTGAGGAGATCGGGTATCCTGTGGTCATGAAGATAGCTTCGCCCGATATTCTACACAAGTCCGACATCGGTGGCATCAAAGTTGGCTTGAACAATGCCACTGACGTCCGGGACGCTTTCGATTTGATCGTGTATCGCACCTCTCGCTACATGCCCGATGCCACCATTTGGGGCGTGCAGGTACAGGAAATGGTAATGGGTGGCAAGGAAATCATCATCGGAATGAACAGAGATCCCCAGTTTGGCCCTCTTCTGATGTTCGGGCTGGGAGGCATCTACGTGGAGGTGCTGAAGGATGTAACCTTCAGGGTGGCACCCATTTCATCCCTGGATGCCAAGGAGATGATCCGAGAAATCCGCGCTTACCACTTGCTCCAGGGCGTGAGGGGCGAGCAAGCCTCGGACCAGGACGCGATCGTCGATGTATTGCTTCGCATCTCACAACTGGTTACGGATTTCCCAGAGATCGTAGAACTGGACATCAACCCCTTGTTAGTATGTGAGGTCGGCAGGGGGGCGGTAGCCGTAGATGCCCGGCTAGTATTGAGCTCATAGTGAATAGTGCCTGTGAAGGGAGGAGACAGAATGGCAACGCTATATATCACCGCCTCAGAAGCGTATTCAGGTAAAAGCGCTCTCTGTGTTGGATTGGGAAAGAGAGCTCAGCGCGATGGATACACAATTGGTTATATGAAACCTATTTTCCGGGTAGCTCGGTGCCTTGGAGGCCAGCGAGTCGATGAGGACGCAGCATTCATGAAGCAGATGTTTGGCCTCCAAGAGCCAACAACCACCCTGGCTCCTGTCTGCGTGGACGACATGGCTTTGGAAATGGCGATGCAAGGCAAGGGCAAGAACGTCCTCGAGATCATCGAGACGGCTTTCGCGGATGTGTCGCGGGAGAAGGACATCGTCCTTCTGGAAGGTGCCAACAGCCTTATGCAGGGCTTTGTGGTAGGAGCGCCTCCATACGAGGTGTCTCGATTGCTGAAAGCCAGGGAGTTGTTGCTCGTAAAGTGGGCAGGCACTCGGGACATAGACTACGCTTTGGCCGCTCGGGAATTGCTAGGCAAATCCTTGCTCGGAGTGGTGGTGAATGCTGTGCCCCGCCGACAGATGGAGTTTGTCAAGGATGTGGTGGTTCCCTACCTCCGGAAGAAGGGGATCAAAGTCTACGGCGTGTTGCCCCAAGAGCGGATTCTACGGTCTATCAGCGTCCGGGAACTCACCGAGGCTGTGAAGGGGGAAGTGCTCTGCTGCGAGGATGCCTTGGACGAGCTGGTAGAACACCTGATGGTGGGAGCCATGCGGGTGGACTCGGCCCTCAGCCACTTCCGCCGCAAAGCCAACAAGGCGGTTATTACCGGCGGCGACCGACCGGACATACAACTGGCCGCCCTGGAGACATCAACTAAGTGTCTGATTCTCACCGGCAACATGCACCCCAGCCCCATCATCTTGGGGAGAGCTGAAGAGATGGGTATGCCGATGATACTGGTGAGCAAGGATACACTTACAACTGTGGAAATCGTCGAGCGGGCCTTCTATCGGGCACGTTTCCATGAACCTCGAAAGCTTGCTCGCTTCGAGGAGATCATGGAAAAGAACTTTGACTTCGAGGGTCTCTATAGTGACCTAGGGCTCAAATAGCTCCGGCCGTGGTCGTGTATCTGGATGGGCGCTGACTCGCCAGACTGTACCTCGGGACACTGTTACGCACGCGCCGGATGCTAATACTACTATGTGAAAGGGAGCAAACATGATCACACTGATCGAAGATATCCACGGACGAGAGATCCTGGACTCGAGAGGCAACCCCACGGTAGAGGTAGAGGTGTTCCTGGCTGGCGGGGACCTCGGGCGCGCTGCTGTGCCATCCGGCGCTTCCACTGGTGTCCACGAGGCGGCCGAGCTGCGAGACAACGACAGCGATAGGTATCTAGGCAAGGGCGTCACCAAGGCAGTGGAGAATATCAATACCACGATTACTGATGAGTTGATCGGCTGGGACGCAACGGATCAAGTTGGCATTGACGAGTTCTTGGTTGGCCTGGATGGAACGCCCAACAAGGGAAACCTGGGTGCCAATGCAATCCTGGGAGTCTCTCTAGCCGTAGCTAAGGCGGCTGCCAGCGCAGTTGGCCTTCCCCTCTACCAGTACCTGGGGGGAGTCAGCGCGCGCACGTTGCCAGTACCGATGATGAACATCCTCAACGGTGGCAAGCACGCTGCCGACAGCACCGACCTGCAAGAATTCATGGTCATGCCGGTGGGAGCCCCCTCGTTTGCTGAGGCGCTGCGCTGGGGCGCAGAGATCTACCACAATCTCAAGAAGGTGCTCAAAGACAAAGGCTACAGCACTAGTGTAGGTGACGAAGGAGGGTTCGCGCCCTCTCTGGGGTCCAATGCAGAGGCGATCGAAGTCATCCTTGCGGCTATCGAGGCGGCCGGCTATCGGCCCGGTGAAGACATATTCATCGCCCTTGACCCTGCTGCCAGCGAGATCTTCGAGGATGGCAAGTATCTCCTGAAGAAAGAGAATAGAGTGCTGACTGGCCCCGAGATGGTGGATTTCTACGCTGACTGGGCAAAGAAGTACCCCATCATCTCCATCGAGGATGGCTTGGCCGAGGATGACTGGGACAACTGGGTCCTCTTACAGCAGCGCATCGGGGACAGGGTGCAAATCGTAGGAGACGACCTGCTGGTCACCAACGTTGAGCGTGTGGCCAAGGCCATCGAGATGAAGGCGTGCAATTCCCTGCTCTGCAAGGTCAACCAGATCGGTACCCTCACCGAGGCTATCGCCGCTGTTACCATGTCCGAGAGAGCGGGCTGGACGGCGGTCGTCTCTCATCGCAGCGGGGAAACGGAGGACGCTACCATCGCTGATCTGGTGGTAGGGCTAAACACGGGGCAGATCAAGACCGGCGCTCCCTGCCGCAGCGATCGAGTCGCCAAGTACAATCAACTCCTGCGCATTGAGGACGAGTTAGGAAACACGGCCATCTATCCGGGATTGGCCGCCTTCCACAACATCAAGCGCTAGCATCTAACAGCTCTCTAGCTCCAAGGGGATTGCCAAATCCCCTCGCGCAGTTCTGGTCTTGCTGCACAAGGCCGCGATCTGGCGATCCCTGCGGAGCAAACAACGGGTCCAGCGAGCACACCCCAGCGGAGCCCATCCGCCGACTATCTAGCTTCAAGGTAATTGCTACATCCCTGCGCAAAGCCTCAATCTTTGCCGTGCGAGACCGCGACCGAGTGATTTCCTGCAGATATGGAAACGATCCTGCAGAACACCCCCCATCTAGCTCTGAGGAGATTCCCAAATCCCACATGACTACGGTTCCGGCACACGCTCAATGAGGTCATCCAGGGTTTTCATCCCACGAACGGCGCGAAGAAACGAAGCCAGGTCCGGAGTTTCTTCTCGCAGCCTGAATAGTCGAGGGCCGATGGGATCCTCAGTGGGAGCGGCAGCGCTTGTGCGGTAGGTGCCGTGGAAAGCAAAATAGGCCTGGTTCAGGCGCCGGATGAAGTAGCCGTTCTCCAGCAAGAACCGTCGCCGCTCCTCCATGTACTCTTCGGCCTCAGTGACCTTTCCTTCGGCCAGCAGGAAGTCCACCCGTTCCCGAGTGATACGCATCTCCTCGCCGAAGCTGAAGGCAGGGGGGTCAGGTTTGGGCACTGGGTGGGCCGAGGTTGGAGAACGTTGCGGTGGTGGTGGCGGCACCAACCCAGGGTAGTATCTCTCCAGGGCCTTGCGGCCCACTTCGTTCCCAACGATGTCTGCCACGGTCTCATTGATGGCCGTAGCATCCGAACTGCTCCAGTAATGCCGCCCCAGAGGGAAACCTATCAGGTAAGTATGAACCCACTCGTGGGCTATGGTGTTGAGAATCCACGGGAGGCTGGCCCGATCGATGATCATGGTGGGCCAGGTAGAGAAGCCGCCAATACCGTCTATCAGCGCGCTGGTATTCAGGAGTTCGCCCTCCAGAGTTGTTTCCAGGGCTTCGCGCGTCTCCAGGGACAGGCTGGGGATCAAGGTCAGACTCATGCGCTGCCTGATCTCGTCCCGGGGCGAAAGAATAAGATTGTAAGGAAGCTCGGTGAACTGGAAAGCTACCGGCGGCAGTGCCAGCCCCAACCAGCCAAGTTCCTCCTCGACAAGCATCTGGGTCACCTGCTTCTCGAGGATCCGCTCCACAGGTGGGCGCTTCTCTTCTTGCACAGCCCGCAACTCTTCTACTTCCTCTTGCACCGAGGCGACGCTGGCGCAGGCCTCCGCTCGGTTGGTGCTCAGGATGATCGTCCGCTCGATGTGACCCTCCAAAGCACCCATGCGTCCGGCGGTGTCCAGGTAGGCCAGAACGGACTGCTTCGACTCCGAGGTGTCCGGGTCCAAGTGGCCGACGGCCACACGCTCAAGCAGCTCGGAGCGCAGGGCGGTTACCTCCCAGCGCGGAATGCTGAAGCGGTAATCCTGGACGATCTCCCGTACGCTAACACTGTAGGGATCGCCAGAACGTAGCCGGGTCCACTGGACGTATCCAAACAGACCAGCAACAAGGACAACTACCAGCAACGCCAACCAGGGCCAGCTCTGCCGTGGTTGGCGCTTGGATACAGGATCCGCTTTTCGTTTGAAGACAGGAAGGATGAATGGCATCAGTGGTCTCTACTACTCCTCAGCCTCGAAAGGCTCGATGCCTACTGCTCCCCCCTCCCGCCTGATCAACTCGCTGATCTTGAGTTCGGCCTGATCGAGTCGCTGTTCACAGAGTCGCTCCAGCCTCATTCCTTCTTCGAAAAGCGCCATGGACTCATCCAGAGGCAGCTCGCCCTCCTCTAGCTTCTTGACGATTTCCCCCAACTGTTCGTAGGCTTTCTCGAAGATCAGTTCTTGATTCTCTGACAACGCATCCTCCTCATTCGTAGCATCGAGAGCTGTACTGACACCTCGGATGCTCTTGAGCCGTCACCCTCAAACGTACGAAGCCCTCTCCGGCTCTCGATCCACATTCGCGCGGAACTCCCCATCGTGCACACGCACGTCAATACGATCCCCCGTCCGGACCTGTCGGGTGCTCCGTACTACTTCGCCATCGTCACTCCGCTGCACGATAGCGTAGCCTCTCTCTAGAGTACGCGATGGGCTGAGGCTATCCAACCGCAGGCGCAGGCCACTGAGCCTCTCACGATTCATAGCCAGCCGATGCTCCATGTGCAGAGTTGCCGTCTGCCAAAGCTCATCCACACGCTGCCGGTAGTGCGTCACCCTCGCCTGGGGAGAGTAGCGTCGCAACACGACGGACTTTTCCCTGAGGATCACTCGCCGGTCAGCGATGATGCCTCGCATCCCTTGCACCAGTCGATCCCTCTGCCACCTCATGCCCTCCTGCAACTCCCGCATGTCCGGCACGCTGATCTCCGCCGCCGCAGAGGGTGTGGGCGCCCGCACATCGGCCACGAAGTCCGCAATGGTGAAATCTGTCTCGTGGCCCACCCCAGAGACCACCGGCACCCTTGAGACAGCGATGCTCCGGGCGACCTCCACGTCATTGAAAGCCCACAGATCCTCGAGTGATCCACCACCCCGCGTCACGATAATCAGGTCCACGTCCGCGTGCTCATTCAGCGCCCTGATAGCCTGGACGATCTGGGGAGGAGCTTCGTTCCCCTGTACCATGGTGGGGGCCAGGATGACCTCCACGAGGGGATAGCGCCGATTCAGGACGTGCAGAACGTCTCGCAAGGCGGCCCCCACCCGGGAGGTGACGATTCCAATTCGCCTGGGAAACGGGGGCAGCGGACGCTTGAGTTCCTCTGCGAAGAGTCCCTCGGCTTCCAACTCCTTTTTCCGACGTTCGTACTCCAGGTGCAGAAGGCCCACGCCCGCGGGCTGAATGTCATCCACGTAGAATTGGTAGCGGCCCTGCACCTCGTAGACCGAGATGTGCCCGTGGGCAACGATAGCTTGTCCGCTCTGTGGCAAGTACTCTTGACGATCCGCGAGCGAGCGCCACATCACACAACTGATCTGGGCCTTCTCATCCTTGAGGGTGAAGTAGAGATGGCCAGAGGTGGCACGAGTGAAATTAGAGACCTCACCTTGCAGCCAGAGATCGGAAAGGGTGGGGTCCCCTTCCAGGACGAATCGGATGTGGCGATTCACTTCGCTGACGCGGTAGACATTCACTCTTGCTCATCCTCCACTTGGCCTAAGCTCACAGTCCGGGTCCTGAAGTGCCGTCAACAACCATCAACTCACGTTCAGGGACTCAAATGAACGTAGGACAGCGTCGATCTCGGCCGCCAGTCGAGACATTTGATCCGCCGCCGCTTTGCAGCAATCGATCAACACCGTTACACCATCCCGAAGCTGGAGATTGACCAACCAGTAGTTCTCCTCACCGCGCTCCCGGGACCAGATGCGCTGATGCTGTACGTCAACGCGCGCGATGTCGCCGAAGGGAATCCTCTGCGTGACCTTGTCTCTGAAAGAGAAGGCCATTTCACCTTTGATACCATCAAAGGTGATGATGTGCAGACGTGGCAATTCGAAAGTCATCCAGGTAGCCGTAGCTACAACCAGACAAGCGAAAAGAATCACCGCTGTCCCGGCGGCGGGTGATGCGTCAATCCACTGAAAGAGGATAGCTGCTGCGCCCACCAAGGCCAGCCCGACGATACCCCCCATGGTCCACCGGACAGAGGAAAGCTCCCTCTTACGCAGAACTAATCGCTCGGGTGCCCGCTCCAGAATATCGCAATTCCCCAATCTCACAAAGGCCGTAGCCCTTTCTGTTACCATGGCATCTCCTCTCCGTCAAACTCCCAGATTCTCAACCGCTGAGAGCATATCACGACGCGGGAAGTCTGTCAATCGGAGTGTGGGGGTGTGGGAGTAGGGGGTGAAGAGCTAACAAGCATAGCTATGTCTCCGTGTGACCAGGCCGTGGTTTTTGACGAGTGCTGGTATTTGAGCTATACTAGAGCTTGCCTAGGAACGGGGTGTGGCGCAGCATGGTAGCGCGCAGCGTTTGGGACGCTGAGGTCGGAGGTTCAAGTCCTCTCACCCCGACTTGGTCCTATCACGCGGGTGTAGCTCAGTTGGTAGAGCTCCTGCCTTCCAAGCAGGTTGTCACGAGTTCGAGTCTCGTCGCCCGCTCTTGAGGGCCCATAGCTCAGCGGTTAGAGCTACCGGCTCATAACCGGTCGGTCCCAGGTTCGAATCCTGGTGGGCCCACTTTTTGTACCCGTTCGTCTTGGAATGCTGCGGATTCCCGTAGGCTACCCCTCCCTAGGTGTCCCCCCAGTGCCAGTTCTCGGCGCTTTCTTTCTATTGGCCGAAGACTTCAGCAGTAGCTTGGCCGACGTCATGTTGGAGCCTCACCCCTTGATACGTCCGATGCCCAGACGCCGCCACCATTGCACATATGTCTTCTACACAACGAGAGGCTTCACCCCATTCTGAGGAGACATGAGAGGCTCTGCTGGAGGGATCGACATGGCAAATCCGATCAGAGCAAGTGTACTGATTCGAAGAGTAGTGATCGCAACTACCTATGTGCTGGGACTCATCATAGGGGGACTTAGGATCCAGGCATGTTCCCCTGAGAAAGGAATCAGTATGACTGGAACAGCGATGCCGACTTCATCGCTTCCACGGCCGCGGCGCGCGTGAACGGATACCTGGGAGGCTATGGCTCGC
>Ga0075114_10001817_pt1 | contig 11304 bp, 8 predicted proteins | sample AntAceMetag02UKM_FD_69784 | JGI IMG/M metagenome (GOLD analysis project Ga0075114, IMG submission 69784) | Saline lake microbial communities from Ace Lake, Antarctica - Antarctic Ace Lake Metagenome 02UKM | ecosystem: Environmental > Aquatic > Non-marine Saline and Alkaline > Saline | place...
GTCTTGCTAGCCGTCCTGGCCCTGGCCATGCACTTCTGGCCTGCGGCGGCAGCAGCAGCGCCCGATGCCGTGGTCGCTTCTTGCCTTGGGGCCCTGGACACGGGCGACGTAGAGGGAGCGCTACAGTGGTGGGCGGTAACGCCGCCGCCAGGGTATCCGCCTGGAGATGACGCCTGGATAGCCGAGCGCGCAGGCAAACAGTGGGCGCAACTGAAGGAATTGGCATCGCTCGTGCCAAGAGCGGAGGTTTACGTCGGGCCGGCCACTTACTGGAGCCACTGCTGCGAGCCGATGCAGCTCCCCGATGGCTACGATGCTTTTGCCGCTCGCGTGGAGGTGGCGCTACAGCGCGAGAGTGAGGCTCACCAAGCGACCTTCTACCTCAGCGATGCGGCACACGATGGTATGGCCTGGGCCTGGGGTTTGCCCTGGTCGCGCTGGTGGCACAGGCCGCGTGGCCGCCAACGCTGGCGTATCACAGGCATCTCGCTGTAGAAATCATCACGGAGGCTTCCCACATGCCGACCTGCGACATAGCTGACATCCTCATCACCTCCGAAGAGATCCAATCGCGCGTGGCTGAACTGGGACAGCAGATCAGCGCTGACTACAAGGGACAGGGCTTGCTGCTCATCGCCGTGCTCAAGGGAGGAGTCCTCTTCCTGACCGACTTGATGCGCCACATCAGCGTACCCCATGCCATTGACTTCATGGCCACTTCTTCCTACGGCCACAGTACTGAGACCACGGGGGTAGTGCGCATCCTCAAAGACCTGGATGAGCCAATTGGTGGCCGCAATGTTCTTATCATCGAGGACATAGTGGACACGGGCCGTACGATGGACTACCTGCTGCGCATCCTGCAGGCCCGCCGTCCGGCGAGCCTACGTGTCTGCACGTTGCTCAACAAGCCCAGCCGCCGAGTGATCGAGGTCCCTCTGGACTACGTCGGCTTCGACATCCCCAACAGGTTCGTTTTCGGCTACGGCCTCGACCTCCGCCAGCTTCACCGCAACCAACCCTACATCGCCGCGCTGAAGCCCGAATATCTGGCAGCGTCGAGTGAGGAATCCGTGGAGGGACGCATATGAAACGCGGGCGGCACTGCGCTGCGACGGTGTGGCTTCTTCTGAGCCTGTTGCTGCTGTCAGCGCCACTTGCCCTGGCGGCGCCGCGCCCCATTGAGGGAACAACTCACACCGTTCGGCCAGGTGATACGTTGGGCGAGCTGGCGGCGCGCTATGGCACCTCTGTGGAGGCGATCGCGGCCGCCAACGAGCTCTTGAACCCTGACCTGATCTCCGTCGGTGAGCTATTGCTGATCCCGGGGTCAGCCATTGAGTTCCCCACAACGCTGCCGGAACCCATCACCGCACTGCGCGTGTCGTCGCTCTTGCCGATCCAGGGGCAGACCTGGACGATAGCCGTAGAAGCCAGTAGACCGCTGACTCTGACCGGGACGTTCGATGACCATGCGTTGCACTGGGTAGCCGAGGAGACAGACACGGGAGGCGAATGGCACTACTGGGCGCTGGCAGGGGTGCACGCGCTGGCCAAGCCAGGGCCGCATTCCCTGGCCCTGGAAGCGCTGGATGGCCACAACAAGCAGTGGACGTCAAGCGCAGACATCCTCGTGCAGGCAGGGGACTTCGACACAGGGCACATCTATCTATCGGCAGCAACGAGCAGTCTTCTGGATCCCCAGTTGCTGCGGCGCGAGCGGGAGCGACTGGGGGCAATCTGGGCCGTGAGCGCCTCAGAGCCCCTGTGGCAAGGGCACTTTGCCATCCCCGTACGCCCGATGTGGCCCGTGACCTCCCGCTTCGGGCAGAGACGGTCGTACAATGACGGCCCAGTGAGCAGCTCTCACGCTGGGGTGGACTACGGAGCGAAGCAGGGCGCGCTGGTGCTGGCGCCCGCAGCGGGCCAAGTCGTCCTGGCCGAACAACTGACCGTACGTGGTAATGCGGTGATCCTCGATCATGGCGCGGGCGTGCACAGTGGCTACTGGCACCTGTGGCAGATCTTCGTCGAGGAAGGGGATGAGGTAGCGCAGGGCGATCCACTGGGCCGCGTGGGGAGCACGGGGCTATCCACTGGCGACCACTTGCACTGGGAGCTGCGGGTGGGAGACGTGGCTGTGGATCCCTTGCAGTGGACGCGGGAGGTGATGCCCCAGATTGAGAACGGAGAATAGGACGTAGGGGCAACCATCGCGGCTGCCCCTACGCAGAGCCAAATCCAGTTACTCTTCCTCAGCTTCCCCTGCGATGCCCTTCGCCGCCCTGCCCTTGGCCACGACCTCAACGTCCTCCGGCTCAGGAGCAGCGATCTCCACTTCTTCCTCCTCTTCCTCTTCCAGCATGCGTGCGACGGCCAGGCTGATGATGACCGTCTCCGGGCCGTCCAGGATCTCCACCCCCTGGGGCAACGCGATGTCGCCAACGGTGATGTTCTGATCCGTGCGCTCCAGTATGCTTATGTCCACCTCAAAGGAGGATGGCAGATCACCCGGCAGACACTCTACCTCCAGGCTGTCCAGGTTCTGCACCAACGCACCCATGTCATTGACAACAGCCGGCGATTCACCAACGATGACTAGGGGCACGTGAGTCTGCAGTTTCTCCGTCATCACCACGCGGTAGAAATCCACATGTAGCACGCGTGGACTCGTGGGATGACGCTGGACCTCGCGCACCAGCACCATGTGTGATTCCTTTGTGCCAGCGATGGATAGGGAGACAATGTTGTACGCTCCACCGCGCGCCAACAGCAGCCTCAGGGCCCGTTCCTCGACCTGCAACGATTGCGAGGAGATGCCATGCCCATAGAGCACAGAAGGCACATAGCCCCGGTCTCGCAGTGTCTTCAGCCTCCGCCCCACAGTAGTGCGAGGTTCAGCCTGCAATTCCATAGTGGTCATTCTCCGAGTTACTCCTTATCTCAACAAGATTCGTCATCACGACTATGAGTATGGACAGCTACTCCCATCCGAAGCTATCGAACCAGATTCCCAGACGATAGCCAGGCAATGTCACATCAAATGTCACATCAAGTTCGCACACCACACCCGCTCACCGGGATCGCCACCAACCTGCGAGGAACAAAACGCCTGCCAACAGGAAGGGCCCACCGGAAACCGCCATGGCGAAGCCTTGGTTGAAGCCGGCGGTGACGTAGGCGAAGACGCACAGGGCAACGCCAGCGATGACCGCTATCGCCCCACCGATCACTTCCTGCCGCCAGGCGATGACAACACCCACCACCGCAACGATCACCAGGGCTGCCAGCATCGCCCCTTCCAGCGACCGCTCGAATTCGCCCCCGATCATTTCACCGATCGCGCTGGCCAACAAGGCGAGCGGCCAGAATACTGCGGCCAGCGTGCCTATCCCACGGGCAGCCCAACGCATCCACTTCGCGGCCCGGTCGCCAGCGTATCTACTGCTCGCCATGGTCGTTTTCCTTTGGCTTACCCCCTGCGGCTGAGCAATCCCCTCAACAGGCAAAACAGGCCGCAGATCAGGCCGGCGGCAGCGCCGAAGGCGATGGCCGTCTCCTTATCAAGGACGGTCTGCACGTCCCCCTCGACGGTGTCGGCCAGCAGCAGCAGCGTGCGACTGTTCTCGATCCGCACCTCGTCGCCCACAACTACCATGGTCATCGAATCGCTCAGGCTCACGGCCTCTCCGGCGACAATGATCGCTCCGCCTTGAGTGAACCGCACATCCTCGCCGCGCACCGATACAGCCCCGCCTTGCTGCAGCTCGACCTGTCCAGCCTGGATGGTCTGCACCCCACCCTGGGTCAGGCTGACCGTGTCCGCCTCAATGCGCTGCACGCCGCCCTGCTCGACGGTCACCTGCTTGGCAGTGATCGTCCCCGCCGCGCTCTGGTGCATGTGCACCGTCTCCGCCTGGACGTCCCTGAGTTCTTCGCCTTCCACCGTTACGGTCTCTTGCTCTTCATAGGTGGCTTCCTCGCTCATCGTCGGCCTCCTCCTACGTCTTGCGCTTTGCACTTGGCGACGCCTCTGAGAAACCGCAAGATCGTCAGCGGATTGAGCGGATTCTCTCCCATCCTAGCCGCTTCATCCGCTGATGGCTTCCGCCTTTTTGAGTAGGGTCACTTCGCGCGTCACGTTTCACCTGCTATGCATTTTACAGGAGGAGGCGGGTTTACGCAAATGAGGATGCTATCCCCGTTTCCCAAAACGGCGATTCTGTGGTACGATTTCGAGACTATGCACGGAGGCAATACGACCTCAATATCCATCCGCACTGGAGCCTGCCGACCCCTTCTGATACTGGCACTGCACCTCCTGCTCGTGTTGGCTTTCCTTGGCGCAGGGAGTGGGCTATGGCGGAGCGCGCGCCGGGCGGAGAGCGGCGTGACCTACGGCCCGCCGCCGGCGATCACTCCCGCCGTCCACGAGCGGCTGGGGGTCAACGTGGCGCTGGAACAGTACGACGACGTCGGACTGGCTGCCGCGCTGGATGACCTCCAGGCAGCCGACCTGAACTGGCTGCGGCAGCGTTTCCCCTGGGCAGATATCGAGCCGCAGCCTGATCAGTTCGAGTGGGCCGCCTGGGACCGTATCGTGCAGGCCATTGAGCAGCGGAACCTGCACCTCATCGCCGTGCTGGATACCTCGCCTGCCTGGGCCCGAGCCGAAGCGGATGCCAGCAACCGTTTCGCCCCCCCACATGAGCGAGCCGATTTCGGCCACTTCGCCGCCGCCTTCGCCCGCCGCTACGGGGAGATAGTGGACTTCTACCAGATTTGGGATGAGCCAAACATCGCCCCGCACTGGGGCGCACGCTTAGCCGACCCTGCAGATTACCTCGGACTGCTGCGCGAAGGCTTCGTGCAGGTGAAGGCAGCCGACCCCACTGCCTGGGTCTTGCTGGCCGGCCTGGCGCCCACCGTGGAGACGGGCGGCGCCAACCTCAGCGACATCACCTATCTAGATCAACTCTACCGGATAGGCGCAGCCGAGTGGTTCGACATCGCCGCCGCCAAGCCCTATGGCTTCAATGCCGGCCCTGACGACCCGCTGCTGAGCCCGGACGTGTTGAACTTCGGGCGGATCGCCCTGGTGCGGGAGGTGATGGAGCGGCACGGCGACGCGCACACGCCGCTGTGGGCCGTGGAATTCGGCTGGAACGCGTCGCCGCCTGGCTGGACGGGTGCGCCCTCCATCTGGGGACAGGTGAACGAGGCGACGCAGGCTAACTACATCGTTAAGGCCTTCGAGCGGGCAAGACGCGACTGGCCCTGGCTGGGACTCATGTTCTGGGCCAGTTACCACCCAGACGTTGCTCCCGACGATACTCACTGGGGATTCGCTTTGGTTGACCAGGCAGGACAGCCTCGACCAGCGCTGACAACGCTATGCGAAGCAATCAGCGAAGCTCCGCTACTCCCTCCGGGAGTGCACGCGCCGGATCACCCCGCGCTCCGCTACAGGGGCAACTGGCGAATCACTCCCGAGGCTGCCGACGTCGGCCAGAACGGCGACACGTTGGAATTCGCCTTCCTGGGCACGCGGCTCGACCTGGATATTCAGCGAGGGCCGTACTGGGCCTACTTCACGGTGACTGTGGATGGACAGCCGGCCAACGCGCTGCCGCGGGACGGAGACGGCAAGAGCAACCTGACCCTCTACGATCCGCTCTCGGCACACGAACGAGTGAGGGTGGCTCGCGACCTGGACGATGGCTTGCACCAGGCACGTATCGTCGCTACCGGCGGCTGGGGACAGTGGCCCATCCGGCGGATCATCGTCAGTCGCGAGCAGAGCCCCTGGCAGACGTGGCTGCTGGGAGGCTTGGGACTTCTCGCCTCCCTGACCATCGGCAACGGAGTGCGTCTGGCCTGTCGCCCGGCGACGCGGGAGAGCCTGCGCTGGGCTGGAAAGCGTCTGGGCACTGTGGCCGCGCGCTTCTACCGCCTGGACGAGCGCTGGCAGGTCGCGTGCGTCATTGCAGCAGGAGCGCTTTTCGCCTTCTCCCCCCGGCTGGTGCCAGACCTGCTCACCCTGAGCCTGTTGGCGTTGCTGCTGGCGCTGCGGCTCGATCTGGTACTGCCACTGATCGCCTTTGCCATCCCCCTCTTCCTACGCCCCAAAACCATCCTGGGTCGCCAGTTCTCACACGTCGAGATCTTCACCCTCTTGGGCACAGTGCTGTTGGCCCTCCACTGGCTTCGTCGCCGCATCACGCATCACGAACCACGCATAGCGAATCTGGACTGGCCTGTCCTGGCGTTCGTCGCCGTATCCGCCCTTTCGCTGCTGACGGCTCGCAACACCGGCGTGGCCCAGCGTGAGTTCCGCGTGGTCATCCTGGAGTCCGCGCTGTTCTACCTGCTGGTGAGCCATGTGCAGCGAGGCGATGGAAAGCCATTGTCCCTCTGGCCTCTGATGGACGGGCTGGTGCTGGGTGCGCTGGCGGTAAGCGCCGTGGGCCTGTGGCAGTTGGCTACGGGGCAGGGGCGGGTGGACGTGGAAGGGGTGTGGCGGATTCGAGCGTTCTATGGCTCGCCCAACAATCTGGGGCTGTACCTGGATCGCATCGTGCCGCTGCTGGGCGCGGTGATGGCGTACGGACGCACCCGCTGGCGGCGCTGGGCCTACGGCCTGCTGATGATCCCTATCGGCCTGGCCTGCATCGTCACCTTCAGCAAAGGGGCATTTCTGCTCGGACTGCCAGCAGCCGTGCTGTTTCTGGGACTGGCCGGCTGGCAGGCTGTGGGTGGCAAGAAACGCCGGCGGCCGCTGGTCATCGCCTTGGCCTTCCTTTTGGTGGCCGGGCTGGCCATGATCCCCCTCTTCCACACGGAGCGCTTCGCGGGGCTGTTCGATTTCACCCAGGGCACGAGCTTCATCCGCCTGCGACTGTGGCGAGGGGCGGTGAACATGGCGCTCGACCATCCCTGGCTGGGAGTAGGACTGGACAACTTCCTCTACGAGTACCGCACCCGCTACGTGCTACCAGCAGCCTGGGAGGAACTGAACCTGAGCCATCCGCACAATGTCGTGCTGGACTTCTGGACACGGCTGGGGCTGCTGGGGCTGGCGGTTGGCCTCTGGCTGATGGTGGCTGGCTTCCGGGCCGGGTGGCGAGCGTGGCGACGCACAGCCAACGCAGACCGACGAGTGCTCCTGCTGGGCTTGCTGGCCGGCCTGGTGGCCACCGCAGCGCACGGCCTGATTGACAATTCGATTTTCCTGGTGGATTTGGCGTTTATCTTCATGCTAACGCTGGGTGTCTTCCGGCGTGAGCAGGGGGGAGAGGACGAGGACTAGGGGAGGAACACATGCGCATTCTTGTCACCGGCGGTGCTGGCTTCATCGGCTCGCACCTTTGCGACCGCCTCCTGGCCGAAGGCCACGAGGTCATCGCCATGGACAACTTGGTCACTGGGTCCACGGATAACATCGCTCACCTGACCAGTCACCGCCGCTTCCGTTTCATCTTTCACGACGTGACCGAATACATCCACCTGGACGGGCCGCTGGACGTCATCCTGCATCTGGCGTCGTTGCCCAGTCCTGTGGACTATCTGGAGAAGCCAATCAAGACCCTCAAAGTAGGAGCGCTGGGCACGCACAAGACGCTGGGATTAGCCGTGGTCAAGCGAGCGCGCTACCTGTTGGCGTCCACCTCCGAGGTGTACGGCGACCCCAAAGTGCATCCACAACCTGAGACGTACTGGGGCAATGTGAACCCCATCGGCCCGCGCGGCGTGTACGATGAGTCGAAACGCTACGCCGAGGCAATGACCATGGCCTACCATCGGGCTCACGGCCTGGAGACGCGCACTGCCAGGATCTTCAACACCTACGGCCCCCGCATGCGACTGGACGATGGCCGCGTGGTGCCCAATTTCGTCAAGCAGGCGCTGCTGGGAGAGCCACTGACAGTCTACGACGACGGGTCGCGAACCCGCAGCTTCTGCTACGTTTCGGACATGGTGGAGGGGCTCTACCGTCTGCTGCTGTCCGACGAGGTGTACCCGGTCAACCTGGGCAACTCGCACGAAATGACCGTTCTCGAATTCGCCCACAAGATACTGGAAGTCTCCGGCAGTTCCTCGGAAATCGTGTTTGTGACCCCGGCGGACGAGCGCACGAAGGACGACCCCCAAACCCGCCGGCCGGACATCAGCAAGGCGCGGCGAGTACTGGGCTGGCAACCGCAAGTGGTGCTGGAGGAAGGGCTGCGGCTGACCCTCGAGTGGTTCCAAGAGCATTTGGCGAAGCCCCAGAAGAAGCCGGAACAGGGCTGGGACCTGAGACCTGAGACCTGAGACCTGAGACCCTGAGACCCTGAGACCCTGAGACTATGATACAACGATGCCTGGTAGCCCTCTACGTATTCGGCCTCAAGACCTGGTTCCGCTGGGGAAAAGTGTCACTTTCACGGCTGGTAGACCTGTGGCGTCCCCACCTTCCGTGGCAGCAGCGTTCCCAAGCCTCTCTAGAAGCATATGGACAGTGGCTACCCACCGCCGTCCGCTGGAAAGCGGAGCCCTTGGGCGGTGCCTTCGACACCCTGCCAAGCCTGGAGTACATAGAATGGCAACTTCAGACGCAGGGCCTCTTCGAGGACGATTGCGATGGACTGGCCTACTTCTCGGCCCAGAACGTCCTACCCTTCTGCGATGCCCCACCCGACTGCTACGTCGTCACCATTGCCATCAACCCCTTCGAGGTTGGGTTGCTGCACGCTGCGCACGTGCTGTGCATATTCAAGAGCGGCGGCTTCTGGCGAGTGACCAGCAACGACGAGCTCTACCCCCAGCAATGGAGCAGTCTTGAAGAAGCGCTGCAAGAGAACGCCTACTGCCGGGGACATCAACTGCTGCATGTTGAGATACGGGATAGTGATCTGCGGCATCTGCGATCGTGGCGATCGCAGCAGACGTGACAGCCTGACAGAGAGAGGCTTGTTCTTGCCCATATCTGGGGTTGTGCTATAATCCCCACTAGCAAGTGCCGGCCAGCTTGCCGGCATTCACTTTGTTCAATAGGAGGACAATCAATGCGCAAGTCAATATGGTGGACGGCCTTCCTGGCCCTTACCATCACCATGGCGCCTGTGATGCTTCTCGTCAGCCCCTGGGCTGAGCAGAGAGCATTGGGGTTGGCCGTGCAGGATGACGAGTTGGTTCTGCTGGAAGGCAATGGCCGCATCAAGGCCGCGGACCCGAACGTTCCCAGCGGCTACGAGGAAGTGGTTTGGCAATCGGACGACACCGGATGGACAGACGTGACCTTGGGCGACTTCAACGGCGATGGCGATCAGGAGATCCTGGCCAGCAAAGGTGGTCTAGCCAAACTCTTCGATCCCGTGGTCCAGCCGGGGCAGGTGGCGGTCGCTGGCCAGTGGAGCATCAGCTCCCCCTACAAGTACTACGATATGGCCACCGGAGACATTGACGGCGACGGTCGTGCCGAAATCGTGCTCCTGCGCGAAGACGACGCCGCAAACAATGTCAAATCTCACATCCTCGTGTACGACGGCAACACCACAGGAACGGGTTGGACCCTGCAGAAGGACATGGAGCATGGCACCAAGTGGCTGGATGTGGAGCTAGGGGACGTCAACGGCGATGGCTACGATGACCTTGCCCTGATGCGCAATGGCGAGACAGGATTCAAGGATCGTCTCATTCTCATCCAGAATCCCGCTAACAACTACTCCACGCTGCACGAGCAAGGGTACACCTTTGACTGGCTGTTGCTGGAACTGATCAACACCCACAAGGTCAGTACAGGCGACAGAGTGGAGATAGTGACGTCGCGCAAGGACGTGCTGGGCGAACTGCCTTCAATCCTCATCTTCCGCTGGGAGAGTGGAACCTCTCTGGAAGACGTCTGGGTGGGGAACTTCTTCCCCTACTTCACCGACATCGAAGGGGCAGATCTCAATGGCGACGGGGATGAGGAACTCGTCATGTATCGCAATCGCACCGACACGGCCATCACCCTGATCTCTCGCAACATCGCTGGAGCGGCCATGCGTACGTTTGAGCCGGCGGGTGCGAACAGCCCCTACGGCGGCTGGCTGGCCATGGAGACCGGCGACCTGGAAGGCGACGGCAGGGACGAAGTGATTCTGGTGCGCAGTACCAAGTATCGCGTCTATGACAGGCCCGATGCAAGTGACACCTTCTACGAGGAATCCGGCTCCTTCAAGGGTCCCTTCGCTGTGGGCAACCTGGATGGCGCAGGCATTGCCGCAGGGCCAACGCTGGGGGCGAATACTGGCACGCTGTCTTTCACTTTTGCGGGTGTCATCCCACCAGCCCAGGCAGTGTTCATCAGCAACGTGGGGGAAGGTGATGAATTCGGTTGGACGGCGACTGTCACTGAAGGAGCCGACTGGCTGAGTGTCACCCCCGCCAGCGGCACCACGCCTTTTACTCTGAGCGTTTCCGTGGACCCCACGACGTTGTCCAGTGGCACCTACTCAGGGCAGATCCGCGTCGATGCTGACGCCGGCATAGGAGGTAGTCCTCAGTACATTGACGTGACGCTGGCGGTGGTTGTCACGCTGCCGCGGCTTGGTGTGACCCCTGCCGAGCTTGCCTTCGAGATGGATCAGGGACAGACCAATCCCGCATCGCAACTTGTGAATGTTCAGAATCTGGGCGGCGGTACGTCGCTATCATGGACCGCGACGCCGGACGTCGCCTGGCTGGAGATCAACCCCGAGGCACAGAACACACCGACCCCAGTCTGGGTGAAGGTACTCGGCGAGGAGCTGTATCCCGGTACGCACATCGGGAACATTATCTTCGACGCTGGCGACGTGATAGGCAGCCCCTTCACTCTTCCAGTGACCCTGATCGTACGGCCGCCCGTCATGCAAGTCAGCCCCGCGACCCTGGAGCTCGTCGCTTCCTGTTCCGATGCCATTCAATCCCGGACAGTGGCCATCTCCCAGCAGGGAAGAGGAAGCGACATTGAGTGGATGGCGATAGCGGTCGGACCGTCTGCAGGGGGCCTAGCAGGGCTGCTAGATATGGCTGCTGGCGAAGCACCGGAAGTGACTGCCCAGGGCATAGTCCTTGGTGGAGAGCTTCTGCCCTCAGTGGACTGGATCACGCTCGCGCCAGAAAGCGGCGACACGCCTGACGTCATCCATGTGCAGGTTGATCCAAGCGGGCTCAGTGTGGGCCAGCACGTGGCCACCATCGTCATCATCGGCTGGCCCGAGTACGTCGCGAACCGCATCCAGGGAGTGGACGTCACCCTCTTTGTGGCGGATTCGTGCGTCTATGCGCCACTGCTCG
>Ga0075114_10001819_pt1 | contig 11303 bp, 7 predicted proteins | sample AntAceMetag02UKM_FD_69784 | JGI IMG/M metagenome (GOLD analysis project Ga0075114, IMG submission 69784) | Saline lake microbial communities from Ace Lake, Antarctica - Antarctic Ace Lake Metagenome 02UKM | ecosystem: Environmental > Aquatic > Non-marine Saline and Alkaline > Saline | place...
GGTGCAAAGGTTGACGAAAAACCGAATTTCATGACCGCTGCCTGGTGCGGTATAGCTGCATCCAAGCCCCCCGCTATTTCAGTTGGACTGCACAAGGTGAGGCACACGTTGAAAGGTGTTAAAGAACAAGGAACCTTCTCCATCAATGTTCCTTCTTCAGATCTTGCACAAAAGGTGGACTACTGCGGGATCTATTCGGGCAGGAAAAGAGATAAGACCTCGCTTTTTAAGGTTTTCTACGGGGTTTTAGAAACTGCGCCTCTCATTAGGGATTGTCCGGTTAATCTTGAATGCAAAGTTATCCATTCCCTGGATCTGGGGAGCCATATATTGTTCGTTGGAGAGATATTTGAAACATATATCAACGAGGACTGTTTGACGGATGAAAAACCGGATCCCCGAAAAATAGATCCTCTTATTTATACAACCGGGGTTACGCAATACCAGCGCCTTGGGGAGGTTGTTGGCAAGGCCTTTCATTTGGGAAAAGACTGATATTAGCCATTGCGCAGTTATCAGTTGAATCCTGTGAAAAAAGCACAAAAAATTGTTTTATTGTTTTTCTTTGCGAGCTCTGCGCCTTTGCGAGAGACCTTTTTGGTTCTGGCTTGTCTTGGTTACGTTAATGGAGTGGAATATGCCAAAAGTAATGATACATCCCGCGGGGTATGACAATGTCCGCCAGGCCGTGGACCGTGCTTTTGAGCTCTTTCCTGTCGAGGTGACGGGCAGAAAGGTATTAATTAAACCGAACGTGCTCCGCTTATCTGAGGCTAAAGAGGGGATAGTGACTCATCCTGCTGTACTGCGATCGGTGGTGGAAAAAGTAGAGGAAATGGATCCCGCTTCCCTAATAGTTGGAGATAATCCCGGTATTTTCAGCTACGGGGTCAACGAGGAGAGCTTTAAAAAGACCGGACTGATGGAAGCTGCCAAGGGCTATTATGAGAACATCGGTAACGATTCACAAAAGGTTGATTTTAACCCAGAATACATGGCCCAGGTGAGCATCTCTCGCGCTGTGCTCGAGGCGGACATCATCATCAGTCTGCCCAAATTCAAGACTCACGGTCTGACTGTAATGACAGGAGCCATAAAAAACAGCTATGGTTTTTTGCCCGGTGCACAGAAGTCTCAACTACACAAGGCAGCGGGCAGCCCTGAACGCTTCCATGAAGTGGTGGTAGAGGTATTTAGGCTTCGGGTGCCGGACCTTTTTATTGTAGATGCTGTGGTAGGTATGGAGGGAAACGGCCCGGCCTCGCCAGAACTCGTAGACATTGGTCTTATTATGGCCTCCGACGATGCCATGGCCATGGACGCAGTCATGGCTAAAATGATGGGGTTGGAGCCTGGCAGGCTACGCTTTCTCCAGAAGGCCAAGGAGATTGGCCTGGGTGATTACGATCTTGATAAGATAGAAATCATTGGTGAGTTAAAAACATTACCCCACTTTAAACTCCCTCCTTTGGGTGGCGAAATCATCTCGGAGAATAAGGTAATCCAGGAAATGATGCACAGCCGCACCCTGCTGTTGCCACAGGCAGATCCGGAACTGTGCACATCTTGCGAAACCTGTATTGATCAATGTCCGGTATCGGCACTGTCCATGAACTGCGATATACCCCTTGTGGACGCTGACACCTGCATCACCTGCTTCTGCTGCCAGGAAATCTGCCCGGAAAAAGCGATCACGTTGAAATAGTGCTTGACCGAAAACCCTGTTTTTTCGGTCAAGAAATTAGAAATCCGAAGCACGAAATACTAAACAATGATCAAAATACGAATGTCCTAATTACAAAAATATAGTGTTTCCGAAGTGTTAAGTTTAAAACATTGAATTATTTGATATTCGGATTTGTTTCGGATTTCGGTTTTCGATATTCGGATTTTGCCTGAACAGGGGTTTTCGTTCAGGCACGAAATAGTAATTTTTTGAGGAATCTGGGTATGAAGCTAAAAAGCGAAGAGACGTTTTATTGCGATGTGCTGGTAATTGGTGGTGGAGGTGCGGGTCTTAGATCAGCAATTGCCGCCAAATCAAGAGGAGCCGATGTCCTTCTCATTTCCAAATCCAGGGTAGGGTACTCCACCAACACCTATATTTCCAAGGCGGCAATCGCTGCTACCGGGTGGGGAACATCAGAGGATAGAGACATCGTACACCTTGAAGATACTATAAAGGGAGGACGTTTTCTCAACGACCAGGTTATGGTCGCAAGAGTGGCAAAACAGGCGCGTTCCGAGATTGCATTCTTGATGGAATGCGGTGTGCGTTTCGGTATGGAAAAGGGAAAGCCAGATGTAATACATACTCCCGGCCATAGATATCCCCGCCATGTTTACGGTGAAAACTGGGTTGGAAGCGACCTTGTCTTTCCTTTAAAACGCCGTGCAAAAGAAGAGGGAGTTCGTTTTATCGAACAGGCTTTCATAACCCGGTTGCTTGCCGACGCAGACCGGATTACAGGTGCTACCGCCGTAACCACAGGCGGCAGGTTCCTTACCATACAGGCAAAAGTCGTCATTTTAGCCACTGGAGGGTACGCACAAATCTTCTTGAATACCAATAATGTGCCTGGAATTACGGGAGACGGCCAGGCCTTATGTTACGATTTGGGCGTTCCATTAAAAGACATGGAATTCATCCAATTCTATCCCACAGCAACGGGGAAACGGGCAAACAGAATTCTTCTTTATGAGAGGTTTTTGGCCCTCCCGGAGGTGGTTTTGCGAAACAGGGACGGCGAAGATATACTTGCGCGTCATGGATTCTCAGACCCTATGCGCCTGACAAGAGATCAATTGGCTCAGACAGTCATGAAAGAAATCATTGATGGCGGCACGCTGAAGAATGGGGTAATTATGGATCTTGAGGCCCTCCCTGAGGATAAGGCCAGGCAAATGACAAAGGTTCTCCCATCCCGATGGTGGAAAGGGCAAAAAACCTTTGAAGTTGCACCAACCGCTCATTTCTGCATGGGAGGTATTGTCACGGATCAGGGTGGGGAGACATCCGTGCGAGGTCTTTTTTCAGTGGGAGAAGCAACAGCAGGCGCGCATGGGGCTAACCGCCTCGGTGGAAACGCCCTGGCTGAAATTTTCGTTATGGGTTCATTGGTTGGAAAAAATGCGGGCGAATGCGTAATGGATATGGAACCTGTTTTTTCGCCAAAGGAAGTCATAGAAGCGGAAAAATCCCGTCTGGAAGGGGCATTTTCCATAGAGGGATCGAATCCTAAACAGATGATTAAGGAATTAAAGAAGCTGATGTGGCATAAAGCGGGTGTCATTCGCAAGAAAGACGAACTTGAAGAGGCATTGGCACGTATTCAGGATTCCTGGCCCCGCACCTCCATTAAAAGCCCTGCCGATCTGATCAATCAGCTGGAATTCGAGAATATGCGCATGGTGGCCGAGATGGTCTGCGCTGCAGCTCTTAAGAGGACAGAGACCAGGGGATCCCACTTCCGCGTTGATCACCCTGAAGAAGACAACGAGTGGCTGAAAAACATTGTGTTGCGCAAAGGGGATTCGGGTATGGAATTTGAAATGAGACCGGTACGTCTGGATCTGGTAAAACCAGAATTGGATTAGAGCCAATAATCATCTGGTCATATCTGTCTTTTTCGCTTTTCCAGCAGCACCAAACCTTGAACCATAGTCCCGGTTACAAACGTGACCCCCTGCTGTTTATTTCAACCTTTTCACAAGTTCTTTGCCAAGCGTACGGCACTGTTCTTTCGCCTCGTCGCCAGTTGGCCTCCTGCTCTCAACTGTCTCGCCCACCTGCTCAAAAAATTTGCCTGCGAGGTATTCAAAAGGCTCTCGCCCCCTCCCACCACCGCCATGGGAAAAGAAAAGCACGGCTGGCTTTCCTTTAACAGATTCGCCCGATTTGTCCCACAGATAAATATCATCGAAAAATGTTTTGATTGTGCCAGCGATATAAGAGAAATAATCAGGCGTTCCGAGTGCTACTCCATCGGCGGCAAGGAATTCATCGAGTTTTATGCGCCGCTCGTTTGTGCTGATAATCTCGACTTCCGCTCCAGTCTCTCGAACTCCCTCCACAAGCGCTTCCGCAAGTGTCTTCGTGTCTCCGAACTGCTGACTGTGATAAATAACTACAACTTTTGGCATTATCCTCTCCTTTCATAATCCTTAATTCCCACGATCATTTTCCTATGTGTTTTATTGTTTAGCTAGTGTTTTTCAATAGACAATCGTCAATAGTCAAGCTTCAATCCTATTGATGCTGGCCGTGTTGAGTTATTTAACTATTTAAAGGCGCATCCATGTGTTAAGAATGAAGACGCGACCCCTCTTTCTCGCATGTCCTATGTCAAGGGCTGACCCCGTTTCCTCTGTTCTTCCGGCGCTGATGTTGCCGGATATTTTGGCGTGACGAACTCTTGCATGACGCGAATGATATCAGCTTCCCTGTCCTATTCTAATACAGGCCTGTCCAAAAGGATGGCCTCGGCCACTTTCTCCGGAACTTCTTCCCCGAATAAAAAACCCAGCTTGACCGCTCTCCAGACAACTAAATCGTTCTCCTATGCCCTGCTCAATTCACGCTCATGCGCGAGACCAGCCAGCTCCCGAAGCTTTTTACGAATTGGTTTTGAATAATGATGTGTCATGTTTTATAATCATTTCAATATATTTTAGAAATTTATATTTTCATGGGCGTCTCGATAGTTTCCCCCAAATCTGTCAATAGTGAAGAAACGAGCCTTTATCGCTAACCTTTATTTAAGAAGCTCCGTCAATTTTAATCGGAATTTCAATTTGTTGCCTAATTTCTTCATATATCGGTATTTCCACATCTTCAGCCACTTCCAAAGTAACGGCGAGTCCATAATTAACAGATTCATCAAGGGTGTGGGCATCTTCTCGGCAGATAACATCAATTTTTAAATTATCTCCATCCTGATATGTAACGACTTCGCTCCCTTCTAAAACTTCATGCTGAATAGTCCCATTTTTCACCTGCCGTCCGTCAGCGTTTACACGTTTTACTCCAGCCTTATGGCCCGGAGGATCAAAAGAAAGATTTGCTTTTCTGTATTTACGATTTTCTGCATTGACAGGGCTGAGCCAGGCAAGCGTTATAATAAGTCGCCGCATTGCGTTTAACCCGCTGAGGCTTGGTGGAAGAGGAAACCTGAATTCATGCTTCTCATTTTTCTTAATACCTCCATAACCTATTGCAGTTGCCTGTCGTTCAGTGCACTCAATCACACGTTTGATATCAGGAATTCCATACCCCAGATACCTTGTGGCAACTTTTCTAGGCAGACGGGAATTATCAGTAGCTTTCAGACAATTTTCCAATATATTAAAACTGTTGCCCCAGGAAGCACCATGAACAAGAAGACTTTTAATAACTACAGCCATATACTCATCAGGGATATCTGTGTCAGCTCCAGATCTCAATTCATCCAGTACTTCATAGATCAGGGCTGCACATCTGGAGGCCAAAGCAGCTGAGTTGCTTGTACCCCTGATGTATATCCCCCTATTTCTTTCACCTGGATTTACCGGTGCGGCTGCCACCTTTTGCCCTGGAGCCATTCCGATGTCATTAATTCTGTACCGGTTATCGGTGATATAATCATATAGCTGCCTTCCTCCCGGCAAATAAATCTCAGGATTAATAGAATTCCTGAAACCGTATCCATGAGCGGTAATTGGAGAAGGCAGTTCCTGGGTTGGAAGTATATCAACTCTGTTTCCTTGATTGTATATGGTTGATTTGTCAGTATGGATAGCCCCTATGGATAATGCATTAACAGAATCTGCAGGAGACATTAATCTGTGATTGCGAATATCTCTATGAACTATTTTCATGGTATGTTTTGTGATATCTTCATCAGTTAATTGACTCAGCTCTGACTTCGATTTTTCAAGACCAATATCAGCCCCGTTATTCCCTGCACTTATACAAAAAAGCACTTGATATTTTTCAGAAAGCCAATCAAGCAGTTTTGCACATGAGCTTAACTGATGAAAAAACATTCTTGCCGGATCACAAATTGAAAGGTTGATAATTTTAATCGTAGGGGCGGCCGGTTCTTCATCACCTTCTCCTTCAAAAATCCTTCTTGCGGAACGTAATATCAGATCTTCAAAAAAATGGTTCTTTGGGATGTGTTCAATGGGGGGATTATTGATAAAATCATCGGGATTAGGCTTCATTATAGGTCTCACATATATAGGTCGAGGTAAAGGTAACTCTCCTGCATCCAATTCCCCGTGGCATACCAATGAGGCCATCGCAGTACAGTGTTTCCTTCCCTTCGCTTGGTATGCACTGCCAAAATCATCAGGATCATCCACAATTAGTCGGTTTTCAAGTAAGGAATGGTAAACAAATGGATCTCCGTCAAGTATAGCCAAGACAGGGGCACCAGAAACTTCACTTTCCTGAAAAGCCTCCTCTTCAACCCCTTCATGGTACACATCCGCCGCACATTGTCCTGTCGGACGGAAAAACATTACATCGTCACATTTAAAAAGATTTGTATGTTCAGAGGCCAGAACCCGTTCTATATTTTCAGGTGGGAGTTCTGCTTTTATAGCATGGAAACGAATTTCATTAATAATACATTTTGTGATAACAGAGCCATTCTCGGATACTATAAGTTGCTCTAATTTTTTCTGGATTTCATTTCTCTTGGTTCTGTCTTTTCTGTACCAAATCTCAACTTCAAACAGAATTTTTGACGATGTTCCTTTTTTTATTTCAAGCTCTTCTTTCCAATATTTTTCAATACCTGTTTCTCTCAGCCGGTCCTGAATATTCCACTTACGGATTTCTTTAAGCTGGCTGAATATCTCAACCCATTTTTTTGATAAAACATCTTTATTGTCTGGCCATTTGTTCCATTTAGACAACAAATCCCTAATTGTCTGTTGATTACTCATGCTCAAAAGCAGTCGGCCGCTTATTAATTTCTCTTTTGTATCTGTAATTTTTTTATTAATCACAGACATTATTGTATCACTATATTCAGCCAGACTTTCCGGTATAAATTTTGTAAAATCATCAAGGGGTTTGTCTGTGATATATTCATTCTTATCAATAAAGCCATTATCTTTTAAGGCTTTCCATATATCTGAAGACTGTTTTGTAGTGATGTCATCAATTTGATTATAAAATAGTCTTTTGCCTATTTTGGTGATCTCGAAAAAATCATCGTCCGCTTTTATCTCGTCGGTATCAATCTCTGCGAGCCATTCCAGGCCTGGAACTGCTCGTATCGCTCGCTCGAAATCATCAATCTTTCCTGTTGTTTCGAGAACCAGAACATATTCAGGTTCAATTCCTGCTGTTGAATCGGTAATAAACGTCTCGAGCATTGACTCGAACTGGGGCGTCAACTTATCTTTCTGCCTTTGTGGAGAAGGGAAGTGATAGTTTGGAGAACCAAATCTTGGTTTCATCTTATCCCGGCCCGCGACAGCAGGGGTGGGGAAAATCAGCAGAGGTCTTTTGGGCATATTATTCTCAATCTTTTACATTGTTGGCTCCGAACTTAGATCGCCATTGTTCCAGTTTTAAAGAGACAATATTTCGTGCATCATCCTGTTTATTGGTTAATACAGCCTGCCGCACTACATCTGTACAGAACTCTTCGACTTCGGAAAAACTGTAACCTGATAGTTTTTGAGAAAGGCTCTTTGGACTGTAATTAAAATTCATTCCCGTTCTCTTGTTGAAAAGCTCTATAAAGCATTCAATCTGCTTGACGTCAGGTGGTTTAAGTTCAAGCCTTAATTGGAATCTCCGCCAGACAGCACGATCAAGAAGTTCAGGATGGTTGCTTGCCGTAATCACAACCACATAACTTGGCAAACTGTCCATTTGAAGAAGCAGAGAACTTACTACTCGTTTTATTTCACCTGTCTCTTTTGTATCCCCCCGTTCTTTTCCAATGGTATCAAATTCATCAAAAAACAGAACGCAATTGCGGGTTTTCACATAACTAAAAACTTTCTGAAGTCTTGAGGCGGTTTCTCCAAGATAACGACCTATAAGATTTTCATACCGAATTACTAAAAGCGGATACATCAAATGTGCAGCCAAAGCTTCAGCAAGGCTTGTCTTACCGTTTCCCGGAGGTCCGGCCAGAAGAATCCTGCTTCGGGGTTCCAGTCCATAAGATCTGAGCAGGTCAGCCCTATTCTGTTCCTCTATCAGTTCCTGGCATATTTTTAATGTTTGTTCATTTATTATTAGATCATCAAACCGTTTTTGAGGATTAATTTCAAATACCAAATCACCAGTTTCGCCATTGGGGCGAACTGCGGTGTTTTTATTAACGCCGTTATTGAGGGATAGAGCCAATCGTTCCGCAAGGATATTATGTTTTTTAGTTCTTTCTTCTGCAATCAGGCTCTCCACTGCCTTGCGGAATGAAACCATATCGCCACGGTTGGCTGATTGAACCATACTGATTAAGATATCTGCTCTTGCCATAATTGCAATTCTCTCAAAAAAGCATATTGTATATAAAAATCGATAGACTGGATTATTGTCCCACTGAAATTAAAGCAGAACGATCGAATCAGGTAAAAATTCAAGCTGATGATTGCAATCAAGTCTATTCTGAGCAATAGATTTATTATCCAAGCCTTCTCCTTATTAATAAAGAGATGTATCTATTACGATATCGACTGGTTAAGATTAACTCCACATCAAATGTAACGAAATAGGGCCAGTGCCCTTTTTTGGTTTGCGCTATCGAAATTAATTCGACTTCCGATTTGCGCTTCCTCTTTCTAACTTGCAAAAATCGAGTTTAATTAGCTGAAATGCACGCAATATATAGCACCATAGAGAAGGGGTGGCAAGGGATATTAGATGTCGGTTTCAGCCAAAAAAGGGACAAAGCGAGACAGTGCAATCCAGGGTTATCCATGACAAAATGTGTCAAGTTGCAAAAAACTTGCCCCACTCAGAAACATTTTCCGGTCTCATTGGTTGTGCTCTTATGTATATAATATTCTTATTGAAATCGCTCTCAAAGGTATAAATCGGTTTTTGCCAGGAGAGGATTTCTTTGCAAAATGCTTCTGTCTTACTGGCAGCGAGAGATTGGGGTCAGCCCTTGACATAAGACATTTATGTCAAGGGCTGATCCTGTTTACGTTCCGTATAGTCGTCCGTGTGGACGACTTGCTCGGTTGCTTCTTGCTTCGAGAATGATGGCCTAACATACAACCAGCGACAGATATATAGATTTTCAGATAATTAATTTCACGTTTTTTGCTTTTCCCCCTCACCCCCGAACCAAGTGCGGGGCAGGCTCTAACCCTCTCCCACCCCCGCCAAATCGGAATCTTCGACAGGGGGAGAGGACGATTACCATTTTTAGATCCGCTTGCTGTTACGGTTCAACCTAAGTTTGCGTAAATATTCCTCCGTGTAAATATTCTTCCTGAATTCCACAAGGAAGCCTATCTGATATTCTTCGAAATGAGGTGCAGGAATACCTGCCAAAGAGCAAAGATTCAGGACCTTCCTGCTCGTGGAAACAGCGTTCAAAACAACATTTCTATATCAACAACTTACCTTCATTCAAAAAGACTTTTCTGAGGATCAGGAGGACGTTGACCTTTGTCCATTTCCTTTTTCACCCACTTCAGAACCTCTTTTGCAATCTCAATTGCTTTTCTAAGGTCCTCTTCATCCACCGGTTCATAGTCCCCCGGATAACGGGTTTCAACGGCATAGCCTGTTAATATTTTCGAGTTTTGCAGGTTTTCGGGCACTTCCACGCCTCCTTTTTCCAATAGCTCAATGAGATAAGCAATATCATGGGTTTTAGGAAAAACGATCTCGTGAATAATGCATATTGATTTAAAAGCTTTTTCCACGGCCTGCTGGGCATCATAGCAAAGGTCTTCAGAAAGTATGTCAGGTGAAACCCTGCCCGCCTTTGCGCGCGCCATGTTGCTTTTTGCCCTTTGCAACCACTCGTTTGCCTTATCAAGATTTTTCATAAACCATCCTTCCATTCTTATCAGCTTCGGAATAAATCAGGTAGGGATCCGTCTTTAGATGCTCATACTTGTCTAAATCAGCGACAATCACGTCTATGGGAGCTCCGACATCTTTAAAGCTCAAATATATCTTATGAGTTAATGAACGCTGTTTTTTGACACCTCTTTTCAAAACAAGAAGGTCATAATCGCTACCCGGTTTGTCATCACCTCTTGCATGTGAGCCAAACAGGATAATCTTGTCAGGTTCGGCTACTTTGACAATAGTTTTTATTGCCTTTTCTAATGAATCATTCATTTGATAACCCCTCCCTCATATCAAGATCACTTCGGACCTCATTTTTGGATTCAACAAAACGGAATTTGTGTCTATAGCTGTTGTTTCGGTTGGAAAGAATCTTCCCATTATATCGCGGCATGCCGATAATGATCCAGGGGCGAGCGGAAATGAAGATGGATTGCATGATCTTCGCTCCTTTGAGGAGTAAGTCAAAAACAGAAGAGGCATGAAAACTTACTGAAAACTATCCGAAAATGCCCTGGCGGTCAAGGGGTTTTGAAGGGAACAGTGCGCAGGAAGTTACTCTCCTGACAATCCTTCGACGAGTGCCAACACATTGTGCCCCAGGACTTGGTGGTTGTCTCCAGCTTCGCCCATTGCCCTTTCCTATATATAATGATCATTCGGGTACCTGTGGTGCTGGCTTGCCTGCTAAACTATCGGAAACAAGACGTCCAAGAAACATTGCAAATGGCGCGATGTCCTGTTCAGCGCTCGCGCCTTCCAACACAGCCATATAGTCGTTTCGCTTTTCCAGTGGGATAACGGTCCAGGGGTATCCGCCCGCGGCGAGCATCACGTTCATAAAAAATCGTCCCATACGGCCATTGCCATCCATGTATGGATGGATATATACGAACACGAAGTGCCCCAGAACAACACGCACCGATGGTTCAGGCTCTTCTCTCAGCAAAACAAAGAATGCCTTCATGCAGTCCCACAAAGCTTCATGTCGCGGTGGCACATGCATTGAACGGCGGATATATACCTGGTCGTTGCGATAACCGGCGAGGTCCGCCGTCCGCAAGAGACCAGCCGTTACGCTCGGCCCAAACATCTCACGGTACCAGTTACCGTGATCATTATCACCAACTGCTCCGGGATTATCGCCCTCCAATACCTTGCGTACGCTTTCGCGGACAGACTGATAGGCCTGCCAGTACCCGCGTGCGGCTAAGGCATTACGGTGTCCGCGATCATCATCGTTTTCATCCGGATTCCATCCGCC
>Ga0075114_10001820_pt1 | contig 11302 bp, 22 predicted proteins | sample AntAceMetag02UKM_FD_69784 | JGI IMG/M metagenome (GOLD analysis project Ga0075114, IMG submission 69784) | Saline lake microbial communities from Ace Lake, Antarctica - Antarctic Ace Lake Metagenome 02UKM | ecosystem: Environmental > Aquatic > Non-marine Saline and Alkaline > Saline | place...
AATTTGCCTTTAAAGTCGTTTGACTCTAGCATTATAACCTTATCTGGTTTTTGAAAAGCTAATATTGACATTATTTTTTGTTTATATTAATAATAAAAACTGATTATAATATTTTATTTTGAATATAGTTCAACGATAAGTTGTTCCTGAATATTTTCTGGAATTTCTTCCCTTTCAGGATAATTCAAAAACTTACCACGCATTTCAGCATCATCCCATTCTAACCATGGAAATTGGTTTGAGCGAGAAGCTAAAGAGTTAGTAATTGCTTCGAGAGATTTTGATTTTTCTCTTACACCAATAATATCACCTGCTTTTACTGAAAAAGAAGGGATATTAGTGATAGTGTCATTAACAGTAATGTGTCTGTGTGATACTAATTGTCTTGCACCACTTCTTGTAGGAGCAATTCCTAATCTAAAAACAACATTATCTAAACGAGCTTCAATTAATTGAAGAAGTATTTCGCCTGTAATACCTTTTTTCTGTGTAGCTTTTTTAAATAAGTTACGGAATTGTTTTTCAAGAACTCCATAAGTGTATTTTGCTTTTTGTTTTTCTTTTAACTGAACACCATATTCTGACTCTTTATTTCTTCTTCTGCTATTTCCGTGTTGTCCTGGTGGATACTTTTTCTTTTCGTAATATTTATCAGGGCCATAAATAGGTTCTTGAAATTTTCTTGCGATTTTCGTTTTTGGTCCAATATATCTTGCCATATCTAATAGATTGTTTGTTTTTTGTCTTTATTTTTATTTTCCAACATTAAAGTCGAACTTTTATTATACTCTCCTTCTTTTAGGAGGTCTGCACCCGTTATGTGGTAATGGAGTAACGTCAACTATTTCAGCTACTTCAATTCCGCCGGAGTTAATAGTTCTAATGGCAGATTCTCTTCCTGCTCCTGGTCCTTTAACGAAAACTTTAACTTTTCTAAGTCCCAAGTCGTAAGCAGTTTTTGTGCATTCCTGGGATGCCATTTGTGCAGCATAGGGAGTATTTTTTTTAGAACCTCTAAATCCCATTTTACCTGCCGAAGACCAAGAAATAACTTGTCCTGCACTATTTGTTAATGTAATTATTATGTTGTTAAATGATGCAGAAATATATGCACGTCCCATTGCATCAACTTTAACAACTCTTTTTTTTGTAGTTCTAACAGATTTTGCCATAATATTTTTAAGTTTCTGTCTTAATTAATTTTTTTAACCTTTAATTGCTTTCTTTTTATTAGCAACAGTTTTTTTCCTGCCTTTTCTTGTTCTGGCATTATTTTTTGTGCTTTGTCCTCTAAGAGGTAAGCCAATACGATGACGAATGCCTCTGTATGAGCCAATGTCCATTAACCGTTTGATGTTCATTTGAACTTCTGAACGAAGAGCACCTTCAATTTTTAAATTATCGTTAATGTATGTACGAATTTTGTTTTGTTCTTCATCTGTCCAATCATTAACTTTTTTGTTAACATCAATTTCTACTCCAGTTAAGATTTCATTTGCTAAACTTCTACCTATTCCGTAAATATAGGTTAAAGCAATTTCGCCTCTTTTGTTTTTCGGTATATCAATACCTGCTATTCTAGCCATTTATTTTAATATATTAGGTTTATATATATATCGTTTTTACCCCTGACGTTGTTTGTATCTGGGATTCTTTTTATTAATAACATAAACAACTCCTTTTCTGCGAACAATCTTACACTCTGGAGATCGTTTTTTTACAGATGCTTTGACTTTCATTTTTATATACTTTTATTTATATCTAAATATAATTCTGCCTTTTGTTAGGTCGTATGGTGAAATTTCAAGTTTTACTTTATCGCTAGGTAAAATTTTAATATAATGCATTCTCATTTTTCCAGATATATGAGCAGTAATAATATGCCCATTTTCCAGTTCAACTTTGAACATTGCATTTCCCAATGATTCAATAACTGTTCCGTCTTGTTCTATTGACATTTGTTTTGCCATACATACTTTAATTAATTATTTTGCAAATTTAAAACTTCTTCAACATATTTAAAACTTGATAATATTTCTGCTTCATTTTTTCTAACAACAATTTCGTGTTCAAAGTGAGCTGATGGTTTATTATCTTTTGTTCTAATTGTCCATCCGTCATTTTCCTGAACTACGTTTTTTCTTCCAAGATTAATCATTGGCTCAATGCAAATAACCAATCCGCTTTGTAAAATTGGTCCTGTTCCTCTTCTGCCATAGTTAAACACTTCCGGTTTTTCGTGAAGATTTCTGCCAATACCGTGTCCAACAAGGTCACGAACTACTGAGTACTTTCTTTTTTCAACGTAATTTTGAATTGCATGACCAATATCTCCTAATCGTTTACCATGAACAGCCATTTCTATTCCTTTGTAAAGAGATTCTTTCGTAGTTTTTAACAAATCAAGAACTTCTTCTTTAACGTCTCCGATAGCAAAAGTGTAAGCGGAATCACCATAAAAACTATTTTTTATAACACCGCAATCAACTGAAACAATATCACCGTCTTTTAGCACTCTGTCGCTTGGAATTCCATGAACCACTTGCTCGTTGATAGAGATACAAAGAGTTGCAGGGAATCCGTTATAACCTTTAAATCCGGGAATTGCATGATTGTCTCTAATAAACTCTTCTGCAATTCTATCGAGTTTTATTGTTTCGACTCCCGGTTCTAATAATTTAGCGACTTCGGCTAAAGTTTTTCCAACAAGTAAAGAACTTTCTTTTAATAATTCAATTTCTTCTTCAGTTTTATAATAAATCATATGATAAAACTTTTATATTTTATGCTCCCATATTTATTGAAGAGCGGCCTTTTATTCTGCCCGATTTAGTTAAGCCATCGTAATGACGCATTAAGAGGTGGCTTTCAATTTGCTGCAAAGTGTCTAAAACAACACCAACTAAAATTAACAAAGATGTACCACCATAGAATTGTGCAAATTGCGAATTCACTCCCGCCAAACTAACAAGAGCAGGCATAATTGCAACAAATGCGAGAAACACAGAGCCCGGTAAAGTAATTTTTGATAATATTCCGTCAATAAAACTTGCTGTTTTTTTCCCGGGTTTTACTCCAGGTATAAATCCTCCGTTTTTCTTCATGTCTTCTGCCATCTGATTTGGATTTATAGTAATTGCAGTATAAAAATAAGTAAATAGAATAATCATTATTGCAAAAGTAAAGTTATACCAAAAGCCATTAAAATTTGAAAAAGCTGCTGCAAATCCAGTCATTGATTCGGAGCTTCCAAATTGTGCAAATGTCAATGGCAGGAACATTATTGCCTGAGCAAAAATTATAGGCATAACTCCGGCAGCATTAACTTTTAAAGGTATATATTGGCGAACACCACCATATTGTTTATTTCCGACTATTCTTTTTGCATATTGAACAGGGATTCTTCTTGTCCCCTGAACCAGAAGAATACAGAGTAATATTACTAATATCAAGAATACAATTTCAACAACAAAAATTACCATTCCACCACCTTGTTCTTCTAATCGTGAAACAAATTCTGCTGCTAATGAGAAAGGTAATCTTGCAATAATTCCTATCATTATTAATAAGGAGATACCATTTCCGATTCCTTTATCGGTAATTTTTTCACCGAGCCACATAACAAACATGGTTCCTGAAACAAGAATAATTACCGAAGAAATCCAAAAGAAAATAGTAGGATTTGTGTCGGCAGAAAAAGGCATAATTGCTTGACGTGGTAGTTGGCTTACAAGATTTGTAATGTATGCGGGTGCTTGGAAAGCAGTAATAACCACTGTTAAGTATCTTGTGATTTGGTTTATTTTTTTCCTTCCGCTTTCACCTTCTTTTTGTAATTTTTGGAAATAGGGGATAGCCATTCCCAAAAGTTGGATAACGATTGATGCTGATATATAAGGCATAATTCCTAATGCAAAAATTGAAGCATTGGAAAATGCACCACCAGAAAACATATTTAATAATCCAAGCAAGCCTTCGCTTGTTTGTCGTTGTAAATTTTCAAGTTGACTTGGGTCAACTCCTGGTAATACAACAAAAGAGCCGAGACGATAGATGAGAATAAATGCAATTGTTGTGATTATTCTTTTTCTAAGGTCTTCAATCTTATATATGTTCCTGAGTGTTTGAATAAATTTTTTCATCAATAATTATATTTTTATTGCTGTCCCGCCTTGTTCTTCTATAGCTTTTATTGCTGTTGCTGAAAATGAATGAGCTTTAACTTCTAATTTAGCTTTAAGTTCTCCTCTTCCGAGAATTTTAATTAAATCTTTTTTATTTGCCAATCCGTTTTCAATTAATATATCAATATCAATATTTTTCAATTTTTTAGTTTCAGCTAAATTTTGCAGGGCGTCTATATTAATTCCTCTAAATTCTTTTCTGTTGATATTTTTAAAACCAAATTTAGGAACTCTTCTTTGAAGTGGCATTTGTCCACCTTCATGACCTAATCTTTTGCTGTAACCGGACCTTGATTTTGCTCCTTTATGTCCTCTGGTTGAGGTTCCGCCTCTTGTAGAACCTTGGCCTCTACCAATTCTTTTACGCTTTTTTATAGAACCTTTAGCAGGTTTTAGATTACTTAAATCCATAATATTTATAAAATTAGCTTATATTAAATTTCTTCTACTTCAATTAAATGTTGTACTTTATTTATCATCCCTAAAATTTGGGGTGTAGCATTAACTTCAATAACCCTATTCATTTTTTTAATTCCTAAGGCTTCAAGTGTTCTTTTTTGTCGCAGTGGTTTTTTGATGCCACTTTTAACTTGCTTTATTTTTAATTTTTTCATTTTCATAATATTTAAAACAGCTATTATCCGTTAAAAACTTTATTTAAAGTAACGCCTCTAAGTTGAGCGATTGTGATAGGGTCGCGTAATTGAATTAAAGCATCTATTGTTGCTTTAACAACACTATGAGGATTTGATGAACCTTTAGATTTTGCTAAAACATTTTTAACTCCAACGCTTTCAAGAACAGCTCTCATAGCTCCACCTGCAATAACACCTGTACCGGGAGCAGCAGGTTTAAGAAAAACTAAAGCTCCGCTGTATTTTCCTTCTTGTTGATGAGGGAGTGTTCCATTTAATATAGGAACTTCAATAAGATTTTTCTTTGCATTATCAATGCCTTTAGCAATAGCAGCTGTTACTTCTTTGGCTTTTCCCAAACCGTATCCTACGACACCGTTTTCGTTTCCAACAACAACAATAGCAGAAAAACTAAATGTTCTACCACCTTTTGTTACTTTAGTAACTCTTTGAATATTTACAAGTCTGTCTTTGAATTCAATATCGCTTGATTTTACTCTTTTTACATTAACGTTTGACATAATTTAAAATTTTAAACCTCCATCTTTTGCTGCTTCTGCTAAAGCTTTAACTCTACCATGAAATAGGTAGCCGTTTCTGTCAAAAACAACAGAATCAATGTTAGCTTCTTTAGCTTTTTCGGCAATTAATTGACCAACAAGCTGAGCTTGTTTAATTTTATTTATTTTTTGAGAAGCAATTTCTTTAGTTCTTGATGATGCAGAAACTAAAGTTTTTCCAGTTTTGTCATCAACAATTTGAACATAAATTTGTTTATTACTTCTGAATACAGTAATTCTTGGTTTATCAGCAGTACCGCTGATGATTTTTCTGATTCTTTTTTTAATTCTGAATCTTCTATTTTGTTTTTTGTTTTTTATAGCCATTCTTTAAATAATTATAGAATAATTAAATATTTTATGCTTCGGCAACTTTACCTGCTTTTCTTCTAATAAATTCACCTTTAAATCTAATACCTTTACCTTTATAAGGTTCAGGTTTTCTGAATGAACGAATTTTTGCTGCAACTTGTCCAATTAATTGTTTATCTATAGAAGTTAGTATAAGTGTAGGTGGTTTACCTCTAGCGATTACAGCTTCAGCTTTAATTTCTTTAGGTAATTCAATAAGAATATTATGCGAAAAACCTAAAGACAATTCAAGGATTTGACCTTGAACATTTGCTTTATATCCTACTCCAATTAATTCCATTTCTTTTTTATAACCTTCAGTAACTCCAATAACCATATTTGAAATTAAACTTCTGTATAATCCATGTTTTGCTTTATGGTCTTTTAGTTCTGAATGTCTTGAAACAATAATTGTGTTATTTTCTACTTTAATAGTGATGTTAGGGTCAATGGCTTGATGTAGTTCGCCTAATTTACCTTTAACTGTAACAACATTTTTATCAGAAACAGTTACTTGAACTTCTTCTGGTAGATTAATTGGATTATTTCCTATTCGTGACATTTTTTTTCTCCTATTATTAACTTATATAACATAAAACCTCACCGCCAACATTCAGATTTCTTGCTTCTTTGTCGCTTATAATACCATGAGATGTAGATATTATAGCAATGCCCATTCCGTTTAAAACTCTTGGCAAATTATTGGCGTTAGCATATATTCTTAAACCTGGTTTACTAACTCTTTCAAGTTTGTTTATTGCAGGAACTTTTGTTTTTGGATGATATTTTAAAGCAATTTTAACAATGCCTTGTAGATCATCATCTTCGAATTTATAATTTAATATATATCCTTTTTCAAAAAGAATTTTAGTAATATCTTTTTTCATATTTGAAGCAGGTATTTCTACAATTCGATGCTCTGCTTTCAGTGCATTTCTTACTCTTGTTAGATAATCTGCAATTGGATCGGTAACCATTTTATCAATTTATTTATTATTAAAAATCAGTTAATATTTTTATTACCAGCTTGCTTTTCTGATGCCCGGGATTAAACCTTGAGATGCCATTTCTCTGAAATTAATTCTTGAAATGCCAAATTGCCTCATATATCCTTTTGGGCGTCCTGTTAATTTACATCTATTGTGCAAACGGACTGGTGATGCGTCTTTTGGTAATTTTTGCAAGCCTACAAAATCACCGGCAGCTTTTAATGCAGCTCTTTTTTCTGCATAAACTTCAACCATTTTTTCTCTTTTGCGTTCTCGTGCTTTTATTGATTCTTTTGCCATTGTTTTTTATTTTTTAAATGGTAAACCAAATTCTTTTAATAATGCTAATGCTTCGGTATCAGTTTTGGCTGATGTAACCAAAGTGATGTCCATTCCGGTAATTTTATTGATTTTATCAATATTAATTTCAGGAAATATGATTTGTTCTGAAACACCGAAAGTATAATTGCCTCTTCCATCAAATCCTTTATCGTTTAAACCTCTAAAGTCTCTGATACGAGGAATTGAAACAGAAATTAATCTATCAAGAAATTCATACATCTTTTCGTTGCGAAGAGTAACTTTAGCTCCAATAGTCATTCCTCTACGAAGTTTAAAATTTGATATATCAACTTTTGATTTTGTTGGAATTGCTTTTTGTCCTGAAATTAATGACATTTCTTCAATAGCAATGTCAATTAATTTTTTGTCGGCAATAGCTTCTCCCAATCCTTGATTAAGAGCAATTTTGCTTAATTTAGGAACCTGCATATTTGAATTATATCCAAACTGTTTTGTTAGAGCAGGAACAATATCTTTATAATATTTATCTTTTAATCTTGGTGAATAATCCATTACTTGATAACCTCCCCTGATTTTTTAGAATAGCGAACTGATTTTCCGTCTGTATTTAATTTTCTTCCAATTCTTGTAGGATTCCCGTCATTATCAATTAGCATTAAATTTGAAATATGAATTGGAGATTCTTTTTTTATAATTCCACCTTTAGGATTATCGTTAGAAGGTTTTGTGTGTTTTGAAACCATATTTATTCCTTCAACAATAGCTTTTTTGGTATCAACGATAACAAGGAGTACTTTCCCCTGTTGACCTTTTGAATTGCCGGAAATTACTTTAACTGTATCTCCCTTTTTTATATGTAATTTAGTTTGCATAGTCTTTTTGTTAAAATATTTATTTAAAGCACTTCGGGTGCTAAAGAAACTATTTTCATAAATTGTTTATCTCTTAATTCTCTGGCAACAGGTCCGAAAATTCGAGTACCTATTAATTCGTCAGTAGCTGTTAGTAAAACAACTGCATTGTCATCAAAACTAATATAAGAACCATCATTTCTTCTGATTTCTTTTCTTGTTCTAACAATAACAGCTTTGCTTATTGTTCCTTTTTTAATGTTACCTGATGGTAATGCATGTTTTACTGTACAAATTATGCTGTCGCCTATTGAGGCATATCTTTTTTTTGTGCCGCCAAGCACTCTGATGCAAAGAACTTCTTTGGCACCGCTATTATCTGCAACTGATAATCTTGATTCTTGTTGTATCATAACTATTTAGCTCTTTCAATTATTTTAACTAATCTCCAACATTTATTTTTACTAAGTGGTCTTGTTTCCATAATATTAACTTTATCGCCTATATTACAATCGTTTTTCTCATCATGAGCAATTAATTTATTGGATTTTTTAACAAATTTTCCATAAATAGGATGTTTCTCTTTTTGTACAATTTCTACAACAATAGATTTGTCCATTTTATTACTAACAACCAGCCCAGTTCTTTCTTTTCTCAAATTTCTTTTTATCATACGTTTATATTTTTATATAAAATTATGGCAATTAATATTATAAATTAGTTTCCTTAGTTTTAGGATTAAGTTCCCGATTGTGTAATTCTGTTCTTATTCTTGCAATAGTTTTTCTAAAATCCTTTATTTTCATAGGATTTTCTAAAGGTGAAACAGCATGATTAAGTTTAAGCAATGTTATTTGCTTTGTTTCTTCCTCAAGTCTTTCTTTAAGTTCGGGTGTTGATAATTCTAAAATTACTTCTTGTTTCATTTTATATATATATTTTATTTTTCAATATAATCTCGTCTAACGATAAATTTAGTTTTTATAGGAAGTTTCTGAGATGCTAATCGAAGAGCTTGTTTAGCAATATCAAAAGTAACACCATCAGCTTCAAACAATATTCTTCCCGGTTGAACTCTTGCAACGAATTGTTCAGGAGCACCTTTTCCTTTTCCCATACGTACTTCAGCAGGTTTTTTTGTTAAAGGTTTGTCAGGGAAAATTCTAATCCAAATTTGACCTTCACGTTTCATGTGTCTGGTAACTGCTTGACGTGCTGCTTCAATTTGTCTTCCAGTTATCCATGTTTCTTCCATAGCTTTAATTCCAAATGTTCCAAATGCAAGTTCGGCACCTCTCTTGGTGTTACCCTTCATTTTGCCTTTCTGCATTTTTCTATATTTTGTCTTTTTCGGTTGCAACATAATTCAAAAATATTTTATGAATCTTATAAAAATTCAGTATAATTTATCTTCTTTTTCTTTTGTTTTTATTTTTTGGTCCGCCTGGTTTTGATTTAGTAGAGGTTGTTACAGGTGATAAATCTCTTTTTCCGTAGATTTCACCTTTACAAATCCAAACCTTGATGCCAATTCTACCATAAGTTGTATGAGCTTCATAAAGTGCATAGTCGATGTCTGCTCTAAGAGTGTGAAGTGGGATTCTTCCTTCTTTATACATTTCGCTTCTTGCCATTTCTGCTCCGCCAACTCTTCCTGAAATTAAAACTTTAATTCCTTCAGCTCCCATTCTCATTGATGATGCTATAGATGTTTTTATTGCTCTACGAAATGAAATTCTACCTTCAATTTGCTTAGCAATAGATTGACTGACTATTTTTGCATCAAGCTCGGGACGTTTGATTTCAGAAATATTTATCTGAATTTCTTTATTGGTAATCTTTTTTAATTCTTCTTTAAGTTTATCAACTTCTTGTCCGCCTTTACCAATAATAATACCGGGTCTTGCAGAATTGATTGTAACTGTAACTAATTTTAATGTTCGTTCGATAATAATTTTCGAAATACTGGCTTTTGAAAGACGAGCATTCAGGTATTTTCTGATTTTATCATCTTCAATTAGCTTGGTCTCAAAATTTTTACCACCATACCAATTAGAATCCCAGCCTTTAATGATTCCTAATCTGTTAGATATTGGATTTGTTTTTTGTCCCATTTACTATTTTGTAAGTTATTTTTTTAAAAATTTAATTAATTTCTTTACTGTCAATTATCAGCGTAACGTGGTTAGAACGTTTTCTGATTCTATGAGCTCGTCCTTGAGGAGCAGGTCTAATTCTTTTTAACATTCTTCCTGAATCAACAAAAATTTCTTTAACATATAAATTACTGTCTTCAATTCGAGCTTTTTCATTTTTATTTTGCCAGTTTGCAATAGCAGATAAAAGTAATTTATGAACTCTTATTGAATCTGCTTTAGAAGATTTTTGTAAAATATTCAATGCTTTCTCAACTTCAACTCCCCTAATTAAACCTGCAATAAGTCTCATTTTTCTTGGAGAAGTTGGGCAATTATTAAGTCTTGCTGCATAAATGTTTTTTTTCATTTCATTCATGCTTTCGGCGCTATTTCTTTTTCTGACTCCCATTTTAAAAATATTTTATAGTTAATTTCTTCCTTTATCTTTTTTACCAGCATGACCTCTAAAAGTTCTTGTTTGGGCAAATTCTCCCAATTTATGACCTACCATATTTTCAGTAACATAAATAGGTATAAATTTGTTGCCGTTGTGAACGGCGATAGTTTGACTAACAAAATCTGGTGAAATCATAGAGCTTCTCGACCATGTTTTAATCACAGTTTTCTTTTTAGAAGCAGAACTTGAGAGAACTTTTTTCTCCAGTTTGTAACTAATATAAGGACCTTTTTTTAGTGAACGACTCATTATAAATATTTTCAGTTATTATTATTTCTTTTTTCTTCTTTCGATGATATATTTATTGGATTGATTTTTCTTGTTACGAGTTTTGTAACCCTTAGCAGGCAATCCTTTTCTTGAGCGAGGATGTCCACCTGAAGCTCTTCCTTCTCCACCACCCATTGGATGGTCAACAGGGTTCATAGCAACTGCACTGGTTCTTGGACGTCTGCCTAACCAACGGCTTCTTCCAGCTTTCCCTGAACGTTCAAGGCTATGGTCAGTATTTGATACCATACCTATTGTTGCTTTACAAGTTTGTAAAATCATTCTTGTTTCACCTGATGGTAATTTTATAACAGCGAATTTACCGTCTCTTGACATAAGCTGTGCATATGAACCGGCACTTCGAGCCATTTTTGCACCTTGTCCGGGACGAAGTTCAATGTTATGAATTACTGTTCCAAAAGGAATTTCGCTTAAATATAGCGAATTTCCAATATCAGGTGAAATACCTTTTCCTGAATTAATTTCTTGACCTTCTTTGATACCGTGAGGTGCAATTATATAACGTTTTTCGCCATCTTTATAAAAGACTAATGCTATTCTTGC
>Ga0075114_10001823_pt1 | contig 11284 bp, 5 predicted proteins | sample AntAceMetag02UKM_FD_69784 | JGI IMG/M metagenome (GOLD analysis project Ga0075114, IMG submission 69784) | Saline lake microbial communities from Ace Lake, Antarctica - Antarctic Ace Lake Metagenome 02UKM | ecosystem: Environmental > Aquatic > Non-marine Saline and Alkaline > Saline | place...
GCGTAAACCGGGACCATAAGCAACGCTCCCGGCGGAAAATTTTTAATAGTCAGCCAGATCCGGTTCCGCTCCACCAGAAACGCCTTGATAGGAGAGTAGGCTCCGGTAGTCGCCGAATATTTATGATAGACTATTGATGAGGGAACATAGACGACCTTCCAGCCCGCCAGCCGGACTCTCAAAGAGAGATCGGCGTCCTCTCCATAGATAAAGAAATCATCATCTAATAGACCTACCTTATCCAGGGCCTCTCGCCGGACCAGTAGGGCGCATCCACTGGGAGAAAGCACCTCCTCCTCCCGGTCATATTGTCCCCGGTCCTCCTCCAGGCGTCCCCTCCCCCGAAAGGTCCCATCCCGATAAATGATATGCCCCACATTATCAATAATCTCCGGATGGTAATAGGATAGAATCTTGCAGGCAGCCATCCCATAGTCAGTCTGCTTCTCCAGCGCTTCAACCATATTTTCCAGCCAATCGGGGTGAAGCCTGGTATCATCATTTAAAAGAGCCAGATAATCCCCCCGGGCCGCCCGCAGACCGATATTGTTCCCTCCGGTATATCCGATATTTTCCGGGAGCTCGATAATACGAACGAAATCGCCGAAGTGTTCCCGGACAAATTCAGCCGAACCGTCGTTAGACCCATTGATAACCAGAATTACTTCCAGTGTTTTATAGCTCTGGGCTTTCAATGACTCCAGACACTCTTCCAGATGCTCCCGGCCGTTACAGGTCAGAACCACTACCGAAGCCAGTCTCATATTATGCTCACTCACTTAATCTTCCTTGGCGAAATATTATTCCTTATTGGTAAGCATTCGGAAACCCGGTATAAGAGGATTGTGGGAGGGACATCTTGCCCCGATAATCGAGGCTGTCAGTCATTCTGCCTGATCTACGAGAAGCCGCTCCCACAGAACTCACCCCGGGTTTACCGAATGTTTACCCATATTGTCTCCATCTCGTAATGGTAATCTATTTTTAAAACTAAATTAGTGCCGCAGGCGCTAATTTATAGCACAACCCGGATAATTTTCGCAATCCGTAGTTCCCCGATGAATTGGTCTCCCCCCACACAACGCTTGTAAGACAAATTTATTTTCCCTCAAAAACATCTTACCGATATTGCGGATAGGCGTGGAAGATGTTATAATAATATTTGAATCCAATTAATATTGAACGCCCTTGGTGCCCGGGTGTCTAAGATAGAAACGAAATAATCAGTAACAGGATTTTTATAAACCCAGAGATGATTATACTGCTTGAAATTGCAACGGTTTCTTAATCATCAAAAAATGAGCCCGGGTCTGCCGGGGATCATTCTATCAGATAATATCAAACTCCCTTTTAATTTATTACAGGATCGGTCTATCTATCTTTAATGCCTGTAAAAAGAAGATATAACCAGGGAACCAGGGAATCTGGAAGCAAATATCCTTAATATCATAGGAGACTCAATTATGCGATGGAAGATAAACTGGCTATTTACTATCTCGCTTCTGGCGGTATATTTTATCGCTCCAATGCTATCTGCCCGGTCAGCATCCGGGACAATGAGAACTCATGCCATAGGGTATTGGGCCAACTGGTCGGTAAGCGATGGTTTTGATATTCGGTTACGCGATGTGGATGAACGCTACGATACCATTCTCGTGGCATTTGCCGAAGGCGACACGGATGCCCATCTGACATTTATACCTGAACCTTCTCTCTATAGTTCGCCGGAAGACTTCAGAGCGGATGTAGACTACCTGAAATCCCGGGGCCATACGGTCATTATCTCAGTGGGAGGAGCTGAAGGTTCTTTCCCAATGGAAACCGCCGCCCAGAGGGATGAATGCGTAAACTCTCTGAAGGAGATTATAGATTTTTATCATTTCGATGGGTTTGACATTGATCTGGAAGGAGGACGGATTTCTCTGGATGCTGGTGATACCGATCTGCAGAACCCGACTACACCAAAAATTTTGAATTGGATCGAGGCGATCAGAGAAGTCCATTCCTATATGGAGTCACAGGGTAAAGATCCTGTCATTACCGTTACGCCTGAAGTAGCCTATGTCCAGGGAGGTCTCCGATCCTATTCCGGGATCTGGGGCGCCTATCTCCCCGTCATCCACGGGGCCAGAGAATTTATTACCAGTGTCAATGTACAGTATTATAACACCGCCGGTATGTATGGGCTGGATGGAGAGCTCTATACGCCCGACACTGATAATCCGGATTTTCTGGTAGCCATGACGGATATGCTCATTGAAGGATTCCATCCCCTGGGGTCAAAAACTCCATTCCTCCCGCTGAGAGAAGATCAGATCGGTTTCGGATATCCTGTCTGGGACGGCACCCCTATCCCGACAATCGAATGCGTTACAAAAGCTCTCAACTATATCGTTGCTGGGGAGTCTTATGGAGGGGATTACGTCCTATCCAATCCGGATGGACATCTGAGTTTTCACGGAGTTTTCCACTGGAACATCAACTGGGACAAGGAGGTATGGGACTATGGCTATATCGCCCAACTCCGGCCTCTAATAGACAGTTTTAACGAAAAATCCTGTCAATGCATTGATGGTCTGGACAACGATGGAGACGGCCTGGTGGATATGGATGACCCGGGCTGTCTGAGCAGTGGGGATAGAGATGAATATAACGCTCCCCCGCAGTGCGATGACGGGATCGACAATGATGGGGATGGTGTCGTGGATATGGAAGATCCCGACTGTGAGTGCGCGACAGACAATAGTGAAGGTCCTGAGCCCATCCCGGCCTGGAACGGCAATGGAATACCATACAGCGTGGGCGACCTGGTTTCCTACCAGGGCAATATATACCGGTGCGTATCGGAGCATGCCTCATTACCAAACTGGGATCCGATCCATGCCCCTACCCTGTGGGAAGAGCAGGAAGGTCCTCCTCCTCCCACACCGATCGCAGCCCCCACGGCCATCCCCGCCCAGACCGTTACTCCGCCCTCAATACCGGATCCGACAGTCCCCGCGATACCGTCCCCCACACCGGTCCAGGTCTCTCCCAGTACGGGATACAGCGTCTCCGGATCAAGGATCTTCAACAACAACGGAGATGAGGTTCCACTCTACGGAGTGAACTGGTTCGGTTTCGAGACGGAGAATCATATTCCTCACGGCCTCTGGACCCGCAACTGGCAATCAATGATCGAGCAGATCAAAGGACTGGGATTTAATGCCATCCGTCTTCCGATCTGCCCCGATACACTCCGGGGGGTTACTCCTACATCAATCGATTACTATGCCAACCCGGATCTCACCGGAAAGAATTCGCTGGAACTCCTTGATCTCTTCATGGCCGAATTCTCCCGGCAGGGGATCTACGTCCTGCTCGATCATCATAGGCCCGACTGCAATGCCATCTCCGAACTCTGGTATACCGGTTCCTATTCCGAAGAGAACTGGATCGACGACCTGGTCTTTCTGGCCGACCGTTACGCGGACAACTCTCACCTGATCGGTATCGACATCAAAAATGAGCCCCACGGCGCCGCCACCTGGGGAACCGGAAACAACGCGACTGATTTCAACAAGGCGGCCGAACGGGCGGCCGCGGCAATCCTGGGTGTCAACCCGGATATATTAATCTTCGTCGAGGGCATCGAGACCAACCCGGTCTGCAGTGGAACAGTCAACCATTGGTGGGGGGGCAATCTCGAACCGCAGAACTGCTATCCTCTCGACATTCCGGCTGACCGGCTGGTATTCAGTCCCCATGTTTACGGTCCGGATGTCTGGGCTCAGCCTTACTTCGCCGACCCGAACTTCCCGGAAAATATGCCCGCGATCTGGGACGCTCATTTCGGCTATCTAGCGGATGAAGGAAGATTAGTGGTGCCGGGAGAGTTCGGGGGACGTTACGGTCACGATGGAGACCCTAACGATATAATCTTGCAGGACGCCCTGGTCGATTATTTTGTCGAGAAGGATATCACCACCTTCTTCTACTGGTCCTGGAACCCCAACAGCGGGGATACCGGCGGGATACTCCAGGACGACTGGACTACTGTTTGGGAGGACAAAGTCGATCTTCTCCATAGGCTAATGGGAGATATAAATCCCTCCCCGACTCCGAATCCGACCGCGACACGGACACCTGCCCCGATAACTCCGGAATCGACCGTTATCCCGTTAATATCTCCTACTCCGGGATCATCCACCGGATTCCCGGATCGGGTCTTCGCTCCTTATGTGGATGTTTGCATCTATCCGCGGTTCTTCATCATCGAGCAGAACCAGGCGATGGAGACGAAATACTATACCCTGGCCTTCGTGGTCAGCGACTCCGCCGGGAACGGCATCCCTACCTGGGGCGGATATATGGAATACGAAACCTCGGGTGATTGGTATCGCGATGAGATCAACGGCATCCGGGCACATGGCGGTGACATAATTGTCTCCTTCGGCGGCGAAGCAGGGATCGAACTGGCTATGGCCCATAACAATATCGAGTCTCTTCAGGCCGCGTACCAGTCGGTGATCGATACTTACAGCCTGACCTGGGTCGACTTCGATATAGAAGGCGCCGCGGTCTCCGATCAAGATTCAATTGATCGGAGGAATAAAGCCATAAAGCTCCTTCAGGATGACAACCCGAACCTGAAAGTAGTCTTCTGCCTCCCCGTTATCCCCTCCGGCCTGACCCTGGATGGAATGAATCTCCTCCGGAACGCCATCGCCAACGGGGTGAGGGTGGATGGGGTAAATATTATGGCCATGTACTTCGGCGCGTCCGCCCCGAACCCGGATGGCCGGATGGGCGAGTACGCGATCGAGGCAGCAAACAGCCTATTCGATCAGCTTAAAACCCTTTATCCGGTCAAAACCGACAGTCAGCTCTGGCAGATGGTCGGGGTGACCCCGGTGATAGGCCGGTCGACGGCGACCGAAGTTTTCTATCTTGCGGACGCTCAAAAGCTCGTTACCTTCGGTCTGGAGAAGAATATCAATCTCCTCTCGATGTGGTCGGCCAACCGCGACAACGGTTCCTGCGGAACTATCTTCTCCTACTCTCCTCTCTGCAGCAGCCTGGAACAGGAGGACTTCGCCTTCTCCCTGATCTTTGAGCAGTTCACCGGGCAGTCCGGACCCCCGACTCCGACTCCGAGCGCCCCGGCCACACCGATTAAGACAGCGACTCCTCCCGCCATACCGACTCCGACAGTCCCGGCCATACCTTCTCCCACAGTAAAAATTCCTACTCCCACACCGAGATCGATAGAAACTCCTACACCGCGACCGACAGCTACCATGCCGGTTATCGTGCCGCCGACACCGGCCCCGACGACTATCTTGACGGCAACCCCGAAACCAACCGCTACCGGTCAGCCCGCTCTGACTCCATCTCCCGGGGAAATCCCGGTTCTTGCCCATGGAGACTACAACGGAGACGGATCTTCCGATATCGCCCTCTTCCGACCCTCGACCGGGCTCTGGGCGATCCGGGGAATCACCCGCTGCTACTTCGGAAGCAGCGAAGATATCCCTGCCTCTGGAGATTACAATGGTGACGGGACCGGCCAGATAGCTATCTTTCGTCCCGCTACCGGTCTCTGGGCCATAAAAGATCAGGGGAGGATATATTTCGGAAGGCGGGATGACACCCCGGTCCCGGCTGACTATAACGGTAATGGTAAAGATGATATCTTTGTTTACCGCCCCGCCACGGGCCTCTGGGCGATCCGCGGCGTTACCCGGGCCTACTTCGGGGGGACCGGCGATATTCCTCTCCCCGGGGATTATAACGGTGCCGCCGCCGCGGGAATCGCCATCTTCCGACCGTCCTCCGGCCTCTGGAGTATAAGAGGGGAGGCTCCGGTCTATTTCGGCCGGCGGGATGACACCCCGGTCCCGGTCGACTATACCGGCGATGGAGTAAATGATCTCGCTATATTCCGTCCCGTCACCGGCCTCTGGGCTATAAAAGACCTGACCCGTTTCTATTTCGGACGGCAGGATGACAGACCCATCCCAGCCGACTATGATGGCGCCGGAGACTGCGATATCGCCATCTTCCGGGCGGCGGACGGTTTCTGGGCCATCCGGGGAGTAACCCGCGTCTATTACGGCTCATCAGGAGATATCCCGGTAGTCAGATAACCCGGAACCATATCAGGCTAATTTATAGACGAAAAAATTTTCGAGTAGGCACAGGCTATATCCTATCCCGGCCTCCTCGTCCCCACTCCCTTAGCAATCTATGCTTCTTGCAGCCAATCATCATTGGATCTTTTAACCCGCTCTGACATCACCTCTTTCATGAAATCAAGGCCCAGGTTGATGATGGGTATTTCATTCATAATTCCCTCTCCTTCCGGATATTTTAAGAAGCTGACTATCAGCCTCATATCATTAGTCGGAATAGCGCGGATTCTATTCCGAAAAAATGAAGTATTTTGAAGATTTTGCTAAAGACCGTCCCCCTATTTTTAGAAATGAGGGAATGCCGATCCTGGGTGGTACAGGATTCGCCGGGTTTTGTATCCGGGAGGGGAGAAGGAAAAAGGGGGGGGGGAGAGTTATTTAACTATTTAACACCGTCCCCTATTTTTAACAGTTACCATTCCCCGGGCCCAGTAGATGTGATAAGCCGCGTCGAGGCCGGGATGCTCGAAGTCGGGGGTGTCCCGTATCTCCCCCAGGTAGATAAGACGGAGGAGCAGACCAATGAAAAGGATTATGGTCAGTATCAAGAGATGGTGGGAGAACCGTCTTTTCGATGCATTATTTATGATCTACATATCATCTGAGTTGAGTGATTCCAGCTCGTGACGCACCTTAGGGTAGTCCGGCTTGAGCTCAATCACTCTCTTGAATTGAAGGGCCGCCTCCCGGCTCTCTCCTTTCAGTTTGAGGGCCACTCCCAGATTATAATGGGCCCGGGCGTTACCGGGATCGGCCTTCACCAACTCCCGGTAGAAGCGGATCGCCTCGACGAACTCGCCCTGCCTAGCCAGCGCGTTGACCAGACTGGCCCGGGCCTCAACACTTGCGGGATCAGCTTTCAGGGCCCCCCGGTATACCTCGATCGCTTCCCCGGGGCGCCCCAGATCGGCCAGAGCATCTCCCAGGTCGAGCCGAGCGGATATTAAATCGGGCTTTCGGCGGACCGCCTCCCGAAGCTGGGGAACCGCCTCCTTCGTCTTCCCCAGTGCCTTCAAAGCCGACGCCAATCCGACATAGAAACCGGCGGTCTGCGGCCTGATCCGGATTGCTTCCTCAAACGAGGCGACAGCCTCTTCCGCCTGCCCGGCCTGAAGCAGCGCTACGCCAAGATTATTATGCGCATAGGCGCTCCGGGGCCGGAGCCGGATCGCCGTCCGGTAATACTCCATCCCCTCTTCAACCCGGCCCCGATTGAACAGAATCACCCCCAGGTTATTATAAGGCATATCGGCACCAGGGTTCTTGTCAATACTATCACGGTAGAGAGTGTCTAATGAATGATAACTACATGCCTGCCGGAAGGTTAGGACGGCGAGAATGGCCGGCAGCACCGCCATGGCAGCGGGACGAAGTCGGGTCGAACCGGTTATCCGGAGAAGAAGGGCGGCCAGCAGGGCGAAGGGCCCGATCGAAGCCAGGTAGACGTAGTGGTCGGCGACAAAGGAATATATCTGGGCATAAAAACTGATAAAACCCAGGGCGGGGGAAAGAAAGACAACATAACAGGCCAGGGCAACAAACGGCCCTTTCCCCATCCGGTGCCGAAGCCTCCAGAGGATGACCAGAACCATCACCGCGGCCAGGGGCCAGATTAAACTTTCCCATCTCACTCCCGCGAGATTCCAGCGCGGATAGATGAAGGTAAGCCGAACCGGGAATACAATCTTACCGAGATAGAACCAGAACGCCCGGCCGGCGATCACCATTCTCTGAAGAGGCGTCAGCGCCCATTCCGCGCCAGTCACCCCAACGTGTTCGACCTCGTACCACCAGGTGAATCCTCCCGCCAGGAGTGATAAAACAACGAACGGGGCTAGCCACTTCAAATACCTGCCGTTCACCGGGCGCCCCTGATACCAGCGAATTACCAGCATCACCAGGGGAAAAGGCGCGACAAACGTCTTGGCGCAGAGCGCGAGCAGATAGACAAATAGAGCGAGAGCATATCGGCCCCTCTTCCCATCCTCCTCGAAACGGAGGAAGAAGAGGAAGGAGGAGAAGAGAAGAAAAGCGGAGAGAGTGTTCTTGGCCTCGGTAATCCAGGCTACCGATTCGACCATCAGCGGGTGGAAGCCGAAGAAAGCCGCTGCCAGCCATCCTCCTCTCACCTTCAACCGGACGAGGATGAGCCACAAGAGCAGTGTGTTGAGGATGTGGAGCAGAAGATTGCTGAGATGAAATCCGAACGGGTTGAGCCCCCAGAGAAGGTACTGGGCCCGGAAGAAGGTGTAGGTCAACGGATAGTTCTGACCGGGGACTTCCTGGGTATACCAGACCCTCCAGATGCTCTTACTCCCGGTCACGTGGGGGTTGCCGGTAATCCAGAAGTCGTCGTCCCAGACAAATCCCCCCCGCAAGGCGGGGAGGTAGGCCAGTAATATTCCCGCGGCGAGAACAGCTACACCAATGATAAACCGGGTTTTCAGTCTTTTGTTGAGCATGAACTTAAATATAAACTAAATATTATCGAGCGTCCGGCGTGCTTCCTTGAAATCGGGACGGATGGCGAGCGCTCTTCGGAGGTGCTGGACGGCTTCCGCTTCCTGATTATCTTTAAGCAGGATAAGCGCGAGGCGATAGTGGGCCGGGGCATTGAGCGGATCGATCCGGATTGAGTGACGATACTCCCCAACTGCTGCCTCCTTCTCCCCCATTAAATCAAGAGTATACCCTAAATTATATCCGGCTTCCCCATAATCAGGTTCGATTCTCAGCGCCTCCCGGTAGTGACTGATAGCCTTTTGGTAATCCTTCCGGAAGGCCAGGATATTGGCCAGGTTGTTGTGAGCTTCGGCCAGGTCCGGGTCGAGTTCCAGTGCCTCGGAGAGATGAACGATCGCACGGTTATAGTCGCCCCGGAGAGCCAGAGCGTTACCCAAGTTGTTATGGATCATGGGCCCGCTCGAATTAAAGCGGAGCGCTTCCCGGTACTCATCGATCGCCGCGTCCGGCTTCCCCAGTTCGCTGAGAAGCAGTCCCAGGTTGTAGTGGGCTTCGGCGTAGTGTGGCCTGATCAGAAGGGCCTGCCGGTAGTGGTGCAGGGCCTCCTCGTTCTTCCCCTGCCGCGTGAGGACCGTTCCCAGGTTGTTGTGGGCCGGGACGCATTCGGGGTCGAGCTCCAGGGCCTTCCGGAAACAGGAGACTGCTCCGTCCAGGTCTCCCTTCCGGGAGAGGGCGTCCCCCAGGTTGCTCAGTACCTCCGCCCGGTCGGGCTCGAGCTCCCCCGCGACCCGATAATGCGTGATTGCCGCCTCCACCTCCCCCTCCTCCAGCAAAAGAGCCCCCAGGTTGATATGTGCCTGAACGTAGCCGGGTTCCAGCTCCAGGGCCCGGCGGTATTCGGCCTTCGCCCGGGATGGAACGCCCTCCGCGGAATAGGCCACGCCCCGGTCGTAATACCATTTGGCCGGCGATGACCGGTAGCCGGCCAGATTGAATGAGGCCAGAACCAGGAGAATCACTGTGACCGTCCCCCAGAGAGCCAAAGGGGCAAAGCGGCGGTTCTGGAGAAAAGAAACAAGGCGGGAGCTGGCAATAGAAGCAAAGAGAAGGAGACCGGGGAGTACCGGGAGCCGGTAGCGGGCGGCGGCGGTGAAAGGAAGGATCGAGAGAAAGTAGACGAGGATAAAGAGGAAGACCATAATGGAGACCTCCCCCGCCGGGCTATATCTCGTCCCGTTTCTTCCTTGAAAGAAGACCATTAAAAACCCCACGGCGAAGAGTGCCGAGCAGAAAGAAAAGCCGAGCGGAATATTTCCCAGTACTCCCGACTTTCGGCGAACGGTTTCCATCTCCCGGTTGTTGGTCACCTCGGCCGGCCCCCAGAAGAGGGCGGACTTCCGGGCAAGAAGGCGGAAGAACCGGACCGGATGATGGAGGATAAACTCAAGTGCCTGGCGCGCGTACCGCCGGGAAACGGCCGAATATGTTAGAGTACCCCTCTCCATATTCAGATTCCTCTCCATTTTCCGGACCGCCGACGGGTAATCGAAAGGGGAACTGAACTTTCCGTAACCCGGCAGGTGATGGTTGGAGCCGTCGGCCTCGGTATTATTCCCGATCAGGAGGCTCATCCCGCCCTGGGAGGAGATCAAGACGGGCTCGCCCGCGACGTACCAGTTCCTCACTGTGGCAGGAGAAACCGCCAGGACGATCCCGAGGAAAAACCCGACCAGGAGGAGAGACAGGCGGCCTTCGGGAGAGACCGTGCGGCGGAGATGGACCGCCCAGACCGCCAGTACCGGGGCGAAGACCAGCAAATTGGGACGGAAGAGCGCGAAGACCCCCAGGATGAGCCCGGTCAGAAGCCCTCGCCCGAAACCGAACCCGGTTATCCAGGAGGAAGAGGCCACGAACAGAAGTAGACTTAAGAAGACCGCGAGACTGACCCCCAGCAGTTCCCCTTCGAAATAGATAAAGGTCCAGTAGAAGGAGGTAAGCCCGGCAAAGATGAGCGCTACGCGATCGCCGTACCATCGCCGGGCGAAGAGAAAAGCAACCAGGATAGAGAGTAGTCCGATTGCCATCTGGACGATCCGGGGGGCGAGGTAATCTCCGCCGAAAACTCGATAGACTGCGCCCAGAAAGTAAGGGTAGCCGGGCGACCGGAAGAAAGGACGCTCCCGGATGAAGGAATCGGGCCACCCCATAGGAACCATACAGCCCTCCCCGGCCAGCCCTCTCGCCCAGTAGTCATGGTAAGCGCCGTCGATTGACGGATGGGAGAACTCGGGCTCCTCCGCGATCTCACGGAGGTAAGCGTACCGCAAGAAACCGCCCAGCAGGATTATCGCGATTAGACAGTAGATGACTGTATTACTTACCTGCTTTATTGTTGGAAAAATCTTATTCATTTTTCCCGCTCCCGGAGAGAAGAAGGGAGAGGTTGCGATGGGCCTCCTCCTGCTCCGGGTTGATCCTAAGGGCTAAGGGTCACAAAGGGCTCAGGGTCAAACCTAAACCTTGACTATTGACTAATAACCCCCTGATAAATCCGGTTCACTCGCCGGGATAACTTTTTATCCTTCTCCATTTTCTTCTGTAATCGATGGTGAGTATGGGTTAAAGCCGCTCCGCTTATATCTCCTAAC
>Ga0075114_10001824_pt1 | contig 11273 bp, 9 predicted proteins | sample AntAceMetag02UKM_FD_69784 | JGI IMG/M metagenome (GOLD analysis project Ga0075114, IMG submission 69784) | Saline lake microbial communities from Ace Lake, Antarctica - Antarctic Ace Lake Metagenome 02UKM | ecosystem: Environmental > Aquatic > Non-marine Saline and Alkaline > Saline | place...
ATTCAATAATTTTATATATTAAATATAAAATTATGTTAATGGGTGATATACATGAGAAAGATAATGATATTATTATTGGCTTTATCAATACTGCTGGTTGGTTGTTCGAAAGATGCATCAAAGCAGATGATTTCTGATGAGATGAACACACTTCTGGAAGCAGATGAAGGCATGGAAGTCCAGATTGTCTATCTTGACAAGGATTCTATCGGAGTGCAGATTGATGTGCTTAACAGGGCATGCAATGATACAATAGAGGAAAAGGGCTATTACAAGATAAGGAAACGGATTATTGAAGAGGATACAAGCACATTATATTATATTGATGCTGAAACTAATGAAGTTGTATGCAGGATTAATGCTAAGGTAAAGCAGGTGCCGGTTGAGAAAGAGACTGAGGAAGAACCTGAACCTGTGGAAGAGCCTGAAGATAATTTCAATAAGACTATTAATCTGGAAAAAGCAAAGAATTTATTGCTGAGCTATGTGAAGTTTGAAAACAGCCAGCTTTCATCAAAAGAAAAAAATGAGTTTGAGGATATATCTACAGGAGATGAGGTTGAAGTTGAGTTCAAGGTGTATCCAAGGATGGAGTTTTCAGGACTTAAAGCAAGATTTTCATTAGTCTATGGGAATGGTACATTGATTAGAGAGAAAGTAATAAAAATGTCCGGAATTGAGGTAAATGAGAGCACTGAGAAGAAATTTTACCTGGAACTGCCTGAAGGAACTGAAGAGGATTATGTTGTCATATTTGAAGCATATGATAATGATAATATGATAATCTACAAGGAATATGAGATAGAGGTGCAGGCAAAGGCTTCAAATGTAAGGATATCAGATGTAGACCCCTCTCCTGAAGGAAGCATAGATGTAGGAAAGGTCCTGAGCATAAATGTCAAGGTAAAAAACTCCGGAAACAAGGATGAAGACGACCTTAATCTGACAGCTGAAATAAATGAACTTGATTTGTCTGACAGCATTTCCATTGAGGAAATCAAGGACGATGAGACTGAAACATTTGAATTATTCTTCAGGATACCAAGTGATACAGATGGAGATAAATACCGGGTTGATATATTCCTGTATAATTCTGATGGAGTAAAGGTTGATGAGGAGGATTTCAGGATTGAAGTGGAGGATTGATTTTTTTCTTTCTTTTTTTCTTTCTTTATGCATTCATCTTACTTCTTTAGTTGAAATTACAATGAATGATAAAATTCCTGTAATATAGAACAAAAGCATTATGCTTGAGAATATCAGCAGATAACCTGCAGTGAAATACTGACTTTTAATGAGAAAAAATTTGATTGTGCTTATGAAATACTGGAAATTGCTGGAGAAATAGAAATAAGTGTATATTGCTGTTATTATATTTATAGCCAGAAATGATATAAATGCTGCAATCCTTTTCAATATATCAAATCCTGACAGGACCAGTATGATTATGAAGATGGATATGGCTGATATTGCTGCAGTAATAGGATGGGCAGTTCCTGATGTCTGGATATCAACACCAATCAGCCCGCTGAAATTTAATTGTATGATATGAAAGACAGGAGAGATGAATAAAGCTGTAATTGAACTTAAGAATATTGCTATGCCAAACCTGGGCATTGCCATCTTTCTGCCTTTAATATGGTTATACCAGATATATATAGGAAGGAATAGAAGCAGAATCATGGCAAGTGTATTAAGCATGTATGTAATTATTATTGATGCGCTTGTATAGATATCAGGAGATAGATTAAGGTCTGTTATTATTAGTGAATAGATGTTCTGGTGAGATGCAGGGTCCAGCATGCTGAAATAGATTGGCCTGAAGAATCCTGTAAGAAAAGGCAAAACAAAGATACCTAAATCTATCAAAAGATGAAGGACAAGAAGGCCTGCGATTGCAGTGAATATTGTTTTCCTGCTGTTAAAATGCATGATAAACCTTTGATAGAATTCCTCTCCAAATTTTCCTATCTTGTGCAGAAGTTTTTCAACGCTGAACCTTTTATGATACCTGACAATGTAGAATAGGTATATTATTATTACCAGCATGACCAATGGTGAATCAATGGAAATTGCGAACCATTCAATTATCCTGTCAAAAAGGACGATGAAAAAAGTGGATAGTACAAGGAATATTGTTATTGTCCTTATCAGCAGATTCATAAACTTGCTAGGTGGCCTGCCTGATTCATGTATGATTCCCATCAGGCTTTCCTTATTTATGATGAATTTCTTTCCCATGTAAATCGAAAGCAGGACAAGTATGATTCCTCCCATGGTAAATGTGAATTCCTGAATCCTTGCAGAGAACAGGACTACATATTCAAAAAAACCTCCGAAAAAGTGTGATTCTTCATTGATAAGGGAAATGGATGCTGTGAATTTATTGAATGCAAGAAGCAGGTAAGAGATTATTATCAGCATGTTGATTTCCCTGTTTGATTTTCCAAATAATATCTTAGGCAGGTCAAGCCTGAAGAATAGATAGGCAATAAGAGTCCATGAAATTATCTTCTTAATATAATCAATGTCTCCTGGCAGGAAATTTCCAAATTCAAGAATATTAAGAAGGATTATCAATGCCAGGAAAGAATCCTCAATTATTTGCATGATTTTCTTATCCATATGCAATTATTAAGCATAAAAGTATTTATAGATTTCTATATTTACCAAAACAATTAAATATTCTTTAAATTATATTGCAGCAATGAGATTAATGTTATTTGTAATGCTGTTTTCGGTTTTAATGTCAGGCATATGTTTTGCAGATGAGCAATTCTTCAGCGATAAGATGTATGCAAAGATGGAACTTTCTGTTTCTTCTGAACTGGAGGTTGAGCCGGAGTCATCAGAGTTTTTCATAGATTTTATCAGGGCAGAGATATCTTTATATCCTCAGGATAACTTTATGCAGGAGGCAATGTCTGTGGCAACTGAACCACATGCAGAATTCCTTGAAGACTCACTGCTGTTTGAATGGGATTCCCCAGAACCTGAAACTCTTCCTTTCGGCTATGAGGCAGATATACTTGTCCTTAATAAGCCGATGAAAATCAAGCATAAGGCAGAGTTTCCGATAAGGCAGCAGCTGGATGAAGAAATATTCAACTATACACTTGCCACTGATACAATAGACTCAGATGAGTTGGACATAGCCATGCTTGCATCAAGCCTTGCAGAGGGGGAAGATGACCTATTTATTATTGTAAATAAGCTTGCTTCATGGACAAATGAGAATATAAATTATAATCTGAGTACAGTTACAGCCTCTGTCTCAAAGACAGCAAGCTGGACTCTTAAGAACAGGCAGGGTGTATGTGATGAGATGACATCATTGTTCATAGCTATGGCAAGAAGCCTTGGCATCCCTTCCAGGTTTATTGCAGGCATATCATATACAAATTCTGAACTTTTCGCTTATGAATGGGGGCCTCATGGATGGGTAGAGGTGTATTTTCAGGGAGTAGGATGGGTTCCTTATGACCCTACATACGGGCAGTATGGCTTTATTGACCCAAGCCATATAAAATTAAAAGACTCCTATGACCCTAATGAGCCTACAACTGTATATAAATGGAAGTCCCATGATGCAGATATCAATCCTGCCAATAATCTTGATATAGATGTAGTGCTATATGAAGTTGGAGATAAGATAAAGATGCCTGTGCAATTGGAAGCAGAGTTCCTTAATGATGAAGTAGGATTTGGCTCATACCAGCTGCTGGAGGTTACTGCAAATAATATTATGGATTATTATGTCGCAACAGATATTCATGCTTATGTGCCAAAGGAAGTTGTAATTCTTGGAGATGATAGAGTGTCACTTGCGATTGAGCCCAATGGAAAAAAAAGCACTTATTTTGTGATGAAGATCAATGAAGATCTTAATGATAAATTGATATACACATTTCCTGTTAAGTTATTGACAACAAGAAACCAAAGCAGGGATATTATGTTTGATTCATCTGAAGGCTCAGAAATCATTTCCTATGAGGATATCAAAGAAATTATTGACCAAAGGCAGGAAGAAAGTGAGAAAACATATTCTGTGGATGTTGAAATGAACTGCAGCCTTGATAAGGATATTATTTATATTGGAGATGATGTGATGATTGATTGCTTCCTGAGGAATATAGGCAATAAAATACTCCAGGAAATAAACATTTGCCTTGAAAATGAATGCACTAATACAACTCTCGGCATAAACCAGATATTCAGGAAAAGCTATAATACAAAGGCTTCTGAATCAGGTATACAGAAATTATCTTTCTTTGCAAGGAGCCCAGATTTTTCAAAGTCATCATCTGTGAGGCTTAAAGTAATGGACAAGCCGGAAATTATCATATCTGATATTGATGAAATAATGAGTGTGGGATACTGGGAAGATTTTAATATATCATTTGCCTTGAACAAGAATTCTGATTCAAACCCAAAAAATGTTACAGTCAGGCTTTTTGTATCAGGGTCAGAGAAACAATGGTCAATAGATGAGCTTTTTACAGACCAGAATTTTATTATTGGAATGAATTCAAGGAGCCTGGGGCCTGGTAGGAATAAAATTAATATAATTGTGGATTATTATGATGACAGCCAGGGAAAATATACTGTATCAGAAGAGGCTTATATTGAAATTGAAGATCTTAGCATATTCCAGAAGATTATTGTGAATATATCTTCTGCATCAAGAAGGATTGCAATGTTCATAGGGGGATTGTTCAGATGATTGCCACAGCAAAGAGGGCAAATGTATTAACAATTACAGGAAATATATTTCTTTTCATATTCAAGCTTTTTATTGGAGTTTTCACAAACAGCATTGCTGTCATTTCAGATGCAATAAATTCTTTAGTAGATACTGTCACTTCAATTCTTGTCTATTTTTGCATGAAAATATCAAGGAAAAGCCCTGATGAGAACCATCCTTTTGGCCATTTCATGGCTGAGCCTCTTGGAGCAATGCTTATTGCAGTGCTTACTTGTGTAATGGGAGTGGAGATACTGTATAAGGGATTCCTGAGATTGTTTGATCCTTCCCAGTTGAATATCCCATTGTTCATAATCCTCATATATCCAGTTACTATTGTAGTCAAGGGGTTTCTTTATTATTATACAAAATATGCTTCATCAATGACAAAGAGCCAGGCATTAAAAGCGCTATATATAGACCATAGGAATGATGCATTGGTTTCTCTTTCAATCATAATAGGATTCTTTGCAATTAAGTCAGGATATTATTTCATTGACTCATTAATCGGATTTTTTATTGCAGGATATATAATCAAATCAGGACTTGATATTGGCCTCCAGAATATTAAATATATTATGGGCGAGACACCATCCCAGGATTTGATTGACATAATCAGGGAGAAAGCATGCTCTGTCAGGAATGTAAAAGGCGTCAATCTTGTGAAAGCCCATTATATCGGCCTTGTCCTTAATGTTGAAGTACATATCAATGTTGACAAGAATAAGAGCTTAAAACAGGGCCATGATATAGGAGATAGAGTCCAGAAAGCTTTACAGTCACTTGATGATGTTGAGAGGGCTTTTGTGCATGTTGAGCCTGTTTGATGTTTTTCTGTAAGTATCTGATGGAAATATTTTTAAACTGACAGCACCGATTGAAGTTTATGGGGGATGCAGACAATATATTGGTTCCAGATACTTCAGTACTTATCGAGAGAGTAATCTCAACAAGGCTGGATAATAAGGAAATTTCTTTTAGCAGGATTGTGATTCATGAGGCAGTGATAGCTGAGCTTGAGCATCAGGCTAATCAGGACAGGGCAATAGGATTCCTTGGCATTGATGAGATTGAGAGATTGAAAACGCTTTCTTCTGAAATTAGATTTAGCCTGGAGTTTGCAGGCAAGAGGCCTAGTCCTGCTGATATTAAATATGCAGGGTTGGGAGAGATTGATTCACTTATTCTTAAACTTGCATGGGAGCTTGGCGCGACATTCATGACAGCAGATAAGATACAGGCAAAGGTGGCAAGGGCAAAAGGAATTGAATGCTTATTTGTTGAGATTGCAAAATCAAGAAAAAAGCTTATGCTTGAGGGTTTCTTTGATGAAAATACAATGAGTGTGCATCTCAAGGAGAATATACTGCCTTTTGCAAAGAAGGGAAGGCCTGGTGAATGGGAATTTGTCCAGCTTAGGAAGAAAAAGATTAGTGTTGCAGAGATAAAGGAGATTGCACGCGAGATAATAGAGGAATCAGGAGTAAGGCATGATGCTTTTGTGGAGATTGAAAGAAAGGGCTCAACTATTGTCCAGTTAGGCATGTACAGGATTGTAATATTAAGGCCTCCTTTTTCTGATGGGCATGAGATTACAGCTGTCAGGCCTGTCAAGAGGCTTGAGCTTGAGGATTACAAGCTGACAGAAAAGCTTAAGCAGAGAATCAGCAGCCAGGCAGAAGGCATTCTTATTGCAGGTTCTCCTGGAATGGGCAAATCAACTTTTGCACAGGCTCTTGCAAGCCATTATTCTGAAAAAGGGATGATAGTCAAGACAATTGAGGCTCCAAGAGACATGGTCCTTCCTGATAATGTGACCCAGCTTGCAATAAGCCACGGCGACTCGCAGGAGGTCCATGATGTTCTGCTGCTCTCAAGGCCTGATTATTCACTTTTTGATGAGATGAGGAATACATCTGATTTCATGCTTTTTTCTGACCTGAGGCTGGCAGGCATAGGGCTTGCCGGAGTTGTTCATGCAACAGCGCCTATTGATGCTATCCAGAGGTTTGTGGGAAGGATAGAGCTGGGAGTAATTCCACAGGTTATAGATACTGTGATATTCATAAAGGACGGAGAAGTGGATAAAGTCCTGAACCTGGAGATGGTTGTAAAAGTGCCTGCAGGCATGACTGAGGCAGACCTTGCAAGGCCTGTTGTAGTAGTCAATGATTTTGAGACAGGCAATAGTGAATTTGAGCTTTACAGCTATGGAGAACAGACTGTTGTAATCCCAGTCAAGGAATATGAATCCAAGACACCTGTACAAAGGCTTGCAGCTGAGCAGATTGAAAAGTATTTCCAGAAATTTTCAGAGGAAGCGGTTGTTGATGTAATTTCAGGGAATAAGGCTGTTGTATATGTTCCAGAGAGCAAGATCTCCAGAATAATCGGAAGCCAGGGCAAGAATATTTCTGAGATTGAATCCAGGCTTGGCATAAGCATCGATATCCAGGAGTTGAGGTCTGAAAACCGAAAAAACAGTGGAAAGAACAATGGCGAGATTGCATATGATTCAGGGTTTACAAAGAGTTCTGTGATGCTGAAACTTGGGACAAAATACAGTGGAAAAGACATTGATGTTTATGTAGATAATGACCTGCTATTGACAGTCAAGGTTGGAAAATCAGGGATAATCAAGATAAAGAAAGATAACAGAATAGGGAAGATAATATTCAAGGCAGTCAAGTCTGGAGAGGATATAAGGCTGTTTATTGCAGGTTGATTTTTACTGAAAAATTCGTAAGTTTTATAAAGCTTAATAAACTCCAACATGCCATGCGCCGGTAGTCTAATGGCTAGGATAGAGGCCTTCCAAATGAGAAAATTCAATTGTTCTGGATTCTTCTCGCGAAGAGAGCCTTTGATCTGGGTTCAAATCCCAGCCGGCGCATTTTTTATAATTTCTTATATTTTTATATAATCATAATTGGAAATTCTCATAATTACAGCAATCTTTAAATAATACTTCTTCTATTAAAGTAATATTGAGGTGGTTGAATATGAAAAAAATAATATTGATTGTTGTAATATGCCTAATGGCTTCATTTGCAGTTGTCACAGCAGAGCAGACAGGAGCGCCTAATTCTGATTTGACAGCAACTAAACAGGGTCAGGACAGTGCAGCCAATGCATCTAATCAGGCAACTGGTAATGGGTCTGGTGAAGCAGTACAAACAAATGTAGCAACACAACAGGAGAACCAGGGAGAAGCAATACCGGTCCAGAATCAGGTTCAGGTGCAGAGCAGGATTAAGTCTGGGAATTATACTACAGAAAGCGGAGAACCTATTCAGGTAAAGGCACAGGCAAATAACAGGATACAATTAATGTCAAACAGGGTTTCTGCAGGGACATCAATGCAAATCAGCCAGGAACAGACACAGGAAAAAACCATGTTGAAGGCAAAACTTAGCAATGGGGCAAATGCAGAGATTAAAGTCATGCCTGATAAAGCATCAGAAAAAGCAATGGAAAGGCTTAGGATGAAGGTTTGTTCAGAAGAGAATAACTGCCAGATTGAATTGAAAGAAGTTGGTGAAGGTGAACAGGTAAGAGCTGCCTATGAAGTCCAGGCACAGAAGCAGGCAAGGTTATTAGGCTTGTTCAAGACAAAAATGCAGGTGCATGCGCAGGTGGATGCAGAGAGCGGAGAGGTTATCATGTCCAAGAAGCCATGGTGGGCATTCCTTGCAAGTGAATCTGAAGAATAAGCATTTTTCTTTTTCTTTTTTTTCTATATCTTTTTCTTTAATATGTATATTAATATCAGAAACATAGAAAATCTTATTAAGGATAATTATAATTACATATTTAATGGAAGGAAATAATGAATCAAAGAGTGATTGTGTTATGGTATTCTGTGCCCATAATGACGATAACATCGTCGGAGCAGGAGGCACAATTGCAAAGTATGCAAAGGAAGGCATCAGAGTAATAACAATAATATTCTCATATGGCGAAATGTCGCATCCTCACCTGAGAGACAGTGTCATAATAGGTATGAGAGTAAAGGAATCCCAAAGGGCGCAGAATATTCTTGGTGAGGACAAAGTTATATATCTTGGGCTTAAAGAAGGGCAGTTTGCTGATGATGCAAAAAATATGAATATCCATAGCAAGATAAAAAAACTGATTAAAAAGTACAAGCCTGTAAAAATATTCAACCATTCCATAGATGACCTGCATCCAGACCATCTGGCTGTATATAATATTATGAACCGGATTTTTGATGATATTAACTACAAAGGCGAGGTTTATTCTTTTGATGTATGGAATCCTGTCAATTTCAGGAAGAGGGATTCACCAAAGCTTGTTGTTGATATTACAGGCACTTTTAAGAAGAAAGTAAATGCATTCAAGGCACATAAAAGCCAGTGGCAGGCAAGGATAATGCTAATGTGGAGCATATATCTTAAGGCTATTGTGAATGGAAGGAATAATGATGTTAAATATGCTGAGGTATTCTATAAGATAAGATGAAAAAGAAACTTCTGATTGCAACTGATAGTTTCCTGCCGAGGTGGGATGGCATTGCAAGGTTTCTCCTGGAAATAATTCCCAGCCTTAAAGATGATTTTGAAGTAACTATTATTGCTCCGAATTTTCCTGGTGAGATGAAAAACCTAAAAGATGTAAATATTGTACGGGTGCCGCTCTCATTTATAAGAGCAGGTGATTTTGTTTTTTCAAAGTTAAAGTTCAGGCTGATTAAGAAAGTTGTAAAAGAGAATGATATAGTCTGGTCAAATACAATTGGGCCTATTGGATGCCTTGCTATTCATTATGCAAAGAAAAAAGGAGTTCCATTGGTTTCATATGTCCATTCAATTGAGTGGGAACTTGTGTCAAAAAGCATCTCAAGGCCATATCTTAGCTATATGCTTACAAATATCACAAAAATTCTGGCAAGAAGGCTGTATAATAAGTCAAATCTGATACTTCTTCCTTCTAAGGATGTCAGGAATATTTTTGATTCTGCCAGGATATTGCCAAGGAAGAAAGTTGTATATCTTGGAACAGATACCAATAAATTTGTCCCACCAGATGACAGGGAGTCTGCCAAGCAGAGATTAGGGATTGACAAGGATATTGTAGTGATAGGATTCCATGGCAGGCTGGGCAGGGAGAAAGGGCTCATGACACTATATAATTCATTCATAAAACTGCGTAGTGAGTATGATAAAATATTGCTTGTCATAATTGGGTCTGGACTGAAAGAGCAGGAGAATCTTTTCAGGTCAACTGCTGATATAAAATATATAGAATCAACAGATAATGTTGTTCCTTATCTGCAGGCAATGGACATTTATGTCCTCCCCTCATTCACAGAGACTACATCACTCTCAACACTTGAAGCAATGAGCTGTGAGTGCGCTGTCCTGTCAACAAAAGTAGGTTTTGTAAAGAAATATATCAAGGATAAGTATAATGGCTCATTCTTTCCTATGGGCAATGAGGAAGTTCTAAGGCTTAAGCTCAAGTGGCTGATAGAGCATCCGGATATAAGGAAAGAGCTGGGCAAAAATGCCAGAAAAGTTGTTAAGAGGAAATTCAACTGGAATGATACAAAGAGAGATATAAGATCAGCTCTTTTATCACTTTTATAGGGATTTATTTCATTTATTCTTTCATCTGTGATGCTAATATTTCTCTCATGCCATTAATTACTTAATTATATTCTTAATCATGCTCAGGTTCTTAATCATGCTCAATATAGTGTTTCAATTATGTCTGATTTTGTTATCACTCCTTTTAGCATACCATTCTTAGATATGAGAACAATAGGGAATGATTTTAACAATGCAGAAACAGTGTGTATGCAAGTTATGCTTGAGACAACAGGTGCAGAATCCTGCATAATCTCCCTGACAGTCCTTGTTTTACTGTTTAGAATTGCCTCAAGAATTATTGATTCAGATATCATGCCTATTGATTTATTTTCTTCAATTACCGGAAGCTGTGAGATCTTATGATTTTTCATGAGCTTTATCGCTGCTTTGATGTCTGAGTCCTGCTTTACTGAAATTATTTTTTTATGCATGATATCGCCGGCTTTCAATTCATTTTTTTTGGCAATGGAATCAAGAGTATTGAATATCCTTTTTGCATTTGAGAATGATGGGTCAATATTACCTGATTCAATCTTTGCTATCAGGCTCTGGGATACTCCTGACTCCCTGGCAAGTTCAGACTGAGTCATGCCAAGCCTTTTCCTTATTTCCTTAATCTTTTCTACTTCCATTTTTACCAATTCCCTGCATTCACTTTTGAGTAATATTAAAGAATAATATTGCCTGATTTATATTCTTTTTGGAATATCTGTACATGAGAGTAGAATCTCCCCTGAATTCAGAATCCGAAAGTATCTGAGAATTCCCTTATTCTCCTGTATTCAACTGTGAATTTCCGTCCCTTTTCTTTTATGATTATAACCCTGTTATTCTTCCTGTCAAAAACCTCATTAATCATGCCTTTGCCTGCAAGTTCAAAAAGATAGGCCTTAAGCTTCTTATGGGACAAGTTAGAC
>Ga0075114_10001835_pt1 | contig 11237 bp, 8 predicted proteins | sample AntAceMetag02UKM_FD_69784 | JGI IMG/M metagenome (GOLD analysis project Ga0075114, IMG submission 69784) | Saline lake microbial communities from Ace Lake, Antarctica - Antarctic Ace Lake Metagenome 02UKM | ecosystem: Environmental > Aquatic > Non-marine Saline and Alkaline > Saline | place...
CGGTATCGACACTTAAACCAGCATCTGCAGCAGTGGCGCCCTGGTTTTTAGCTTCCAGTAATAAATCGTGAATAGTTGATTCCAGGCTGCTGATTTCTTCTTGAATTTGCATAATCTATATAAGCTGTGTGGCCATGCGGTGCATAGCCTAAATGTGGGAATAAAAACTCAAGCTCCTCTAAGAGTATGTCGATTTTAGTGGGGCTTAGTAGACGGTATTAAACTAGTAAAGGAGATCATGATGAGATATAAAAAACAAAATATTTTTTTGAAACTGATCGACGGCTTACGACCCAAACCAGCCAGTCGATGAATTATATTTTACATGGAATAACGTCTGCTTCAACGGGTGCCATAAGTGGTGTGGATTTTGCCGCTTTTTGAAAAAGACATGACGCTTATGGCATCCGTGTGCAAGCAATTGTGTGGCTATTGCCTCTGATTGCTTAATTTTCATTTAGTAAAATACCAAACACCGGTTCTAAATGTAAAGTTAAATCGAGGAAAATTAAAATTCTTGTTGCATTCTCTTGAGTCCATATATCATCAACTAGACAGTGTATAATAGCATGGCGATTAATCGTTATTTCTGAGTTAGATTTTGTCTTTCTAAAATAAGCGTAATATTCATCTGCAAAATCTAGAAATGAACCCAATGCAATACCAATGAGCCTGAAGTCTCTTTCTACTGTATTTTCGTTACTTTTTTCTTCACCTTCTACCCATCCAAGTCCAGGTTTAACATCGCGAGCAGTAACACCCGCTGATCGAAAAATTGCTACGATTATTTTTATATCCTTATGTTTCCGCGTCTTTAAAAAATGCCTACAAACTAAATCAAGTAAAGGAAGAGCAGATACCATGCAGGCATACCAATATCCTTTCCTGTATGTCTTATGAATATTATCAATGAGGTAATGTTTATCAATAAAAACTGGATTAGTTTTCCACTCTGTAAATATTTTCTTTTTACACAAAGAAAAATGCCGACACATGATTTCATCAAGATGAGGTTGCAAATCATTTATAGGTAATTCACTAGACATTCCTCGCCCTGCGATAAACCTTAAATACTCATAGCATTTGAGCTTGAATATAATTAAAGATGCTATTGCTATTAATTTTATAAAGCCTAATTCACTGCCTAAATTGTACACAGGAAATGGCCATTTGTGTGCAGACAGCATTTCGTTTGAACCTGATAATATATTTACGCTGCTAGTGCGTGTATATTTTGTAAACGATTCCTTGATTGTTTTTGCATATTCGGATGTATAAATTGACGGTTTTCTTGCTATTTCATTTCTTAGCTTTTCTAGATTTTTTCTTAATTTTTCAGGGGTCATTACTTTATTTTGGCCTATCTAGAACTAAGTGGATTTTCATAATTTATACTTTTGCCTAACAAGAGATTGTCTCGGTCTAGCTATTATGACCCCAGTTATTACGATTTAGGGATGGGCTTGTTAATAATTAGGTATTTTTATTGTAAATTAGTTTTACAAAAACGCTGTCGCTAGAAATCCACTTTGTGACCGTGAGAAGTATATAAGTATCGATGCAGAAACACACATTTTTATAGGATGGGTTGAATGAAGTGCCTGCTTTTTAGGCGCGTAATGAACCCCATTACCCCATTAGAATTGATGGAGTTTGCAAAAAGACGCTCAACCATTCTATACGAACTCTTAAAATAAAAGTGTTAAGATAATTTTAGGCATTTGCTTATGCAGTGACTATACGTTGGTACCACCAACGGTCAGGGCATCAATTTTCAGCGTGGGTTGACCGACACCAACCGGGACGCTTTGACCTTCTTTGCCGCAAGTGCCAACACCACTATCTAAAGCCAGGTCATTACCCACCATGCTGACACGAGTGAGTACGTCAGGGCCATTGCCAATCAGCGTTGCTCCTTTGACTGGCCGGGTGATTTTTCCGTTTTCAATTAAATAGGCCTCGCTGGCCGAGAAGACAAATTTTCCTGAAGTGATATCGACCTGTCCACCACCAAAATTCTTGGCGTATAGGCCATTTTTAACCGATTGCAGAATTTCTTCAGGATCACTTTCACCGGCAAGCATATAGGTATTAGTCATACGCGGCATCGGGGTATGAGCATAGGATTCGCGTCTACCATTTCCGGTGGGCTGAACACCCATTAAACGAGCATTGAGTTTGTCCTGCATATACCCTTTGAGAATACCGTTTTCAATCAAGGTCGTGCATCGTGTGGGTGTGCCTTCATCATCAATAGACAGTGAGCCACGACGACCCTGCAAAGTGCCGTCATCAACTACGGTACATAGCGGTGAGGCGACTCGTTCACCAACCCGGCCACTAAAGGCTGACGTACCTTTGCGATTAAAATCACCTTCCAGTCCATGACCGATGGCTTCATGTAGTAGTATACCTGGCCAGCCTGAACCCAGGACAACGGTCATAGTCCCCGCAGGGGCAGCTACTGCGTCCAGATTAACCAATGCCTGTCTAACCGCTTCCCGGGCATAGCCAAGAGCCCTATCCTGTTCAAGGAAATAGAGATAATCAGAGCGTGCGCCACCACCCATGCTGCCTTGTTCACGACGGCCTTTATCTGCGACGATCACGCTGATATTCAAACGTACTAAAGGGCGTACGTCACCGGCTATTGAATCGCCCTGGTTGGCAATCAGAATATGATCCTGTACTCCAACCAGACTGATAATGACTTGTTCAATACGCGGGTCTAGTTTGCGCGTCTCGGTATCAATTCTGCGTAAGAAATCTACTTTTTCCTGATCACTTAATGAGTTTAAGGGATTGTTAGGCGTATATAGCTGAGGGAACATTTTATGCGAGGGCATTGGCACATTTGCTGTTTGACCCTGGCGTGCAATGGCCTGCACATTATTAACGGCGGCTAAAAGTTCAGCCAGGTCAATTTTATCACTGTAGGCAAAGCCAGTTTTCTCACCTGATAGTGCACGTACACCAGCACCTTGTTCGATATTATGATTGCCTTCTTTGATAATGCCATCTTCCAGTACCCAGGATTCATAATGGCTGGATTGAAAGTAAATGTCACCACTATCAACGGCACCATTCAGTAATTGATCCATAACCCGATAAATATGACTTTCCTGTAAGCCGGTGGGCACTAATATAGCTTGTTTTGCTAATTGTAAAGCTGAGTTGGGCATTATTTATCCACAAATAATTTGACGGTGCTGGAGCACGGGAAAAGTTTCTCGTGTTTTATGCAAACGAACGAGATCAATATCTGCAGCAACAAAGCCTGCATTGTTTTTTTGACATTCCAGAATGCTCCCCCAGGGGTCAATAATCATGCTATGACCATAAGTCTGACGACCGTTTACATGAAATCCGCCTTGATTGGGTGCAATAACATAACATAGATTTTCTACCGCGCGAGCTCTGAGTAATAGCTCCCAATGAGCAGCGCCGGTTTTTTGAGTGAAAGCGGAGGGGATAATCAGCACTTCCATACCTTGTTTCTGCATGATGCGGAATAATTCTGGAAAACGCAGGTCGTAGCACACGGCTATACCTAGTTTACCAAAAGGACTGTCAATAACTAAGGGTGTATTACCTTTGGAAATGGTGTCGGATTCGCGGTATATCTCGTCACTTCCTGGCACGTGTACATCAAATAAATGAATTTTGTCATAACGTGCAACGCGTTCGCCCAGATCGTTGTAGATCAGGCAAGCCGCCATAACTTTGCTGGCATTGGCTGGATCTGCAATAGGGATGGTGCCAGCAACAATCCAGACTGCATATTTTTTTGCAGTAGTTGCCAGAAAGTCTTGAATCTGACCCGATCCGTCTTGTTCCTGCTGCTTGATTTTATCTAATTCATGGTGCCCCATTAAAGCGAAGTTTTCTGGTAAGGCGACTAATTCTGCACCGGCATTGACAGCTTCGGCAATTAAACGCGCGACTTCTATTAAATTAGAACTGATATTAGGGCTGGATGCCATTTGAATGGCGGCACATCTACTCATATAAAATCTCGAATAACGGTGGGTCTTTATTTATGGCATAGTTGCGAGGTCGTCAGCTAGGACGGAGCTAAATTGGCGATTTATCGTAAACTTTTCCCAAGTGCCTTTAATTTGATATAACAAGCTTACAATAAGGCCGCCTGGTTGCTCATTACCAATAAAGGTTTTACTTACCGCGTTAGCAACATTGCCGATAATTGTACCAGCTATTGGAAATTTAGGCAGGACTGTTGACAGCAGGTCAATTTGCTCAGTGACCAGGTTAGTGGAACCAGAAATATAAATTTTTGCCGGCATGGCATTAATCAGCAAGTCTTTAGTTGTGACTGAGCCTTGTTTGATACTGAAATGCCCTGTTGTTTCAGAAAAGCTTAAGCCTGATTCGGTAATATCAGAAAAATCAAAACTTAGACGTTTACCTAGCTTCCATATATCCAGCGCCCCGAGAACTCGGCCTATACCCGGGTTTACACCTAAAATACGACCGTTGCTTAGATGGGTGTCAAATGAACCTGAAAGGATAGACTTTGATACTTCATAAGGGGCTGCAGGCCAGTTGAGCACAAAATCAAGTTCGGCTGTGGTGTCAACAATATCGTTAAAAAGCTGTGTTCTGGTTAAAAACGTACCAAAATCCTGACTCATGAATTGTCCGGAAATTGAGCTGGAATCTTGCTGATTCTGTTGTTGCCAGAACCCTGATAGGGATAGGCTGTTGTTCAATGAATAAATATCCAATTGCTTAATTGCCAAACCTTGATCAGTGGGCTGTGTTTGTAGTTCCAGACTTCCTAGATTGCTATTGTTCCAATAAAGTTCCTTGCTGTTTAGTTTAATACTGGGCAGGTTTTTTACTAATAGAGGTGTAGTATCGCTTTGCAGATCAATCTTTTGTAATGCTGAAAGGTCTAATTCTTGTAGCGCTAAACTTATTTCAGCTTTGTTATTAAATTCGATCGGTATAAAAACACTGCCACTTGCTATGGGTGTATGAATAATACCTTGCCAATGGGGGGGTATTTTTTTGAGCTTGATATTCACCCGGTTTTGGAGTGCCAGGTGGTTCTCATAAACGAGATTAAAAGTATCTAAGCCTGATGCAGCAATACCTAGATTTATTAATAGAGGGTGGGCCTGAGCTTCTGGCTTGGATAAGGGAGAAAAATGTATCGCTGTGCCGATTAGATCCGAGTCTAATTGAATAGTGCATATTTGCTTGCTATTTTTCGGGAACTCAATGTGTGTGTGGTAGTTACTGGTTCCTTTTGAATAGACCCAAAAAGGATTTGGGAACTGTTTAGCTAGTTGGTTAATGGACATTCGTCCTGAAACCTTTACAGATACAGCTTGATCAGTACTGCTCAGCTTTGCAGTTAATGGAAATCCCAAGGCAGTTGCGCTGATTTTATGACTAGATACACCGTTTTCAGTAAACAGAAAATCAGCTGATATATCTGAAATAGCAAGATCTATAGGGCTAATAGTGGCGCTCGCATCGTTTGTTTTCGCTGAAATGTTAACTTTCACAGCTTTATTAGCCAGAGGAATTTTTAGATCAACATGGATATCAGTTGAGCCTTGTATATCAACAACATCATCGATTGCAGCCACCTGCTCCTTGAAAGGTGAATGCCTTAAATAAAGGGCTGTATCGGATAAACTACTTTTTATGTCGCCCTGAATATCTATATATTGACTGCTTTCAAAAGATGCGATAGAAACTGTTGCATTTTGAATAGTCGAATCATTGGCGCGGCCTTGATGAACGTTAATATTCATGCTGTCTGAAAAAAAACGCACCGTTGCAGATGTATTCTGTATGTCTTGCCAGTCGGGCGCGTAGTGTAATTCAACATCCTTAGCGTCAAATAGTATTTCAAAAACACCTTTTTGCTGGGTGAAAGGGTAATCAGCTAATGCACCTCGAAGTATTATTCCTCCTTGTTTTACGTTGCCTTTAACAAAAGCGTGGTCTAGCCAATCCACTATTTCTGGGTTAAGAATTCCACTGGGGAGGTACTTTGGTGTATATGAAGCAGACAGTATATCAAAAGAGTTTTGCATGCTCAGCGTTGGTTTATCCTCTTGCGGTATAGTGAGTGTAAATTTAGTGCTGGTTTTGAAATGCTCTGTATTTAGTTCTACTAGCGGACTGCTAATCACCCATGAATCTGAGTGCTGCCAATGTAATTCGCCCATAACATGGTTAAAATCGAAAGGATTCCTAATTAAATTGGGTGCAGCAAAATTGAGCTGCGATGAACTTATCTGAACTAAGCCTTGTTGCTCAGAGCCTTTGATATAGACTTCCAGGTTTCTAATGCCTGGAATATCGTCTATAGGTTGGGTTTTAATGCCTGATAGTTGGCCACTAATTGCAAAAGTTTCCTGGCTTGGGTTGGCGATTAAAAGCAGGTCTTTTACTTCTCCTTGCAAAGCAATTGTTGCTAATTGCTGCTGTAAGTTTTCAGGTAATATTTTATTCAGCAGGATAATTTTACTTATGAGTTCCAGATCTAACTGGGAGCTGTTAAGTGCCAGATGAGTTACATCACCTGCAGTATTTAGCTCTAATGCAAGCGCTATTTGAGGGAGTGCAAGGCTGATATTTTTTGAATTCAGCAACGAATTTTTTATGCCAAGACGCCATTGTTGTTGATGCTTTTGCAGTATAAAATGCAAATCTAGCTGGTCTATAGGAAACGTGGCGTTGATATTATCTTTTATCGCGGCATCAATAAGATTTATTGACCCGCGCATTTGAGTCATTTGTGCTGCTTGCCAGTTGCTCCAGATACTAAAATCGCCACTGCCCTTAGTAAATGAAAAATCAAAGGGCAGGTCACCAGTAACAAATTTTTCAAAATGAATACCCTGTCCCTGAACAAATAATCGGGCATTAATACTTTCTGGAACAAAAATGTTACCGCTAAAATTCATGGCCAGGTGCAATGATTTTCCCAGGGAATCAGGAAGGTCGGTGCTAATAAATATTTTGTGCTGGTCAGCATCATTATTCAGGGTGATATTGATATGTTTGAATTGCATCGGGGCAGCATTACGCTTTTCGTCATGCCATAGGATTTCACTATCAATAAGCTTGAATTGTTTGCCGTGCATAAGCCAGCTAGGCTGCTTATTATCATCCGAATTTGGCAAACCCATAATATTGATACCGCCTGACTCGAGACGGGTCACAGATAGGTGTGCACCTATTATAGATATTTGTATGGCTTCCAGTAATGGCTGTTGTATGGCTGTGAGTATACTGAAACCCAAATGAATTTCCTGTAATTGTATTGGCGTAGCATTTTTTTGTTCGGAGTGTACTGCTATATTTTGTATGGCAAGTTCAGGCTTGAGGCCATTTAATACTCCGTGTATGTTTGCAATGGTAACAGGTGCCCCCAGGTGTTTACTGAGCAGAGATTCAATGTCTGTTTTAAAAAAATCCAGCTCTGTAAGAGCATAACGCAGACCACTGATACTGATGGCAAAAATCAGAATAGTCCAGAAAAATACACGCAAAAAGCCCCATTGAATATGTTTTAACATTATGTCTTGAGTATATTAAAGTAAAACAACATCATATTGTTCCTGACTATATTCGGATTCTGATCTGAACTTGATGCGAATATTTAAAAAAGCTTCTAACTCAGCTAACTCATCGGCCTCTTCATCAAGCAATTTTTCCACCACAGGATGTGATGCTAATACCAGAATTTCCTGAACATTGTATTGCTTGACCTCACGAATGATTTCGCGAAAAATTTCCAGACAAATGGTTTCTGCAGTTTTAAGCGCACCTCTACCATCGCAGGTAGGGCAGACTTCGCAGAGAATATGAGCTAAACTTTCACGGGTACGCTTGCGGGTCATTTCCACCAGTCCCAGAGCGGATACTTCAGTGATTTTGGTTTTTGAATGGCATTTTTCCAGAGTTTTTTCCAGCGCACCCAAAACCAGCGATTTATGTTCTTCGCTTTGCATATCAATAAAATCAATAATGATAATGCCGCCCAGATTACGCAGTCTTAATTGACGAGAAATTGCCTGTGCTGCTTCAAGATTGGTTTTAAATATAGTCTCTTCCAGGCTTTTACCACCAACATACCCCCCGGTATTAACATCGACTGTAGTCATTGCTTCAGTCTGGTCAAAAACCAGATGACCGCCTGATTTTAAGCCAACCTTTCGCCCCAGGGCTTTTTCGATTTCATCTTCTATATTATAAATATCGAATAAAGGTCTCTCGCGGGTGTAAAGCTCAATGATAGGCACAATATCGGGTACAAATTCTTCAGCAAATTCTATCAGGCGCTGGTACGTTTTTCGTGAATCGACTTTTACCTTTTCGATATTATCCGTATATAAATCACGTAAGGTGCGGACGCTTAAGGGTAAATCAAAATGAATGAGTGCTCTGGGCTCTGCTAATGGGATTTTTTCCTGAATGGAATCCCATAATTGCAGTAGAAATAGCATATCGGATTCTAAAATAGATTCATCAATACATTCTGCCGCAGTTCTGGCGATAAAAGCACCTGACTGGTGATCTATCTGGAATGCATTTTGAAAACTGCGTAAGCGCTCTCTTTCAGGTTCATGCTCTATGCGCTGGGAAACGCCTCCTTTTATAGCATAAGGCATATACACCTGATAACGGGATGGAATGGAGATTTCCGTCGTTAAACGTGCGCCTTTGCTACCGATAGGGTCTTTAGTGACTTGTACAATGAGGTGTTGATTTTCAATTAAATAATGCTCGATATTGTCCGAGCCTTTTTGTTCTAATTCCTTGCTGGATAAACCTGAGATATGTAAAAAGGCAGCACGTTCCAGGCCAATTTCAATAAAGGCCGCCTGCATTCCTGGTAAAACACGGCAAACAACACCTTTGTAGATATTGCCGATTAAACCTAGCTGACGGGTACGTTCAATAATAATTTCCTGAACGACTCCATTTTCAACGATGGCGACCCGTGTTTCCGGAGGAGTAACGTTAATCAGAATTTCTTCACTCATTGAAAATATTTATTCCTTCATTGCTTAATAATTGTGCAGTCTCAAACAGGGGTAAGCCCATAATGCCTGAAAAACTACCGTTAATGGTTTTGATAAAGGTACTGCCTAAACCCTGAATGGCGTATGCTCCAGCCTTATCAGCAGGTTCACCGGTGTACCAGTATTGTATAATTTCCTGTGCAGTAATGGCACGAAAAGTAACATCCGATACACTCAAACAGTGCTGGGTGATTCGTCCACGTATTGATACGGCGCTATATACCTGGTGCGTATTGGCTGATAAGTAGCTCAGCATATGCATTGCATGTTCTAGACTTTCCGGTTTGCCCATGATTTTATCACCCAGAACAACGGAAGTATCTGCTGCTATAACGATGCTATCTTCGGGATACTGCTGATGAATGGTATAAGATTTTTCATGAGCGACTCGCAGAACATATTCCGCAGGAGATTCGTTGCTGAAAGGTGTTTCATCAATATCAGCCACGTGTATTGTATGTGCGAGACCTAGTTGTTTAAGTAACTCAGTTCTGCGCGGTGAGGCAGATGCTAAAATTAAAGCAGGCATAGCTAACGATGATAAGGGTGGTTATTAATAATACTCCAGGCACGGTAGATTTGTTCTGCTACCACGATGCGTACCAGCGGGTGAGGGAAGGTCAGTTTCGATAAGCTCCATGACTGTTGCGCTAGCTGTTTAACTGAATCGGCTAAACCTTCAGGCCCTCCGACCATGAGCGCAATATCCTGTCCGCTGTCTAGCCAGTTTTGCATAGTCTCTGCCAGCATAGCTGTTGTCCAGGCTTTGCCGGGGACATCCAGAGTGACGATATGACAGTTTTTAGGTACCGCAGCCAGCATTCTTTCTCCTTCATCACGCACGATACGTTTAACATCGCTATTTTTTCCGCGCTTGCCGGCAGCAATTTCTTTAACAATCAGCTCACACTCTCGGGGCATACGTTTGGCGTATTCTTCGTAGCCTTGCTTTACCCAGCCGGGCATTTTCTGTCCGATGGTAATTAAATATATTTGCACTCTTAAAAGCCGCCTGGTGTGTTTTAAATAGTGAGCTAAATAAACTCAATATTTATATTTACTGAGAATCTGGTCATAACTGCCGTCTTGCTGCATCTCTTTAAGCGCCTGATTAAAATCTTCAATAATTTTTTGTGCCGTTTTATTCGACCTGCTGACCGCTAGATAGAGTTTTTTTGAAGTCAATGCGGGTTTAATAAATTCAAAAGAGTTAACATGCGCTGGTAAAAAAATCTCTAGCATATAGTTAATCGCACGCTCATCACCGAGAGTGAGGTCTATAGTGCCGTTATTAAGTTTTTGTAAATTTTGGACAATAAAATTCTCCGGAATTTTGATCAAACCACGCGATTTATCAAAGCTTTCATCGTAAGCATAGTCGCGCACCACGCCTATTAGCAAGCCCTGCAAGTCCGCCAGGCGATGAAACTCTATGGGCGTGTTTTTCCTTTTAATAAAACTGATAGTGTTAGTCAGGTAAGGCTCGCTAAAGACCAGCTCCCGTTCACGTTCAGGTGTTTTCCAGATTGCACAGGTGGCGTCAAATACACCTATTTCCACGCCTTCCAGGGCTCGTTTCCAGTTATAAATATGCAAGCTTGGCTGATAGCCTTTGCGTAGTAATGCCTTGTTAACCAGTTCCACAGCCAGGCCCTTTTGTGGCAGAGAGTCATCCACATAAGGCGGCCACTGGCTACTTACAATTTTAATTGCCTGGGCTGAACAGGTTTGCATACACAGGTTGAGTAAGATCAGGAGTAACAGAGGGCGTAGAATCATAAGTCAATAATGGGCTGGAATATTGATAAAGGTTTTCTGCACTATTCTATTATGAATTGAGTTATACAGCTATCTTAGCTGAGCATAAATCGAGTTTATAAAGAGAATTGCTCGCCTGAAATCACCCGAAGCTGATCTGTTCCAGGCCTGCTTGTAAATCTTTAATGTAAGCATACATACTATCTATAGTGATTATTTGTCGATACTGCTAGCAAAGACAAGTGATCTGCCCATTTTTTAAAATTCCATAAACCAAATCCTGCGAAGTTATATAATGAGGTTTTTTAATTTTGATGAATGAAACGTTATGGCAATCAATAATCAACACAATATGAGTGCTTCAGCGCGACTTGTTGCTGAGGCACGTAAACACCAGACAGACCGTGA
>Ga0075114_10001842_pt1 | contig 11211 bp, 10 predicted proteins | sample AntAceMetag02UKM_FD_69784 | JGI IMG/M metagenome (GOLD analysis project Ga0075114, IMG submission 69784) | Saline lake microbial communities from Ace Lake, Antarctica - Antarctic Ace Lake Metagenome 02UKM | ecosystem: Environmental > Aquatic > Non-marine Saline and Alkaline > Saline | place...
AGCCAGGTCGTACCAGACAACCTCAGCAGAACTGATCTTCGGGGGGCGTGTCACATTGCAGTACCAACCCCGAAAGCGCCCGTCCGCCGCCCGATAGATCTCAAAGATGTTATGCCAACGAGCGCGGAAGAAGTGCTCGACGAAAACATCGCCAGGCTCCAACACCAAATAACCGAGGTCTGCTTGGGGAGATTCCCATTTGGCCGTCAGAGTGACAGCATCAGCGTTCTCCTCGACGACCACTCCATGATAACGAGCAGCTTCCTGGCCATTGGGATCGATCTTCCTGACGACTACGCGCCGAGGCGATGCCATCGTTGCCTTGTTCTCCTTCCCCACTCCGTCATGCGAGTACGATATCAGGTCCCCAGCGCTGCTAGCAACTCCACTTTGCAGGACACGAAGGATTCCGTCGCCACCATGTCGCGACGCCTCGGACGCGCCAGAGGCACTGTCAGTTCCTTTACCATCCGGGCGGGGCGCGCGCTCATGACATACACGCGATCGGATAGATAGACCGCCTCCTCGACGTCATGCGTGATGAAGAGGACGGTCTGCCGAAAGCGCTGCCAGATGCCCAGGAGCCAATCCTGGAGAGTGCTACGAGTCAGAGCATCGAGGGCCCCAAAGGGTTCATCCAGCAGCATGATATCTCGATGACATGACACCGTGCGGAGCAAAGCAGCCCGCTGTTTCATTCCCCCCGACAGGGTGACAGGATAACTATCCTCAAAACCCGCAAGCCCAAAAAGGGACAGGAGTTCGCGCGCTTCACGGCGGGCTTTCCTCCTATCCACCCCCGCCAGTTCGGGGCCCAGGATGACGTTGTCGAGAACGCTGCGCCAGGGGAGTAGCAGGTCCTTTTGCGGCATGTACCCGACCGTGCCAATACGGCGGCCATCCACGCTGCTATTCAGCCACACCTGTCCCTCTTCTGGCTCCATCAGGCCACAGATGATATTGAACAGAGTGCTCTTACCACAGCCGCTGGGACCGATGAGGGTCACAAACTCCCTGTCGCGCGCTACCATGTCGATCCCGTCCAGTGCCACAGTCACGCGGTCATCCACACGAAAGGACTTCCGCACGCCCTTGAGTACCACTTTGTCCCCCACGCGTATCACACCTCTGTCCTCGCGCTGTTCATCCACCTGCCCGCCCCCCAGTCCCGTCTCTGCAAGAGCATCCGCCCTTCCATTTATCACGAATACCCTCTTGCTGGTTCTGACTGGATTCGGGTTATTCGCCCATTCGTGAGATTCGTGATTCCGTGCCCCCTACTCCGGCAAGAAGGCCGTGGTGAACGCCGCTTCAGGGTCGATCGCCACGGACAGCAGCCCGCGTTCATACATCCACTCAGCATAGTCGCGCCAGGTTTCCAGTTTCTGATCGCCCCATCGAGGAGCATCGTCCTGATACCTTGGACTAAGCCAGGCCTGGCTGCGGCGCACCAACTCAGGATCGCTCTCCGGGGAATGTGTCAGGAGGATCTTCGCCGCCTCTTCCGGATGCGCAATGACGTATGCGTAGCCTTTCGCCGTCGCTGCCAAGAATCGCCTCGCAGTGTCCGGCCGTTCGGCAATGGTCTTCTCGCCCGTCACAATCACCGGCGTGTAGTAGTCAGGGATACAGCTCCCGTACAAGGGAATCACACTCAGATCATAGCCCATGATCTCTGCCTGCACGCCATCCCAGGCCATGAAGATCCAGGCCACATCCACCCTCTTGCCGATGAGCGCAGGATAGGCATCGAAGCCAACTTCCACGAATTCCACCTTGTTGATATCCCCGCCATCGTAGCGCATCAAGCCCTCCAGGATGGGTCTCTCAATAGGCAATCCATAGGAGGCGTATTTCCTCCCCTCGAAATCCTTGGGTCGGGTGATGTCGCTCTCCTTCAACGAGGCAAAGGCCGAGGTGTTGTGTTGGATGATGGCGGCCAGCGAAACTACGGGAATCTCATTGGCCCTCGCGATAGTGACCTCCTCCTGGAAACTGATGCCGAACTCGGTATGCCCCGAGGCTACTTGCTTGAGAGCCGCGGCAGGATCTGACGGTATCTGGATATCTACTTCGAGTCCCTCATCGGCATACCAGCCTTTGTCCAAGGCCACGTATAGACCGGTGTGATTGGTATTTGGTACCCAGTCCAAAGAGACGGTTACCTTTTCCAGAGAGGGCATTGGTGTTGCTCCCCCACACCCGGCCACAAGCAGCGCCACAACCAACACAACTATCAGCGTCACTATCCTGTTCTTGCACATGTTAACCTCCTCTTCACTCCTACAACTCCTCCCAACGCTCTTCCCGCTCAACAGTGTAATACCAGGGCAAGAGAGCACGCTCCATGGCTGCTACGAGCAGGAAGAGAACGATACTCATAAGGGCAGTGATGCCGATGGCGACGAAGACCCAGTCAGTGCGAAAGGAATTCGTCGCGCGCAGCATGAAGATCCCCAGACCGCGACTGGCACCGACCCACTCACCCATGATGGCACCGATCACGCTATAGGTGATGGCGATCTTGACTCCCGAGAAAAACGCCGGCATCGCTCCCGGCAGGCGAACTTTGAAGAAGACATCTCTTCGCGTAGCTCCCATGGACTGGAGCAAGGCGATGAGATCCGGGTCGGCACTGCGGAGCCCATCAGCCAGGTTGACCACGATGGGAAAGAAGCAGACCAATCCCACCACAATGATCTTGGGCCAGATACCATATCCCAGCCAGATGACGAGCAAAGGCGCGATAGCGATGGTCGGAATAGTCTGAGACACGACCAGCAGGGGATAGATGGCCCTGCGCAGTGTAGGCGAGAAGTCAATGGCCAGGGCCAACAGGGTACCGGCCCCCAATGCCACCGCAAACCCCAGCAGTGTCTCCTTGGCCGTTTGCCAGATATGAGGTCCGAGAAGCTGGCGAGCCTCAACGGCGGCCCTTCCGATTTGGACCGGGGAAGGTAAAAGCCATTTCTGGATATCCCAAATCATCGTAGCTGCCTGCCAGATGGCCAGCAACAGCACGGTCATCGTGACTGCAGGAAGATACTGAGACAAGCCTTCCCACGGGACAGCCAATCCCCTCCTCACACCCTTCCTTGGATCCTCAATCATCGGTTCTCCCTTTCGGCACCGGGCAGGCGTTGGAGAGCGTGATCACCATGACCGTAGGGCCACACTTGGAGGCCTCCTTGAACGCATCTTGCAGAGCAGCAAACACATTGGCATCCTCGCCCCAGGCAATGGTGCTCATAGACCCAACTTCGTAGTCCACTTCGCAGCGTTGAAACGCCGCCCACACGGCCTGGATGGCAGGCTCCAGATCCGCCTGCCCCAAAGGATAAAGACTGACTTGCGCACTTACCCCATTTTGCTAACCCTCCCTACCAACAAAGCCCCAAAGGGCCGCAGCAGCAACCTTCCGCTTCTTTCCAACGCCCAAGCCAGGCGCTGGCCATGCCCGCCAGGCGAAATGAACACCGAACTGTTCCACCGGGTCGGGCCATAGTGGCGCAACATGCCGACAAACTCGCGCGGAGTAAAGAAATGAGCATAGCGGAAAGGCGTACCCTGCTCTAATGCCTCTCTCCGGCGGGCTCGGGCCCAGGGACTCCAGGCATTGAGCACAGCGACAACCATGCGTCCCCCAGGACAGGTGACGCGCCACATTTCCGAGAGGGCCTTCTGTGGCTGAGACACGAACTCCAGGTTAGTAACCGAGAAGACGAGATCGAAGGAAGAATCCTCAAAGGGCAGCTCCCCTGCATCGGCAGTCACCAGGGCAACGCTCTCTCCTTTTGCCCGCGCCACATTCAACATTGCCCCCGAGATGTCCACCCCTGTCACTTTCAGACCTCTCCGCGCCAGATCGAAGGCGAAGTGTCCCGTGCCAGTCCCCACGTCCAGTACCCGCTCGCCTGTCACGGGAGCCATCAGTCCGTAGATCAAATCCTTTTCAAGCTCATCGGCCAGGCGTCCCAGGGGCATCTCGTACCAGGTATCGTAGAACGGGGCGGCAGCATCGAACGGATTCTCGCTCGGTGCTGAGAAATCTGTACGCCGCGCTTCGAGGTCTCTTCGCAGATCATTCATGCGGCCTTCTCCGGTGCCCAGGGGTAACGCACTGGCGCATGAGTTACCAGCAGAAATCCGCCTCTTACGGAGATGCTAGCCACAGGAGCAATCAACACGTTGCTCACACCACGGGCGTACCCAAATGCGAGCGTGCCCTCGTTGAGCTGCCATTCCAGTCCCTCCGTCGTGACGCCTCGGGCATCCCCACAAATGGGAATCAGTGAAACGGTATCGCCCGGGCAACCGCGAACGCGGCCCACGTCTCGGATCAGCGCAATCTCCGTGTCGCCAGCGAGGATCATCACGCGCGTGCCAACCAGAACAGGCATACTCAGGAGCATCACATTGGCTATAGTATGGTCAACCCTCCCCCCTGTGGCTCCGAGCACAACGATGTCGGTCGCTCCTCTCTTCACCGCTTCCGTCAAAGCCAACTCCAGATCCGTCTCGTCCTTGCGCGGAGAGTGATGCATCACTGCACAACCAGAGGATTCCAACTCTGCCAGAATAGTGGGCGCAACCGAGTCCATGTCTCCCACCAGCACGTCCGGATGCCAACCGTGAGACATGGCCATATTGGCACCTCCGTCAGCACAGATGATCAGATCGGCTTCTCGAACGACATCGTGATAGATAGGCTGCTCGTCCATGTGCCCGTTTGCAATGACGACGACTTTCATGCCTCTAATTCCCTCTGTCCGGATCCTATCCAAAGAAGTAGCCGCTGATCCAGATAGAGTCAGCGGCTTGCGCACAGCAATTCCACTATGAGCTTCCCTACGCTGGCATTATCCAGGTCAGGTTCGAGGGGTTACGGCCGTGTAGCATCCACACTCAACCGGTGAACGGCCATTCTCTCAGCCCACTCTCCAGGGCTCCCCCAGCAATGTTATTCGATTAGTTCCTACGACTCAAGTATAGCACAGGTCGGCCAAGGAATCAAGTCCAGACAGCGCAGACAATTTGAGCAGATCGGTGAATGAATATCATCGGCTCAAACTGAGAAGTCCCATCAGGGACTAGCCTGCGCATTGATGGTCAGTGCCTGTGGGCACGCTCTAGATTCAGATTCAGACAGGGCTTTCAATCCCTGGGTTCTCTCCAGACCTGCCAAGCAATCAAATAAGGTCCTCCAAACCCAGAGATGCCAGGAGTTCCGGAGAGGGAATACCCTCCACGTTCCACCCTCGATAGGCATAATAGTCAGCCAGCATGGTATTCAGGGGAGGCAAAGTATCTGCCGAACCGCCTTCGCCCCGTCGGTGCGTCAGGATGCGAAGCGGTAGCCAGTCATCCTTGCGACTGATCCCCAGGCGGACATTGTACATGCGCTTCAGATTGAAGATCCGCTCTCCCGTCAAAAGCAACTCCTCCGCGCTCATATTCCAACCGGTAATGCAATTCAGCCACTCAACCATGTGGCTCGGCTGCACACCCCCAATTATGGTGAATTTGCAGAGCTTCAACGCGTCGAAGAGCGCCATCCAGTTCTGAGCCTTGGCCACCATTTCCGCCTTGCGCTCTTCCCCATGAGGTGGCATGATCTCCGAGAATCCCAGCTCCGGGGCAGGTACGGCGCTCTCAAAGACGTGAGAGAACGCCTGAAGATGGCAGGCTCCACGATTGGATGTAGCGTAGCCCAGGGCTGAACTAAAGAAGCCCCGGGGATCGTGCATGGGGAACTCCAGCCCCTTGCAGTGCATGGCGAACTCCAAAGCTCGCCCGCCGAGACGCTCCGATATGGCCCTGACACCCCTGCCTGCGAGCCGGGCCAAACCATCTTCCTGTGCCGCGATCCTGTGAAGCCACTCGATGGCGGAATCGGGATCGCCCCAGGTGGGGCCATCCTCTATCAGCTCTCGCTCCCTGGCTTCCATCAGGTAGGCTATCACTCCTCCAGCGGTGATGGTATCCATGCCATAGCGATTGCAGATTTCGTTCATCTTGGCGATGGCTTCCAGGTCATCAATCAGGCAGAGGGATCCTAACGCCGCCAGGGTCTCGTATTCCGGTCCAGCACTCTTCGAAATTGCGTATGGCCCTTCTGGCACCTCCACGACGCGTCCACATCCAATGGGACATCTCCAACAGCTATAGCGTCCCACGAGGATAGTGTCGGTCATGGTCTGCCCGGTGATCTTCTCAGCTCCTTCTTGCCAGCGCCCCTGGGTCCAATTGCGTATCGGCAGGTCTCCCACTCTCTCGTAGTATGCTACTCCCCTCCCTGTGCCACCCCTGTTCATCCCGAGAGTCTTCACTCGGATAGTGGGGATCATCCGACGGACCGAGGCCATCAGCCCCTCCGGATCGTGCACAGGGATACGCCTGGATCCCTTGACGGTGATGGCCTTGAGCCGCTTCGCGCCCATCACTGCCCCGAGGCCCACACGCCCGGCCGCGCGCGCATGTTGCCCCCCATTCATGATAGCGGCATATAGTATGCCCTTCTCTCCCGCCGGACCGATGCATACCATCTCTGCACCCAGATCGAGCTCGTAGGTATCCATTCCCCAAAGATGGCGGGCATCACGCAGTTCAACTTGATCGTCATCAATCGAAAGGTAGAGGGGAGACTTAGCTCGTCCTGTGATAACAATGCCTTCATAGCCTGCTCGATGCAACTTCCCACCCCATCGCCCCCCACAGTCGGATTCTGCCCACAGACCTGTGAGCGGGGAGCGGGCGACAACGGCGAAGCGATCTGATGACGAGGCTCTGGTTCCGGTGAACGGGCCAACGAAGAACATGAGAGGATTGTCTGGCCCCAGGGGATCGGTTGCGGGCGAGGTCTCATCGAAGAGGAAACGAGCCCCCAGCCCGCTGCCCCCTATGTACTTGCGATATACCTGCTCCTTGATCTCCTCAATTGAGATCGTTTCGGTCGAGAGATCCACCCTTAGCACACGTCCCCAGTATCCTCCGCTCACCTTCGCCTCCATAGTTCGTTGCTGCGACCACAGTTTCTGAAACAAGCATCTTGAGTCGGCCAAACAACCCTCATCCTGAACACTGTCAAAGTGGCCAAGAGTACAAGGGTACAATTCCCAGAAAGCTTGTATCCTTCGACTAGCTCCGGACAACAAGCTCAAGATAATGAACTTAGGATGACACCCCCGGACGATCAAGCCAGGGCAACAGGCCCCGAATGGTGGGGCTCAGTCGCCTCATTCCGCATCGGGTGCACGCAAAGGTTGTCAGTAAGACAGCACGAGCGTGCCGCTACGATGATGCCGAGCGTAGCGGCTACGAAGGATGCCAAGGATGACAAGGATGACAGCATTCTAACCCCGGCCAAGGATGCCAGACAGGATCAATGGTGGGGTTCCTCACCCTCTGAGTATGTGGTGGATACCACAATCACGAATGGACGAATTACACGAATCCTCTGTGTTGGCTCTCTCGTTGGGTTAATATGTTTACTTGAACAGATTCTGCGTGCACCCTCCGCATCCCACTACGTCGAAAGCGAAGAATCTCGTCTTCGCGTCGAAGAACGCGGGTTCCTCAACGACGAGACCCTTCGCTCCTTTCGGTCAGAAGGACAGAACAGGAGAACGTGATACGACAGTAGGGCTGATACCTACTCGGTATCGTCTCCTGGGAACCCTCTGACAAACCTGCCTTCCGATACACTCCGCTGCAGGTTCTACCTGATCTGATAGGCAGGACACAGCCTTTCACGTGAGTGCTAACTTACCTGTCGTACACGGGCGTGCACCACCCTTTGTACTTCTCTACTTTGCCACGCACAACGTCAAAGTAGATGTTCCGCAAACGAGAGACCACCGGCCCGATCTTCCCTGACCCCACCCGCCTACGATCCACCTCGACAATGGCAGCCACTTGCACGCCTGTGCCGCAGAAGAAAGCCTCTTCGGCGATATATAGTTCGGTGCGATCTATCCTGCGCACCTCAACCTCCAAGCCCATTTCCGCGCGCGCCAGTTGCATGATGGTGGATCGTGTGATCCCCTCCAGGATATTGTCCGTACCTGGGGGGGTGACCAGCTTTCCGCTACGGACGATGAAGAGGTTCTCGGCGCTCCCCTCGGAGACATGTCCATCCTGGGTGAGCACAATGGCCTCATCGAAGCCATTTAACACCGCTTCGGTCTTGCACAGAGCAGAATTGATGTACGCCCCCGTGATCTTGGCGCGGGCCGGAATGGCGTTGTCATCAATACGACGCCACGAGGAAACAGAGACGCTTGCTCCTTCCTCCTTCTCTAGATACCGCCCCAAGGGCACAGAAAAGATTGCGAAGTCATCCTCCAGATCGTGGAGCCGGACACCTATGCCCTCAGTGGCCTTGTATGCGAGAGGACGAACGTAGGTATCTGAGCAATGCTCGTTCATGCGTAGCAGATTCACCGTCAGGTCACTTAACTCCTCTGCGCTGTACGGCAGGTCTATGAGAAGGATACGACAGGAGCGATGCATGCGCTCATAGTGCTCCGCCAACCGGAAAACGTAGAGCTGTTCCTCTTCCTGATTCCAATAGCCCCGAATACCCTCGAAGCATCCCGTGCCGTAATTGAAAGCATGAGTCATAATACTGACTTTTGCTTCCTCTATTGGAACGAACTCTCCCTTAAAGAATGCGTACTGTGTCATCCGTGGCCTCCCATGCTACTATCTACTTCGACAGACTCTAGAAGTCTTCAGCTAGGCAACAGTGGCTTGAAATCCGACTTGTAACTACATGGAAGCCGGCAAGCCTCCTGCACCCGATAGATTCCGCAGCCTACCTGCAACGCCCCCCCTGACCTGGGGCTTGCGCATACTACCCGCCTCATCCTACACCTCAAGGACCACAGGCAGGATAACAGGTCTGCGACCGATCTCTTCGTAGGCAAAACGGGTCAGGGCATCTTTGATGCGCTTGCCGAGAAGAGCGCGATCGCCTCCCCGTTCCACAACTCGGACCACCGCCTGCCTGGCACGCTCTAACAGCTCTTCCGATTCCCGCACGTAGACGAAACCACGAGATATGATCTCGGGGCCGGCCACGATCTTGCCGCTAATTCTGTCCAGCGTCACTGAAGCCACCAGGAAGCCATTCTCAGCCAGGAGCCTCCGATCTTCCAGAACGACTTCCCCCACATCGCCCACGCCACGACCATCGACGAAGACATAGTCCTGCGACACCCTATCCACAATGCGGGCAAAATCACCATCGATTTCCAGGACATCACCGCTTTCCATGATGATGGTGTTGTCCTCCGGAATGCCTACCTGCTGGGCCAGTTGGGCGTGCAAAATCAGATGACGGTACTCGCCGTGAATGGGCACGAAGAACTCGGGCTTGATGAGGCTGATCATCAGTTTCTGCTCTTCCTGGCCAGCGTGCCCAGAAACGTGAACCTTAAGCAACTCGTCGTAGTGTACATTGGCGCCCAGGCGGAAGAGATTGTCCAGCGTACGGTTGATCATCTCTTCATTCCCTGGGATAGGCGTCGCGGATACGATGACGGTGTCGCCTGGTACAATTCGAACCGAACGGAATTCGTCTCTCGACATGCGCACCAGCGCGGACGTAGGCTCCCCCTGGCTGCCCGTGCATATCAATGCCACCTTACGGTGGGGAAGGTTCGCAGCCTTATTGATGGGTATCAGACCCCCATCAGGCACATTCAGGTAGCCCAGTTTCTGTGCCATCTTCACGTTGTTGACCATGCTGCGGCCCACCACTGCTACATGGCGTCCGTAGCGCATAGCGGTCTCGGTGATCTGCTGCACGCGAGAGATGTTCGAAGCGAAAGTTGCCACGATCACGCGTCCCTGAGCATTGGCGAAAATATGGTCGAAGTTCTCTTGAATCGCGCTCTCCGACACGGTATAGCCCGGTGTCTCAGCGTTAGTGCTGTCCGACATCAACAGCAAGACACCTCTTCCGCCCAGTTCCGCCAGCTTGGCAAAGTCGGTGCGGACGCCATCCACGGGGCTATGGTCGAACTTGAAGTCTCCAGAATGGACGATCATTCCTACCGGAGTGCTAACCGCCAGTCCCACGCAGTCGGGTATGCTATGGCTTACGCGGAAAAACTCAATACGGAAAGGATTGAAATCGAGGATATCCTCGGGGCTGATCGTATGAATCTCGGCGTCCCGAATTCCGTGCTCCCTAAGCTTCACTTCAATCAGCCCTCTAGTCAGCAATGTGGCGTAGAGCGGGGCCTTCACTTCCTCCAGCAAGTATGGCAAAGCACCGATATGATCCAAATGACCATGAGTAACGATGATGGCACGTACGCGATCTTTGCGCTCGACTACGTAACTCAAATCAGGAATAACAACATCTATGCCTAACATGTAGTTCTCGGGAAACATGATGCCGGCATCAATAATGATGATGCTTTTTCCGTATTCCAACACCATCATATTCCGGCCGATCTCTCCCGCTCCACCAAGAATGGCAATGCGCAGCTTTCCTTCTGTCAAAACCATAACCTCCTATAGTCTAACCGACTCCCTGTCATAAAGTACTTCTCCATGGCAGCAGTGACAGACAATCCATCGAACGGCAGCAGCTTCCCCAAAAGGTGCGGGGTACCGCATTCCAGTGAGAGCATCTCCCATACTCTGTCCAAGAGCCTACTAGCAAAAGGGGAACGCAGTAAATGCGCTCCCGCCGTTAGCGACACTACTGTTGGGAAACCGCCTGTGACATCCTGCACCACGTAACAGCCATACAGCTCGCTAGAAGAGGTTCAACTGTGCCGCAGGCTTTTCCGCTAGCTCATCCTCAACCAACTGAGCTGCCTGAGCCAGGAACTGGGGGATCTTCAGCATGTCTTGCTCAATATCAACTCGATAGCGGGGCTGGTGCAGTGCCGCCGCGGGGTGGAACATAGGCAAATACAACACGCCCCCTATCTTCTTGGGTCGCCCATGGATTCGGGAGATACGCACATTGGGGAACCAACGTGCCATGGAGAAACGCCCAAGAGTGACTATCATCTTGGGAGCTATCAGCTCTATCTGTCGGTCCAAGAACGGCCTACAAGCCTCGATTTCCTCGGCTTTGGGGTCTCGGTTATCGGGAGGGCGACATTTGAGGACATTGCAGATGTACACGTCCTCCCGTCCGAGTCCTATCGAGGCCAGCAGTTCATTGAGGAAGTGTCCTGCCGCTCCTAC
>Ga0075114_10001844_pt1 | contig 11202 bp, 8 predicted proteins | sample AntAceMetag02UKM_FD_69784 | JGI IMG/M metagenome (GOLD analysis project Ga0075114, IMG submission 69784) | Saline lake microbial communities from Ace Lake, Antarctica - Antarctic Ace Lake Metagenome 02UKM | ecosystem: Environmental > Aquatic > Non-marine Saline and Alkaline > Saline | place...
AGCCCTACGACGACGGCGACGATGCCCCCCTCTTGTGGGTGGGGGCTCTTGGCACACTTCCAGAAGAGAATCACAATAAACACAGCCTCAAGTGGTACAGCTTTTTGGGGGAACTTCCCATGATATTATTGGCTGTTGTTGCGGCATCTCCGGGCACAATAAAAGAGGGAACATGCATTATGCCGAAGAGAGCGAATGGGACCATAATCAGATACAGGAATCCTGCAATTCTTGCGGTCTTTTTGATTTCTTTGGTAGTCATCGTATTTTCTCCTTTTTTAGAAAAGTTATGAACTGATAGACAATTGTTTTTACTCAAAATTTCAGTTTTTGGATTTCAGACTTATTCATTTTAATCCCTCCTTTTTGACTTTTTCCGATCTACTTTGCTGGCGGGGAAAACATCAGCCCCGCCAGCGCCAATCCGATTATCAGCTTGAAACCTGGTTGGCTTTGCGCCGCCACCTCCTGCTCACAGTCCCCAACCGCCATCCGCGTCGCTTTGAGTTTCGGAGAAGTTGTCCGCCGGGCGCTGGCTCGAAAGCGAAGTCCCTAGCCCTTCGGCATGGGTTCTATTCAGGCAGATTCAAGAGCACGTTTTTCCCACTGTTCGACGTTTACACCTTTAATCAAAAGCCACAAGCCAATTATTACTTCGAAAAGCAGGCCCGGCAGGTGAACAACGAGTTGAATCATCGCTGGTATGTTGGGGAAGAGAATTACTAAGAAAGCTTTTATCAACACTAATAAAAATGAAAATATACCAAAGACAGCCAATATTCTGGGAATGTACTTCGACTTTAAGAATAAATAACAAAAGACAAAAGTTCCCAGGCTTATAAATACAATGAGAAGTGATATTGCGGTAGATTGTACGTCGAGAAATAACCCAACTAGAGCCTGCAACTGTTCTGTTTCAAATACTGCCGAATAATTTTCGCCATTTAAAAGCTGCGAAACAACCAAACTGCTAAGCACCGAGAGGCACCCCATAATGACCTCTGCCAACCTCCATAACAGCGCAAGCAAAGCAAGATTCTTGTTTACCGTTTTCAGTACTACATAAAGAGCCAGGGACAATATTACGACACCCGCATACATGATCAATTCGAAGGCAGCAGTGATACGAATTAGTAACTCATTTGCCATTAAGTTACTGAATGTTGCTGCGTCATTTCCTTCAACAATGAGTTTGCTGTATCCAAAAACCCCGAAGAGCGTAGAGGTTACTATGATAAGTAGATACGCTAATCCTGCGACTCTTGCAGCTTTTTGTAGTGATTTATCTGCAGTAAGTTTTGTCACTTCAATTCCTCCTAATTTGTTAGATTTTGTTATTATGTTCCACAGTTATTACTACTTTTCCTTGGGAATGTCCTTCTCCATAATACCGGAGAGCTTCACCAACCTCACTTAACGGGTAACGTCTATCGATAACAGGTACGACCTTGCCGGCTTCAATAAGCTCTTTAATAAAAGGCAGATCTTTTTGGTTTGATCTCACCACCAGGTTACCCAGTTTCTTAGTCCCGGTCATTGAAATCAATGGTCCCAGGAACATGGCTTGGTAAACTTGAGCATAGGAACCTCCGGTCATGACATAAATTCCCTTGGGACTCAATGCACGCTTGTAATCGAAAATCGAACGATATCCCCCAGCAGCAAGAATCAGGTCATAACGCTGCCCATTTTGGGTGAAATCTTCTTGAGTGTAATCAATGACATGGTCTGCCCCGATCGAGCGCACCATGTCCAGATTCCTCGTGCTGCACACGCCAGTCACTTCAGCCCCGAACGATTTGGCAATCTGCACCGCAAACGTACCGATACCACCAGACGTACCATTAATCAAAACCTTCTGTCCTGGCTGAATCTGTCCTTTATCGCGAAGACCCTGCAGAGCGACGACTGCAGCTTGAGGTACTGCCGCTGCTTCCTCGAACGATATATTGGCCGGTTTCAACCCCAATGCATTTTCAGGAACAGAATCATACTCGGCAAAACCGCCCAAGCCAAACAGGCCTAGTTCCCCGAATACCTCATCACCTGGCTGAAACTGCTTGACGTTTCTGCCAACCGCTTCAACCCGCCCCGCTATGTCAGCTCCGAGTATCGTGTTTTTTGGTTTGGGCAGCCCCTGGAACAGGCGGAGATAGCGCGGCTCACCTCTCACAAAAGCCCAGTCAAGATAATTCACGGATGCCGCATAAACTTTTACCAACACTTCATCGTCGCTTGGGGTCGGCTTTTCTACTTCTTTTAATTCAAGAACATCATCCGGTAGTCCGTATTTTGTGTATACAATCGCTTTCATTTGGATATCCTTCCTTATAATTTGTTCTCTTTCACTTCGTGCTTTGGGTGTTCTTTCATTATTGGCTGGCTTTACGCCGTCGCACCCGGCGGACGATGAACCACACGACTGCTACCAGTAACAGGACCACCACAATCGGGAAGGCGATCTTGACGATTGTCTGTTTGATCTTCACCGACTCGTAGTCCTGGGCGACCATTTCCAGTATGCGGTCCAGATCGGCACGGGCGTACCAGCGACCTCGCACCATCGTTCCGGCGATCTGCCGGGTGTTGGCGATATCTTCCAAGGGGTTCCCTTCCAGCAGCACCAGGTCGGCGCGCTTGCCAACCTCGACGGTACCAAATTCTTCCAGCTCACCAAGATAAAGGGCTGGGTTGTGCGTACTGGTCTTCAAGACGTCGTATGGAGACAGCCCGATGTCAGTCATGGTTTCTAATTCATCGTGCAATGAGAATCCCGGCACGATCACGGCCATTGGCACATCGGTCCCTGACATCAGTTGGACACCGGATTCATTCAGCGCCAGCAGCATCTTTTCTTGGGCACCCAGGTAGTTCGGATACCAGGGGCGAGAGCCTAATTCAGTGTACCAATTTGCACCAGACGCATCCGGTCCCCATTTCATACCATCAAAGACGCCCGGATGCACATATTTGAGTTCCGGCATTCCGGCCAGCATACCTTCGAGATCGGCAGCCTGGTCGGCAATGGATCGGAACAGGAAAATCGTTGTCGTGACCCACAGGCCGTCGTCAGCAGCATCCTGAGCAATCTGGCGAATGTGCTCATCCGATGCCTGGCGAGTGTTCTCATCCGACAGTTCCACCATCTTGACCAGTTCCTCCACATGCGTAAGCGCGGGTACTCCCATGGTCCGGAAGTCGTTCCAGGCGTCCGATCTAGTCTCGAACACACTGGAAAAGGTGTGATCTTCGGGTGCGTGGCCATCAAATGGCAAGCCGTGCCTGGTCGCGGATTCCAGGATGGCCAGGTATATTTCGGAGGAAACGACACCATGCGCTTTGATCCCGTCAACACCCAGGGCTGCCATCTTCGCAACCAATTGCTCGGCTTCCTCAGGCGTGTGCAAATAGATCATTCCGCCACGAGTCGACCTTTCCATCCCCGCCTCATCATCCCACTCATTATTCTCGAACTGAGGCCACCATACCCACATATTGGGGCCAACTCTCGTCCCGGCTCTGATCTGGTCGCGCCATTTCAGAATAGAAGATGGGTCTTGCCCCATGATCCGGATGGTGGTCACACCGTTCGCCAGGTAAACAAGCAAATCGTTTTCGCTTCCGTTGGTATGAACAATCATGTCGCTCAAACCTGGGATGAGGAACTTGCCACTCCCATCAACCACATGCGCATCGGCCGGGATTTCTATCTCCGCGCTGGTTCCGATATGAGTAATGCGTTGGTCCTCGATCAGGACGGTTTGCTCTTCCAGGACGCGCTCACTGTCCATGGGGATGACGGTCACATTTTCAAACACGACCGATGTATCCACACCAGCGGGTATTTTTGCTGGGGGGATACCCGGTTTGGCCCAACTTATACCGGGATCGTAGATATAGAGCGCTACATAGCCGACAATTCCGAGGGCTAGGATGCTGACTGCTGCAATTCCGATCCATTTCAGTGCTTTCTTCATGATGCTCTCCTTTCTCGAGTTTGTATTATTTGAGTTTATCGATGTAGATGACATTGTGCTTTTCATTTTCTTTCTCCTTGTTTATCAAGATTGTTTGGTCATTCTTCTTTCTGAAGGGCAGCAATTGCTGCCCTTCAGATCAGATTGATGATTTTCTTTTGGGATTCTTTCACTCGCCGATCTGGATGACGTCGCCAGATGAGTTCGTCGTCGCATCCAGCGTGGGATCCCCACGATAATGCAGATCGCCGCTGCTGCTCAGTTTGGCCTTCAAGGTGTCCTGCACCCAGATGGTTGCCGAACCGTTGCTGTTGAGCCGCACATCTGCCTCGTCACTCGCCAGATCTTGGGCTGTGTATTTGCCAGAACTGTCGATCGTGATATTCTGCGTCTTGACTTCGCCGCCTGCAATGTCCAGGTTCCCGGTACTGTCGATGTCTACCTCGAGCGTGTCGGCGTTCAGCACGCCCATGGTCACATTACCCGAGCTGGAGATTTTCACAGAGAGGGTGTCAGCCTCTAAATCGCCCATCTCCAGGTTGCCAGTGCTGGCAATGGTTATGGAGAACTGCCCGGCTTCCAGATCGGGTGCCTGGATGTCTCCGGCCGAGGAAATCTTGATGGTGTCCAGGCTTGTCACCGTCAGGTAGTAATTGATCGGCTTCGTGTTGCGTAGATTGACTCTATCTTGGGTCCCGATTCTCAAGCTCCCGTTGCGCACCTCGGTCTCGAGGTACTCCATCAGGTTGTCCTCGGCCTCGATACGGAACGACTCTGTATCACCCACCTCGATGGTCAGGTGGCCGATAGTGGTCAGGTTGACGCCGGAAACGCCGCTCACTGCGCGGGTTTCCTCAACGACGTCCCCCGAGCCGCGCACCGTCCTCACATTGCCAATGCTACATGCACTGAGCACGAGTGTTGCAAGAATTAATATAGTTAGAAGGTTCGTATGTCTTGTTTTGTTCATTTTCTTTCTCCTTTTTTCAAGATTGATAGTTAGTGAGTTCAGGTGTGATCTACTTGCGTCAATCTGCATAAGCGCCTCCCTCTTCCTCCTGAGACAACACCCCCTCAATGGCCGCGATGAGTCTGGCAGCCGGATATCCTTTGATCAGCACGACGTCGGCGCCGGCAGCTTCGGCTTCCTGCTGTTGTTGGACGTCATCAGCCAGGGCAATGCACCGCGTTGAAGGCCACCTGGTTTTGATCTCCTTCAATATCGTACCTGCCCCATTCCTGGGTAGAATCATATCCAGCAACACCAGAGCTGGACGATGGTCGGCGATCATTCTCAGCGCCACAGTAGCCTCTTCGGCCACAAGTACAGCATGAATCTGCGGCATCGTAGTTATGAGGGCCACCAGACCATTCTGCAAGGAACCTGGTCCGGTCACGATCAAGGCCAGCATAGGTTTCGTCGTCATCCCTTCCATGTTTCCTTTATCAAGAATCTCTACCCTCTGATAACATCATATCACTCTTCAGCCCGGGGCGCATCGGTCAGATAATAGAACTCGGTATACGACAAAAGACCGCTCTTTGAGCGGTCTTTTTCTGTGTCGATTGACTGGGTTTATCTTGGGTCAGATGACGGAGGGTCTCTACGACAAATGACGCAGGCGCTATCAGTCCAGGTGAGCTAGCCCCTCCCGCAAGGCGTAGAGCGCGACCTGGGTGCGGTTCGCCAGGTGTAGCTTGGCGAGGATGTTGCTGACGTGCGTGCGCACCGTCCGCTCGCTGATCACGAGCCTCTCGGCGATCTCGAGATTGGGCAACCCCTGCGCGACCAGTTTCAGTATCTCAAGTTCGCGCTCTGTGAGCGGGTCCTCGGTCGGCGGCAGGTTCGACGTTCGCTGCAGTTCACTCATCAGCTTGTGGGCGATGATGGGAGGCATGGACGGTTCTCCCCGGTGCACGTCACGGATTGCTGCCAGTATCTCTTGGGGCGAAGCGTCCTTGAGCAGGTAGCCCAACGCCCCGGCTTTGATGGCCGCATAGACCTTTTCATCTTCGGCAAAGCTGGTGAGTACCAGGATGCGCGCCTCTGCGTTCTGTGCCTTGATCTCTTGGATAGCCTCAACGCCCCCCTTGCGCGGCATAAGCAGGTCGAGCAGGATCACGTCAGGCTGGAGGGTGCGCGCCATGTGAACGGCCTCCACGCCATCCGCCGCTTCGCCTACCAGCTCCATACCCGGCTCGGTCTCAATGAGCGCTCGCTGTCCCTCGCGCACGATAGCGTGATCGTCGGCGATGAGAACGCGGATAGAGTCCATCCGCTGAATCGATTTGGCCATAGGTACGCCTCCATCTATGCGTGGGAACTCGTGGGAGTTTGCTCAATCTCTACCCTAACTGTTGTACCTTTGCCCGGTGCCGAGCGGATGGTCAGGGTGCCTCCCACCTTCTCTGCCCGTTCCCGCATGCTGACCAGTCCCATGCCGCCCGCACCGTCCACGGCGCCGGCATCGAAACCGCTGCCGTCGTCGACGATCTCAATCTCCACTCGGCGGTCGGCCAGCGGACCCTCTATTCGCAGGGTCACCGTTACCGAGGAAGGCTGGCCGTGTTTCAGAGCATTGTTCAGTGCCTCTTGCGCGATACGGTAGAGGGTCTCTTCCACGGCTGCGGGCAGCTCAACCTCTTTTCCGCCCCCGGGATCGCCGCTAACGACGAGACGAGCACCTATACCGGCCCGTCGCTCGACAGCATCCAGGCGCTGCTGCAAGGCACCCACCAGCCCTACTTCCCTCAAGGCCGGCGGTCGCAGCTCGTAGACCAGGAGCCTCATCTCTTTCAGAGCCTGTTGAGAGATCTCGCCCAGCCGGGCCAGGTAGTGCTGGGTGCGCTCCAGATCGCCCGCGCTGGCCAATCGCCGCCCTGCTTCTGCCATCAGGGTTGAGCTGTGAAGTGACTGCGTCACCGAGTCGTGCAACTCTCGTGCCAGTCGCTGGCGTTCTTCCACCACGGCCACTTGCTGGGCCTGTTCGTAGAGCCGGGCATTTTCCACCGCCACGCCGATCTGCGCGCCGAGGGCAGCCAGCAGGTCGACCTCTCGTGGGGAGAATTCGCGGCGACCACGGGTGGCCACGAACAAAGTACCCAAAACGTTCGCCCTCGAAAGCAAGGGCACGATACCGAGCGCGTGGAAACTGCTTTCCCGAGCCGCCGAGCGCGTCAGCCGCGGATCCGTAGAGACGTCCTGCACGACCAATGGCTCGCCGGTCTCGGCCACTTGCCCCGAAAATCCCTCCCCTACCTTGAGGTTGTCGACCTCGGCCACAAATTGCGCGCTGAGCCCCTTGTGTGCCGCGATGATCAGGACCTGGGTGTCCTCCCGCAAGAGATAGATCCCTCCGACCTCGACCCGCACGACCTCGAGGGTCTTATCCAGGGCACTGGACAGGATCTCTTGCAGGTTCAGGGAGCGACTCGCGACGGCGGCAACGGCGTTCAGAGCCGCCAGCTCTTTGGTCCGGTCATCCACCTGGCTCTCCAGCTCCCGGCCCCGCGCTTCGAGGCTCCGAACCCGCAGCCGGTAGCCGCCAAAGGCACCTCCTGCCAGGACCAGGAGGACGATCCCTCGGAACCACCAGGTCGCCCAGAATGGGGGCACGATGGTGACTTGAACCGCAGTGCCAGCTTCATTCCAGACACCATCATTATTGGAGCCTTTTACACGCAAGGTGTAGGTTCCTCCCGGCAAATTGGTATATTGACCATACCGTCTGGTTCCTGTCTCATTCCAGGTCCCCTCAAATCCTTCCAGATAATAGGCATATTGGTTCTTCTCAGGATGAGCAAAGCTGAGCGCGGCGAACTTAAACTCGAAAGCGTTATCTGGCCACTTGAGTGTGACCTCGGTCATGCTGTCGACAGCTATTCCCAGATCGACCTCCTCACCGCCATGTGTCAAAGAGGTCAGCACAACCGGCGGAATGGTAGGATTGTCCTGGACATGATCTGGGAAAAATGTATTGAACCCGTCAATGCCGCCAAAAAACATCTCCCCACTGTCACTCACCTGGCACGCGTTGGTGTTGAACTCGTTGCTCTGAAGCCCATCCGTCACGTCATAGTTTCTAAATGTCTCCGTTTGGGGATCGAACCTGGACAAACCTTTATTGGTACTCACCCAGAGGTGGCCACTACCGTCTTCCATAACACAATATAATGAATCATTCGGCAATCCATCTTTTTCTCTAAAGTGGGTAAAGGTCTCAGTCGCTGGATCAAATCTGTCAAGTCCAGCATTAGCGCTAATCCAAAGTGCACCTTCTTGGTCTTTGAAAATTGACCCTACATCGTTGTCACTCAGACTGTTCGGGTCACCGGGGATGTTTTGGAAACGGGCAAAGGTCTCCGTTTCCGGATCAAATCGATTTAGCCCTCCACCAAATGTTGCAATCCAGATTCTTCCTTGGCGGTCTTCCAGAAATGCCCAGACCCAACCAGCACTCAGGCTGTGAGGGTTGTCAGGATCATTAGAGTAGTTATGAGTCCAGATTTCCTCCTGGCGGTCAAATCGATACAATCCACCCACTGCGCCAATCCAGAACTCGCCCGTCTGGCCTTCATAAATCGCCAGAACGAAGTTGCTGGATGATCCAGGAGGACCGTCTGGATCGGCCTGATAGTGGGTGAAAGTCTCCGTTTCAGGGTCAAGCCGATCCAGCCCACTCGCCGTTCCAATCCAGAGCACATCCGAGCGGTCTCTGTAGATTGCCGAGACAAAGTTGTTACTCAGGCTGCCGGAATCATCGGGGTCGTGGCGGTAATGACGCCAACTCCCAGTCTCTCGATCAAACCGATCGACCCCGCCAAACATGGTGCCGATCCAGAGGACGCCATCGCTGTCATGATAAAACGCCCGGACCATGTTATCACCCAGGCTGTTTGGATTGCTGGGATCGTTTTGGTAGAGAGCGAAATTCCTCAACCCCATATCCAGTTTGCTAACGCCTCCGCCAATTGTTCCAAACCAGAGCACGCCTTCTCGGTCCTGGAAAATCGACAAGACAAGGTTGCTGCTCAAACTGTGCGGGTCACCAGGAACGTTTTGAATATTGACAAAGGTCTCTGTTTCCGGATCAAACCAATTAATCCCTCCATCCCTTGTTCCAATCCAGAGGACGCCATCGCGGTCCAAAAAAACCGCAGAGACTTGGTCGCTGCTCAAGCTTTGCGGATCATCGGGATCGTGTTGATAATGAATGAACCGCTCGTTCTCCTGATCGTACTGTTCGAGCCCTCTACCACCAGTTCCAACCCAAAGCGCGCCTGACTGGTCATCAGAAATCGCTGTTATATTATTGTGACTCAAGCTATGGGGATCGCTGGGATCATTCACGTAATGCCACCAGCGTTCATTTTCGCGCTCAAACCTATTCAGTCCTCCGTCTTCAGTCCCAATCCAAAGCGTACCCTTTTGGTCTTCGTAGATAGAGGAGACCGCGTTGGAACTCAAGGAGCGAGGATCGTCAGGGTCGTGTTGGTAATGGACAAAACGCTCGTTCTCCTGATCAAACCCTTCGGCTTCGCTCAGGACAAGCCTGTCGAGCCCTCCGCCGCCAGTCCCAATCCAGAGTACGCCATCCCGGTCCTGGTAAATCGCTGTGATTTCATCGTCGCTCAAGCTGGAAGGATCCTCGGAGTCGTTTCGATAATGGGTGAACTGATCTAGTTTTCTATCGTAACGGTCAAGGCCGCCATCACTGGTTCCAATCCAGAGCGTCCCTGAACCATCTTCAAACATTGCCTGAATCCAGTTACCTCCCAGGCTGTTGGCGTTTTCCGGGTCGTGCTTGTAGACGGTAAAGGTGTAGCCATCGTACTTGTTCAGCCCGTCCTCGGTGCCAAACCACATGAACCCTTGGCTATCCTGGAGCATGCAAAACACAGTACTTTGGGAAAGGCCCTGTTCCAGGGAGATGCGCTCAAATCTGAGACGCTGTCCCTTTGACAAGATCAACGCAGTTGAGCCGCTCAGAGCAGGCTCTGCGAGTTCCAAAGGGGAAAGTGTGGGAGCGGAAGCCGAGGGGGGAGATGTGGGTTCAGGGGAGGACTCGTATGAGGCAGGAGTCGCCGAAGCGCCGCAGGCCGTTGCCAACAGCACGACTGTGATCAACAACGCCAGGAACCTGTCCTGCCACCGCGAGTACTCGTGGCGGTGAGCTTGTCGAAGGAAGAGCGCAGCACGGAGTCTTGGGACAGTCTTGTGCAGCATTTCAATCACCTATCCCTTTCACGAAACTAGCACCTGTGGCTTGCCAGCCGCGCACCGGTTCAGCCCTTGGTTCAAGCGCGAGCGCGAGATCAAGTCCGGCCGGACGGGGGGAATACAGAGTTTGGTGGTCAGGTCAGAAGGGATGAGGCCATTTCACATTCCTTGGCAGCACTTCACGACCAAGTTCACTCGTCAACCCGGTGTTTCAGACAGCATAATCTTATCACATCTTGTCCATCCGCGCAATGCCGCTCCCTCTCGTCTGGAGAGTCGTGCCACAAAGGGGAAGCCCCCCGCCTTTGAGAGCGGGGGGAGTTTGTCATCTCATCGCGCATACGTAAGTCGGGGCGGCTCACTTCTGTCCGCCAAGGTAGAGGTTTCACGCGCCGACTTGAACAGCCTCGTGAGGTGGGGCAGGATTCAGCACCAGCCGGGCAATCATGAGTCGATAACCTGTCGAATTGTGCCCACAACGTGTTGATGACCGGCCCGCCAGGAGCGGGCAAGACACTGCTGGCCCGCTCGACGCCCTCCATCATGCCCACGATGACCATCGAGGAATCGCTGGAGGTGACGAAGATCTACAGTATAGCGGGGATGTTGCCTCCGGACACACCGCTGATCCGGCACCGTCCCTTCCGCGCGCCCCATCACACCATCAGTTACGCCGGGTTGGTCGGTGGTGGTCACTGGCCGCGCCCCGGCGAGATCAGCCTGGCCCACAGGGGGGTGCTCTTCCTGGACGAACTGCCCGAGTTCGGCACCCGCACGCTGGAAGGGCTGCGGCAACCGCTGGAAGATCGTAAGGTGGTGATCGCGCGCGCCTCTGGTACGCTGACCTTCCCGACCAATTTCATCTTTATGGCGGCGATGAACCCCTGCCCCTGCGGCTACTACGGCGACCCGGTGCGGGAGTGCACGTGCAGCCCGGCGACGGTGACCCGCTACCAGAAGCGCATCTCCGGGCCGCTCCTGGACCGCATTGACATCCACGTCGAG
>Ga0075114_10001849_pt1 | contig 11183 bp, 12 predicted proteins | sample AntAceMetag02UKM_FD_69784 | JGI IMG/M metagenome (GOLD analysis project Ga0075114, IMG submission 69784) | Saline lake microbial communities from Ace Lake, Antarctica - Antarctic Ace Lake Metagenome 02UKM | ecosystem: Environmental > Aquatic > Non-marine Saline and Alkaline > Saline | place...
TGTCAAATAATTCTATAAAATCAGTAGGTTCTTTTTGCTTTCTTGTTGAACCTTTGTAACCTGTTGTTTTACCAACAGCTAAACCTGTTTGAGAAACAAAACTTGTTTCTGATTTACGAGAATCCTTACTGGGAGGTGTATGGGGATTCTCATAACGACGAAGTTTTCTCTTTAACTTTTCAAGTTCAACATATTTTTCATAAAACTCATTGAGTATTTCATCCTTTGTTTTACCTTTAAAATTATCTTTGAAAGAATGTGTTTTTAGAATCATTTTTCAATTAAAATTATTTTTACTTGTTTACCAATCCATTTAATTGGAACATAAACACGACCACTATTCCCACTTTTATTAACTTTCTTTTCTAACATTTCAAAGCCAGATAATTGAATTTTAGTCTCTTTTTTCATTTTAGCTACTTTGTAGCTAAACTAATTAATAAAGATTTCGTTACTGTAGAATATAATTGAAAAAATAAGCTCAAGAATTAGCTATGCATGTACAAAAAATAGAAACATTTTAATAATCAAATTGATTTAATAAATCCAGATAATTATTATGAAATAATGATATAGCTATCCGGGGGGAGAAAATGGCTGATGAACAGGTAATGATTGAAAAGGGACAGGTAATACTTAAATTAAATCCTAAATTATATGATATTGATACAATATATTCTGCTTCTTACGTATTCCTGGACAGGGCTTATATCCTGCTGGATGGCTGTCCTGATAAGGAGGTTATAGTTAAGATTAAGCCAAAAAAAGACAACGACATAAATATTATTGGTGATGAATTCTTAAATGAGCTGATAAATTATGCAAATTATAACAGGAGGTCAGCCCAGACAAAGAAAATGAGGGAAATATTGCTGCAAAGGGCATTGATGGCTAATGACCCTGAATTTGCCAGCCAGGAGCCTGTAAGTCCATTAGAGGATGACAGTTTTCTTGATGGAATAGATGAAGCAGAAACTATTGATGATCCTGAGGGCATTGCACTGCCATGGGAAGAACAGCAGTCAGGCATAATAGAAGCAGGAGATGATAATAGCATTGCAAAGGATAAATCTGAAGAACTGGATTATCTTGATGATCCTGAGGGAATAGCTGTTCCATGGAGTGATGACAGCAAAGTGCAGGAAAAAGCAGATAAGCAAGCAAAAAAACCACCCAAAGAACTTGCGAAAGAATCTGTTAAAGAACCTGCCAAAGAGTCTGTAAAAAAACCTTCTAAGGTATCTGCTATAGAATCTACAAGAGACTCTGATAAATGATGAAAAATAAATTTATTATAGGGATTTTTATCACAATAATTATTGTAATAATTGCAATTCTTGGATTCAATTACCTATATGCTAGTGAGATTGACGAAAGTAATAATAATGAAACTTTAATTAGTGAAAATAACCAGAATAATGATAAGATTCTGGAAAATAATCCTGAAATTGAAGTAGTTCAGGATAATCCTATTAGTGGTGTAATTGTTGTTGATGAGGATCTGATAGGAGATAACATATACAGTTTTAATCTTTATAATATGGATAATTTAGACAAGGACTGCATCGTTGCGATAATGATTACACAGGATGACGAGATTATTTTCATTGAATATCAAAATGTATCCATTAAGTCAGACGAGGTTCTTCCTATGCAGAAGAGTTTGGAAATTCCTCCGGGAGATTCAACAATACAGGCAATTCCTGAATGCAGGGGGGTATCCTGATGAAAATACTTCTCAATAAGGAATTCTATTCACTTGAGGCAATAAAAGAGGCAGCTGAAGATTTCAGCCATATTGCTGATTTCCGGATTCTCAATGACAAGATAGAAGTTGAAATGAAGCCAAAAGTGAATATTGATGAGCCTATTGATAGTGAATTCTGCAACTATGTTCTGGGACTTATGAAAAACAAAGAGCTGGTATAGATGGACTATGCTGTTAATCATTTTAGGGGAAGAAAGGTAGGAGATAATTACTTTGTAACAACAGACCATGGAAGCTATTGCCTACTTACAGAAGATGAATACAGGAATCTGCTTAGAAAGAATATTGATGAGAAGTTTGCAGAAAAGCTGAAAGAAAGGGAGATAATTATTGATGAGGAGAACTTTGATGAAGCTGTCAGGCTTACAAAGAATAAATATGATTTTGTAAAAGATGGAACCTCCCTGCATATTATTATTGTAACATTAAGATGTAATATGAACTGTGTATACTGCCATGCCAGCTCAAGGTCTGAAAAAGAGCATAAATATGATATGGATGAAGAGACTGCAAAAAAGACTGTTGATTTCATATTTCAGAGTCCAAATAAGAATATAATGATTGAATTTCAGGGAGGAGAGCCCTCCCTTAACTGGGATATCATCAAGTTTATAACCAGATATGCAAAAGAGAAAAATAAAGACGGCCATAAGAACCTGGATTTAACAATTGTCACAAATTTCAGCTGCATGGACGAGGAGAAATTTGAATTTCTCATAAAAGAGGAAATTGATATCTGCACATCACTTGACGGGCCAAAAGAACTTCATGATTTTAACAGGATATATACAAAAGGTAGCAATTATGACCAGGTTATCCACTGGATGAACAGGATATTGGAAGAATACAAGAAGAGGAATATCACAAACAGGAGGCCTCATGCCCTTGTTACCCTGACCAGGAAAAGCCTTGATTATCCTAAGGAGATTGTTGATGAATATGTAAAGCTTGGACTGGATGACATCCATCTCAGGTTCCTGAATAATCTTGGTACAGCATCAAAGGCATGGGGAAAGATAAGCTATTCTGTAGAAGATTATCTTGACTTCTGGAATAAGGCAGTTGATTATATACAACAGCTCAATAAAAAGGGAATTGAGATTGAAGAGAGGATAATTAAAGTAATGAAGACAAAGATTAACGAGGAGTTTGACCCTAATTATCTTGATCTCAGGAGCCCCTGCGGAGCTTCAATAGGCCAGTTGGCATATAATTATGACGGCAGTATCTATACCTGCGATGAGGCAAGGATGATTGGCGAGGATATTTTCAGGATTGGCAATGTCAGGGATAATAAGTACAAGGATGTTGTGACCTGCAATAAGGCATGCGCTGTGTTCAATGCGTCAATAAATGACATGTATTTCTGCGATGAATGCGCTTATAAGCCCTACTGCGGTATCTGCCCTGTCATCAATTATGCTGAGCAGGGTAATATTATAGGCAAGATTCCACAGACAGACCGATGCAAGATATTCATGAAACAGTTTGACTGGGTTGTAAAAAATATTTTCATTCCAAAAATGGCAGATAAGGATGCAAAAAAATAATTTATAATTAGATTTCTTAATGCTTTTTTTAGCATTAGTCCTTTAATCGTTTGGTTGTCTTTGAAACCTTCCAGATATAATGCTTCTTGTTTGTTAGATGGTCAAACATCCCTATTGTCCTTCCTGCTGCTTCAAGCAGGACTGCAAATAATGTAGGAAAGAAGTTTCTGATATTTATTATCCTGATTAGCTCTCTTGATACCAATAGAAATTCCATTGAAGAGGGCTTGTATCCTGTTTTCTTTTTCAGCTCCAGATGCCCAGAGTATATCCTTCTTCTTTGCCTGATATAATCCTTTATTGTTTTTGGTCCTTTGTTGTAGATAATCACATCATTCAGATAGACTCCTTTGAGTCCTGCCCGCTGAATCAGCATTGCGATATATTCTTCATCCACAGATGTATTTGGTATCTTCCTGAATATCTTCCTGAAGGCAATGGCCTCGCCGAATTTTGGGGAATTCAGGGATATCCTGTGATTAAGAAGCCATTGCAGGTGAACAGTGTAGTCAAGTATTCCTTTTTTTGTTAACAGCGGGACAGGCCTGGTGGCTACAATGCCTATTTCCCTGTTGTTGAAAGGCCTGCATATCTTGTCAAGGATATTGTCTTTTGGAATCGTGTCTGCGCTTTCCATATAAAGGATATTACTCTTTGATGCATCAATAAACCTGTTGATTGCAGATGCCTTGCCCATCCTCATTTCCTCAATGATTAATTTTATTCTCTTTTCTTTTCTGCTGTATGACCTGACAATATAATTTGTATTGTCATTGCTTCCTGATGATATAACTATAATCTCACTTATAGAAACATCTTTTGATTCCTGTTTTATCAGATTGTCAAGAAGCTTCCCAATATTCAATTCCTCATTGAATGCCATTATCCCTATAGAAATGTCCATTAAGAATATTATAATAACAGAATGTATAAAAATATATTGTTAAATATATTGTTTTTTAATCTTATTTTTAAGCCAGTGTCAGAACTCTGATTCACCATATTCACTTAAATAAGTCCTGTAAACGCCTTCACATTCTTTCCTGAATCTGCATTTCCCGCAGCTACTGGCAAATGCCTTGTTGCCTTTCCTGTATGCTTCATGGTCAAGGATTTCTTTTTCAGGGTAGAGTTTCTCTGCTTCAGGCAGTGAATCCTCAAGAACATGCTCCTCAAACCCGGGCAGGAAGCATTTTGGGATGTCCTGTGTTCTTATGAAGGCTTTTTCCCCAAATTTTTCAAGAACATCAATGACATAGGGCTTAATCTCTGAGAATTTTGGTATAACATTATGAAAATTATTCAATGCCCCTCCTTCAGGATTAGGCACCCCTATCTGGAAATGCCTAACTCCAATCCTGTAAAGCATATCAATAACTTCAGTCAGGTTTTTGTAGTTTTTCTTTGTCAGGATAAATAGTATCTTTACATGTTGTCCAAGACTGATGAGGTTGCGTATGCCTTTAATTGTCTGGTTAAAGCTTTCCCTTGCTCCTGTGAACTCATCATGGACCTTGGCATTATTGCTGTGGACAGATATGCAGAATTCTGTGATTCCTAAATCAGACACTTGTTTTGCAAAAGCAGGGTATGATAACATCCTTCCGTTTGACTGGATCTGGATTTGAGGTATCTCTTTTTCCCTGATATAGCTGATGATTTCAAACAGGTCTTTCCTTATTGTGGGTTCTCCTCCCTGCAGGATTATCCTTTTCACGCCTCTTTTGTCTGCATCATCAATAAGTTTCTTAATTGCGCCTGTTGACAGGTTTGTCTGCCTGTCATTATCCTGCCTGATGCAGTGCATGCAGTTGTTATTGCACATATAACCCATGATTATATCACAGTTTTTCATTAAGTTTCATAATAAGGAATACTATTTAAGTATTTCTGAGAGATTTTTTAAAAATATTTAAGATATTTTTATGATATTTTTTAAGATATATTATCCAGGATTTCATGGGCGTTGATAGAATTCATGTCCTTCTCAATATCATCCCATCTCTTTCCTGCAGACACCTTGATTTTTGCCAGCATGTATTCAGATTCAGAATTTGAGACCCTGGCAAACCTGTCAGCCTCTATCATGCCATAAGGATATCCCTTGAATACAGGGTCATTTGAATTGTCTACAAGCAATTTCAGGAAATCTATATTATTATCCTTGTTAGTGTATTCTGGATTTTTGTATATATCAAGTCTGAATATATACCTTGATTTTTCATTTAGTTTCACAATAAATATGTCAGCAGGATGGTCCTGATTTTTATTTTCAGCAAGTGGATTATAATACCATGCCCCTTCAGGAGCCAGTTTCTCAAGAGCACATTGCAGGCTATGGCCTGTATCTGTAAGCATTCCTGTTGTCTTTGAAATGCCGCAGACTGCCACTCCCCTGCTCTCTGCATTCCTGAATAGCATGTCATAAAACTCTTTATCATATGTTGTTGATGCAAGCAGGTCTCCGTCCCTGACAATGATGTCTCCCTTATTCAGCTCTTTGGATATTCTTGAAGCTACATCTATCTCAGCAAGCTTTCTTACTGCCTCACATATCATTGATGGATTCACCCTGTGTCCTCCCTGGCTTAAAGTATTGTCAAATGAGTCATAATCACCAATCTCAATTGAATAATTTACAGGATATATCTTCACTTCATAGGTAATTTTCCCCTGTTTCATTACAGAACTGCTTAGGCAGAAAAACTCGTATTTCCTGGAATCACTTCTTTTGTTATTTATATAGATACAGCAATACACCCTTATGAGATGAAGGCAATAGCCTGGAGAGGATAGAATCTCATTGTTTCCACCGTCTATGAATGCAACCTTTCTCTTATTGCTATTATTATTTTCCCCAGCATCTTTATTTCCAGCTGCCACACCAATCTTACTGAAGTTTTTCCTGTCAAACCTGATGGGAATGTATAATTCTGAGCCAAAATCAGGCATAGTGCCTGGATGCGCGCTTTTATCCATTATCTCATTTATTATCCTGCTGAAATCCATCAGAATAACCACTCAAGTAATGTTATGATTGCGCCTGCGACAATAGGAAGTATGAGGTTGTCATCCACCTGCGTAAATCCAAGCCTGATGTCAATTCCTTCAATTATCATGGATATGAATGATGAGATAAATGCAAATAATGGAGAGACAAATACCATTGCGCCGAAAAACCCAGCAAGCCCGCCCATAAGAGCTCCCTCAAGGTATTTCCTTGATGAGAACGGATGCTTTATCTTTCCCTGATACCTCCTGCTGAATAATGTTGATACTGAATCGCCAAGAGCCATTATCATTATTGATGCAAAAGCCACATCCTGCCTGAAGAAAAGCAGTGCAAAAAAGCATCCAAGCAGGTAGAAGATTGCCCCTTTTCCAGGAAAGGTTTTCATGTTTTTCTTCCTTTCAAAATGCTTAAGAAACCACCTTATTCCTGGGATATCATATTTCCTGTATATTGCTGAGATAATAAACCCAATTATTATTATGATGCCAAGGCAGGTAATGCTGAGTATACCTGCCTTTACAAGGGCGATTATTATTATCCCGCATACAATATGAAATATCTGCCTTTTTATTTCCATATGCCAATCCTCTCAAGAATCTTTATGAATATCATATGCTTTTCCTCAGTCTTTACAAAGAGCCAGCCAATTGCATAACCAATAAATGCCCCTGCAATAACATCGCTAAAATAATGGACATTGAAATACAGCCTGCTTAGGCCGACAAGCACTGCAAATGCAATCCAGAACCATTTTAGTCTTGGGAATTCCTTGTCAAGGATTGGGATAACAGCGAATGCAGCTGCAGCATGCATGCTTGGAAATGAGTAGTTTAAGATATTTATCAGGGGATAGGTTTCTGTAATCAATGGCCTGCCCCTTGCAAATATCTGCTTGAGTATGAAAACAGATGCAATAGAGGAAAAAAGGCTGAGCCATATTGCAGGTATCCATTCAAACTTCTTTTCCCTCCACATGAAAAGTGATGTCATCAATACAAGCACAACAAAAAGGCTTCCAAAATGGGTAATCCATCCAAATATTATTCCAAAAAGAGTGTTCTGGATTATCTTCATCAAATCCTGAATAATATTATCGAAAATAAAGCTTAATGCTATGCATGCAATTCCAATTATGCTGAATATTATTATTTTTATTTTATTTTTCATTTTGCATGGATATTATATTCCTGAGATATTATCTTTATTGGGATTTACTTTTGATATTCTTGTAATAAATATCACAATTGCCAGTCCTGCCAGTGTAGAGATTATAAGACCTGCAATCTCCAGTTTTGAAAATGAATTCCCGTTGATGATATTGAACTGGAGCCTCAATGAGCCAATCATTAATCCTATAAGAAATCCCATTGTCAAAGACCTGAAACTGTGCAAAAGGTATCTGATAAGCCTTGAGAATACGAAAAGGCCAAGTAGTGCGCCTGCAATAAATACAATAATCTCCCTGATGCTGATAGTCCTCAATACATTCAGCATATGTTCATATTGATTGAGCATTACAAGTATGAATGCACCTGATATTCCAGGCAGAATCATTGCTGTTATGGCTATGGAACCTGAAAAAAACAATATTGGCAATGAATGATTGACTTTAAGCGAATCTATGCCTACTATTATGAATCCTGATATAAAACCCAGGATGCTCATTATTATTATGCTGAATCTTATTGAATCAAGCTGTCTGTAGAGGAAAAATGCTGATGCAATAATCAGCCCTGTAAAGAATGCATATGTGAATCCTAAATAATTCTCCATCAGATTATGTATAATGCTGGACATTGCAATGAATGCTGTAATAATCCCAAGCATAAGAGGGATAAACAGCTTGAAATCAATTGTCTTTATATCCTGCCACAGGTCCCTGAACCTGAACCTGAAAATATTTTTTATGTTGCTTAAGTTTACAAGTCCAAAGAAATGTGTTATTCCGTCTATTAGCCTGGTATATATCCTTGTGATAAGTGCAATAGTTCCTCCTGATACTCCTGGTATTATGTCTGCTGAACCCATAAGCAATCCCTTCAGGTATATGACAAGAAAATCCCTGATTGTCCTGTAATAAGCCTGCTTCATATTTTCTTCATCCTCATCGCCTTCACTTTATTTTTTATATATTCATCTTTTATCATTATTTCAATCATCTTCTCAGGTTTGAGGAACTTTCTTCTTACTCTTGCGCAGATTCTTCCCTCAGATTCAAATGTACTTGTGTGCTTCCTTTTGAATGCTGAAACATGGTCTTTTGATTTTAGAGGAGGTCCTACCCATTTCTTATACCTGTCAAGCTTTCCATTTTTTATTATATACCAGAATACTGCATTCCTGTCCCATTCCCATCCTGCCTGGCTTAATATGAAATCATTTACCATCAGATTCTTTTTAAGGTATTCAAAGCATTTCAGAAGCCTGCATCCAATGATGTCTTCTTTTCCTTCAAGAGGTGTTGCATTAACAATAATTAATTTATCCTCTCCAGAGATTTCCCTGAGCTCTTTGATGGTGATTTTTTTCTCTTCAAAGAAACTTATTGACGGGTTTTTCAGGAATTCTTTTCCAGAGGAAATAAGCTTGTTGAATTTTTCTTTTGAAAGTGCTGCAGCTGCATTCCTTTCAGGCTGTACTGGATCAATCAGTATCAGCGGGCTGTGCCTTTTTGATTTGTTAAGCTTTTTTCCGTGGTTCATTACATCAATCTTTACTTTGGGTTTCCATTTTATTGAATCATTAAGTAGGTTGACAAATCCCCCTGAATTGATAACAAGGATATCTGTAACATGGCCTGAGAATCCCATTATATAGCTTTCTGCCCCGTATATCCTCTGGGCCTTGAAAAAAATCTTTGCAAGAATTATGTCCTCCTTAAGATGCTTGTTTAGCTTAAGCTGTTCTTTTATCCAATTGACATGTAGGGGGCTTGCATCTGTTACATTGACTGCCTGTTGCGGATTTGTTATCTTATATACTGGCACTAACTCAAACTTGACTTTCCTGTATCTTAACTGGAAATAATCCCTGCTTCCATGAATCCTGACCTTATTTCTCCAGGGCTTTAAAATCTGTTCCAGCAATTCAGAAAGCTCATTGTCAAGATAAGACCTGTCAAATCTGAAGAATACATCGCTGTCAAACTTGTCCCTGAGAAAAGTGCCTTTTGCAACAGAGCCTCCCAGCATGATTTCTGCCTTTATTCCAAGCTCAGTTTTCCTTTTATTTAATTTTGATATGAATTCATCTACAATATTTACTACCTTCCCTGCTTCTTTTTCTGAGGGCTTGCGGGATTTCAGCACCTCATCAAGAATCCTTTTTATCTTTTCATTTTCAGCCATCATCCGGAAATAAACATATAAGCTATAAAAACTTTATCATAAAAATTATAAACATTGCACTATTTTTGCCTGATATGGATGATATTAAAGATTATATTGATAATGATGATATTAATGAAAATATTAATGATATTGATGACAGCCTGCTTCTATGCCAGCTTCCTGATATGTCTTGTTTTGGATGCTGTGGATTTGAATTTACATCAAAAAAAGAGGTTGCTGAAGCACTGGACAAGAACACATTTGAGCTTGATGATTTTTCAAGTGAAAAAGACAGGAATCTGATTGATCTGAAGGGATTCAGGGACAGGATAAATGCAGGTATATTAAGGGCATGCGGGATATGTTATAATCTTGTCTGGCTTGATAGGCATAAGCATCTTGTATTCTGCCCGCTGCACCCAAAATCAGCAAATTACAAAGGCCAGGACCTTAGGAAAGGGCACTGCAATCCCGGTTATCTGTGCAGGACTGCTTATGAATTCAGCAGATGGCCACAGGAAAAGAGGGAAAGATATATCAGGTTTGTAAAGGAAAAAAATCCTGACTGGTATGAATATTCAATTATGACTGATAATGGTGCGCTTCTTGAGGAATTCAATGCAAAAAATAATATTTTAAGCAGTAACATTTAAATATAAGTGGTCTATAGAAATATTAGGGAATGAGGTGTTGGCATATGCATAAGAATCTTTTCATCAATCTGTCTATAATAACAGTATTAATTCTGTTTTCAGTATCAGGAGTCTTTGCAGTTACTCAGTATAAGATTGATATTGAGCCGAAAGAGTTTGTCCTTCCTAACCTGGACGAAATAGCAGAGTTCAAGCTTATGATTGAGAATCTTGACACTGAATCTGTACATTTCAGGATGTCCCAGATAGACCCTCACTGGATTATCAGGACTGACCCTCTTAACTACTGGACAAGCGGAATCACAATTGATGCCAGGAGCAGGAAGTATATCAATCTTTATGTTAGTACATCAGGTCTTGATACAGGCTACCATGGGATTACGCTTGAAGTAAGCCCGAAAGATGAGCAGGTCAAGAAAGAACTGACATTCTATGTATCTATACCAGAGCCTTCTTCAAGGATATACCAGCCTGCAATCCATACAGAGGTTAGTGTTGAAGAGAATCAGGATCCAAGAGAGCCAATCAAGGTATCTGTGCATCTAAAGAACCAGAATCCCCTTGACGTAAAGAAATTAAGGGTTATTGTGAGAAGCGATTCTGAGGATGGAATCATACTGTTCAATAATGAGGAGATTACATCTCTTGCGCCTAATGGAGAGAGTGGTGATGAAAAGGAGATAGTATTTTCTGCAAATGTTGATGACAGGATGAAACCTAAATCAGACATAATAAGGGTAACATTGTTCTATAATGATGAGATTGTTGAGCCGACAATCCCCTCAGATGAAATAAATATAATAGGATACTCAAAGATAATAGCCGAAGAAGACCTTGAAAAAAGTTTTTTGAAAAAGATAAGTACATATT
>Ga0075114_10001852_pt1 | contig 11167 bp, 10 predicted proteins | sample AntAceMetag02UKM_FD_69784 | JGI IMG/M metagenome (GOLD analysis project Ga0075114, IMG submission 69784) | Saline lake microbial communities from Ace Lake, Antarctica - Antarctic Ace Lake Metagenome 02UKM | ecosystem: Environmental > Aquatic > Non-marine Saline and Alkaline > Saline | place...
CAATGAGCTTATCTCTTCAGCAATAATCAGTATTGCATCAACATCAGTCTTCTCAAGGTCTGCTCCCATAGATTCGCCTGCATCGATCTCTTTCATCAGCTGTTGCTTGTCTTTTTTAAGTATAAGTTCTGTGAATCTTGAATGGTCCTGGATTTTTCTTGAGAATTCAGGGTTATACAGCTCATACCAAAGCCTGAGCCTTGTTGACATCTTATTTGCTACTATCTTGATCTCATTGATTGAATTTATTGCCTGGATTATAAGATCATCTTTCCCTGTTGATTCTTTGATTAGCCTCTTTGTTTCTTTAAGATTTGATTCACGCAGCTTTTTTAGATGTTCCATCATTAGAATAGAATTAATATGTGTTAATAAATGTTTTGTAATTTGGATGCTGTAATTTATCAGTTATACTATATAATACAAATATTTATAAACATTATTGGGTTAGGTAAATAAGGAGTTGCAGTAATTTATAGGGGAGCGAGTAACTAATTTGAGTGAACAGCATGGACCATCATTTGATAAGAGAAAATCACCAAAGGGATTTCTGTCCTTATTGCAGGGTAAAGATGAATGGGGATAGATGGCAGTCTGAATGGGATAATGATAAACATTATAAGACAATAATCTGCAGGGGATGCAAAAAAAAGATATGGATGCCTGTTGATTTTGACGGCGACGGCAATGATACATGGGACGGATGTGAATTTCACACAAGTGATTCACTTGATGTAATTATAAGGGATGTTGAGCCAAGAATTAAGATTGTATGATTATTCATGTTCTATTCAGGATTTTTTTTAGTATCACCAAGCACTATCCTTAATCTTGCTTCCATCTCTTCATTGATAATCTTATAGAGGTTTGGATGCTGGGATGTGTATTGGAGGAATTTATGTTTTTAAATGTATTTACAAATATATCACTAAATTTATATATCAATAGTAAATAGTTAATATATTTTGGAATTATTATGAAATTATAAAGTTGTGCAGGTGATATTTATGTATAAAAAAATTGTATTATTGGTTGTTCTTGCCATGGTGGCAGGATGTTCAGATGGAGTACAGGGTCCTGATAAGATTGTACTTGACACTGAAAACCATCAGCAAGCTGTGATAGTCAGCGAGGAGATAATAGATACGAATGAGGAAGGGGATAATATTCCTGAAGTTATTGTAGATGAAACTGAAGAGGATGAGGATGCAGATGAATCCAATCTCAATGAAAACATAGAGGCAGACCTTGAAGTTCAGCATGAGAACCTGCCTGATGAAGTCATAGAGCTTATAGAAAAATCAGAGAGTATTACATCATTAAATTATTATTATGATTCTGACCAGTATTTTGTCAGTGATAATAAGATTCATATTGTCCTTGATGAAAACATAGGAAGCCTGGGTGATGATAATCTTTACAACAATGTGTTTATAAACCTGAATAAGAACAAGACCTATGTGTGGTGCACAGATTCAACATATTGCGGAAGCAAAACACCACAGGTCTATTGGGAAATTGATTCTGGTGAATTTGATGTCATAACTCCTGTGGAACGGCTTCAGGCTCTTACAAATGCAAAGATTATCAATGAGGACATGAGCTGTGAGAACAGGAAGCGATGCATGGAGATTGAGTTTAGGGATAGTGATGGTATTGATAAGAATATGTGGATATATACATATAATCCTGTTGTCTGGAAAGTGGAATGGCATGATGCATCAAAGGGAAAGGATTTTATTGATCTTTACCAGGCCATTATCCTAAGAGTGGATGAGTTGGATATGTTGATTCCAGAAGAATTTGGATTTGTAAAGAAATAATTTTATTTCTTTATTCTTTAATTTTTGATTGATTCTAAACTGATGTAGTTTTAGCAGTAATATGTACTGATTTATAAGCACTATAGAAAATAATTTTGTAAAATATATTCTTAAAAACTACATAATAGAAAACAGAAATATTTATATATATGTTTGCTCAAAGAATTTTAATATTGAAAACGTGTTTTTTTGGCGGAAAACACAATTAAATAACGTTTCTGGTGGTCTAAGCCTGTTGGTCCAGGTAAGTTAAATCAACCACTAAAAAGTATAAAGATTATACTAGCATATAAACATTTTGATAGTTAAATGTATATGTTATAGTATATATGTTGGTCAATATAAAAATAGGCGGGGTATATAAAAAATGGATTTTATCGTGGAAAATGCGAACAAACAATTAGAAGAGATGCCTACCTCATTCAGTGTAGGACAGGCAAATATAAAAGTAATAGGAAGCGGCGGAGCAGGAAACAATATGGTTTCATGGCTATATAAGAAAGGCATTAAGGGAGCTGAGATTATCGCCTGCAATACAGACCAACAGCATCTGAATATCACAGAAGCTGATAAGAAGTTCCTTATGGGAAAGGATGTTACAAGAGGTCTTGGATGCGGTGGATATCCCCAGAAAGGGGCTGAAGCAGCACAGGAAAATATTTCTGATGTCAAGGATTGCCTTAAGGGATCTGATATGGTATTTGTATGCGCAGGAATGGGAGGAGGAACAGGAACAGGATCAGCACCTCTGATTGCGCAGGTGGCAAAGGATACAGGTTCAATTGTCATAGGTACAGTTACAATGCCCTTCAAGATTGAAAGAGCAAGAGTAGACAAGGCAGAGCAGGGATTGCAGGAATTGCGAAAGAATAGTGATACTGTAATTGTAATTGATAATAACCGGCTTGTCCAGATTGCAGGAAACCTGCCTATCCAACAGGCATTTGCAGTTGCAAATGAGCTTATATCGACGATGATTAAGGGTATTGTTGAAACAATAGCAGTACCTTCACTGGTAAACCTTGACTATGCAGATGTCAAGGCAATTATGACAAATGGCGGAGTAGCTGTAATTGGAGTCGGAGCTTCAGACACAAATAACAGGGTGGATGAAGCTGTAAAGGGAGCATTATCAAACCCCTTGCTGGACATCAGCTATGAAGGTGCCACAGGAGCGCTTATACACATCTCTGGCGGAAATGATTTGACACTGGAGGAAATTAATAGGATTGGTGAGCTTGTGACAGAAAGCCTGGATGAAGATGCCAATGTTATCTGGGGAGCCAGAATAGCTGAAGAAATGAAAGGAAAGCTGACTGTTATGACCATTATTACAGGAGTACAGTCTCCCTGGATTCTTGGCAGTGCTGATGTTACAGAGGCAAGTGTTGAGACCCAGATGCTCAATGATGAGCTGGGAATCGAAGTGATCAGATAAATCAAGTAATGATCCTCGGGAAAAGAGGTTTTTTTCTTTTACCTTTCATTTTACACCCCCCAAAACGTAAGGAAAGGTAAATGGTTGTGGGCCCCTGAATTGGGGCTTATTTTTTTTTATATTTTATTCTAAATTTAGGTATATTTATAGAGGGATTATTATTATTTAGGATTCAATAATTATATCTTATAGAGTATTTTCTTCTGTCCGCTGTAGAGCCCCATCCTTGACATCTGCTCATACTGGTCTTTTGTAAGTGTTAGGCAGGAAATCGTGAATCCGTATTTCTCCTTGGCTGCTGCAAGAAGCTGCTTCATGGATGAGTTGTCTATATTTTCGCCTATAATGAGGAGATTTGCCCTTGAAGTTGACTCTTTTCCATGTAGAATTATAGCCTCTATGTTAGGAATAGTCTTTATATTGTTTATAAAATCCTTGAGCACCTGTATGTCTTCCCTTATAAAGCTCTGGAGAAATTCCACATTTTCATTCTTGCTGAGCTGGTATAGCTTGAATTTGTTTAGCCTTATTGTGTTTATAAGTCCGATTTCAGCAAGCTTATTTACTATCCTGAAGGTTGTGGCAGATGATACCCCAGAACTTTTTGCGACCTCAAGCAGGTAAAACTGATTGTTTGGATTCTTGAAGAAAAGCTTGAGTATAGCAAGAATCTTGTTGTCAAAAAGCTCCATCAGCAGTTGAGAGTTCTCCATATACTGTAGTTTTTATTATTAGTATATAAACCTTTTTATTTTTGAAATGTAGTTCCATATTTGAAATGTCATTTCATCTTTGGAATTAGGGGGGAATTATCATCGGAGAAATGATTTGCAGTATAGAATAATTTGATATTGAATTATTAATTAACTGGATTAAAAAATAAAGAAAGGCAGGTTCCTGTATAGTGCAAGCATAATCAATATCAGAAGAATTGGAGTAATATAATATATTGCCTTTGAAAAGATATCAGAGCATGCGCTGGCAGCTTCTGAAGGGCCATTAAACATTCCACCCTGATATACCATAAATCTTGTAAGCGGTGGAAATATTAGGAACATTGCATAGGCTATTAGGAAAAATATTTCTGCAAATATTATAAGCAAACTTCCTGTATAGCCTGTATAAATGCTCTGCCTCATTGTTTCATGATAGCATTGCTGGTTTTCAGGATATATGTACCTACAGCAGTTTTCCTGCCCAATAGTTGTGCATTTAAGCTCAGCAGGTATTTTTTCTGTGTCAGGCTTTTGCAGGTCTCCAATGCAGGTAAAATCCTGTACTTCTGCGCAAACACTGAAATTATTCTGGTATATCATATAGAACATTAAAATTGCTATTACTGCAATTATCTTGATCAGAATCCTGTATTTGTATCTTGAGATGAATTCTTTAACGTCCATGATTATTTTTTTATGATATTTCTATATAAATCTTTTGTTAGGTTTTATTTCACTGTTCCAAATGTCTTTCTTATTATCCATCCTTTTTATCAGGTATTTGTCCATGACAAGATAGTCTATTCCTGTGCCCATCATGCATTTGTATGCATCATATGGTGTGCAGACTATAGGCTCTCCGCGTATATTGAATGATGTGTTAATTAGTATAGGGATTCCTGATATTTTTCCAAACTCCTTGATTAGGTCATAATAAAAGGGGTTCTGGTGCCTGCTTATGACCTGCAGCCTTCCGCTGCCGTCGACATGTGTGACTGATGGTATCTTCCTCTGCCATTTTTTTCTTACAGGATAGACCATAAGCATAAAATCTGCAGGTAATGGGAGAGGATTATCGCAAATGAAATAGGTTTTTGCATCATCACTGCACACAGCAGGAGCAAACGGCCTGAATCTTTCCCTATGCTTGACTTTTGTATTTATCAGTCTTCTTGCATCAGGATTGCATGGGTTTGCAAGTATGCTCCTGTTTCCCAGTGCCCTGGGACCCCATTCCATCCTTCCCTGGAACCAGCCTACAACCTTATTTTCTGAAATAAGCATTGCTGTCTTTCTTATTAGTTCTTTATTGTCCCTGAATTTTGAATATTTGATATGATTCTTTTCAAGAAACCTGAGGATTGCCGTATCAGTGTAGCCTGGACCAAGATATGCGTTTTCCATTATATAATTTCTCTTTTTTCCAAGGATTGAATTGTGTATGTATGAAGCTGCGCCAATGCTTGTGCCTCCGTCAGATGGGTTTGGTTGGATCCAAATGTTACTGAAATGGGTGTTGCTGAGGATTTTGCCGTTTGCAACACTATTAAGCCCGCAACCTCCTGCTATGACAAGGTTTTCGCATTTTGTAACCTTATATACATGATTCAGTATCTTAAACAATGATTCTTCATATATTATCTGAAGTGTTGCTGCAATGTCCTTGTGCCTTTGGCTTATTTTTTCATTTTTCTTTCTTATTGGACCGTCAAGCAGATTGCAAAGCATTTTTGACGGCATCCTGTCAGAGTAAGTGTATTTGAAATATTTCATATCCATGAAAAAGCTCCCGTCGTCTTTGATATCAATTGCCTTTTTCAGCTTATTGTAATATGGGTTTGTGCTTTTATTCATATCTCCGTATGCTGCCAGCCCCATGACCTTATATTCAGAATTATTTACACTAAAGCCAAGATATGCTGTTATTGCCGAGTATAAAAGCCCGAGTGAATGAGGAAACCTTATTTCTTTCATTAGGTGGATGTCATTATCCTCTCCTGTTCCAAATGCAGTTGTTGTCCATTCCCCAACACCATCAACAGTGAGAATTGCAGACTTTTTGAAAGGGCTGACAAGAAATGCGCTTGCTGCATGCGCCATGTGATGCTCTATGAACAGGACATCTTTCCTGTATTTCAGCTTTCTTATCTGCTTCATTAACCTTAATTTTTCATTTATCCATGAAGGCATAGATGAGAGAAATGTCTTGAAACTTAATGGGAATGCCTCAATATGCTGGGAAAGGACTCTCTCGAACTTCACAAGCGGCTTTTCATAAAAGCCAATGTATTCAATATCATTAATTGATATATTCTGGCTTTTAAGGCAGTATCTTATTGCTCTTGATGGAAAGGAAGTGTCATGCTTTTTCCTTGTAAAACGCTCTTCTTCTGCTGCTGCTACAATTATCCCGTCTTTCAATAATGCTGCTGAAGCATCATGGTAATAACAGCTTATTCCTAGTATATACATTTTAAAACTGCCTGTAGTATTTTTTTATCTTCTTTTTCCTGAGATTCAGGTCATTCCAGTATGTTTTTCCAGTTTTTTTATTTTTGATATCCATCAGCCTTTTACCAGATAGCCTTATAATTAATGAAGTCAGCCCCACTCCTAATATATACACAACAGATAAGAGCAGTGAATTAACAATTACTCCAATGTTTGAGCCGAAGTATTTCATTCCTTTTCTGAATCCCTTTGTGAATCCTAAATTTATAATTATTTTAACACCCTCCTGATTACTGTTCCTGTGATTGTCAGTATTCCCGGTATGATGATTGCGTAAGCATAATTAATAATGCTGTTGAAGATGGCAAATAGGATTATTGAGAAAAGCATATATGAGAAAATGAATCCAGATGCAAACCCTATTTTTTCCAAAGCCATAGATTTGTTAAATCTGACTTGATTATAAAATTATTGCTTATTTAGATTGATATATAATTTTTAATCAGAAAAAGGACTATTTAACAATCTCACCGCATTTCCTGCATCTGTGGGCTTCAATTTCGTCGTCAAATATGGTGGTTATTCCATACTCTATCTTAGTGCCGCAATTTTTACAGCGTGGTTCCAAATGTTCCATAGAATTGAAAAAGTTAATAGATTATACCCCTATCATCATCAATTATGAGGCTAATATATAAAATTTTCGTATAAATCAGCTGAAAAATGATTTCAGGTCTTTCTGGTCGCCTTCCACATACAAATCTTTTTTATCATATCCCAGAACCTCAAATATTTTATTTATTGAAGGAATCACCTGGTTATTAATGTAGTATTCAGAATCATACTCGCCTTCACCGCATTCTTCAGGCATCTTTACCCTGTCCCTGATTATGCCTTTTCCTTTGCAGACAATATATGTTATTATTGTCCCTGGAGATACATCAAAGCCTGAATCATGCATTTTTTTCGCAACTGCAACATGAGGGCCGATAGATGTGTATTCAGAAATGTCTTTTGTAAGCTGTGTATGCATGACAATCTTGTCCTTTGACACCTTGCCGTCAATTAAACGCTGGATTACGGTTTTTGTGTATTCAAGTGCTTTTTCCTTGTCATTTTCCTTTAATATTATCCTCAATACCTCTTCCTGTACTTCTTTTGCTATCTCAGACCAGTTTGACCTTACTGTCTCAAATCCTGTAATCTTCATCTTTCCTGATTCTGAGAGAAGTGCATATTTCTTTTTAGCACCATAGGGTCCCATCTTGGCTGAGACAAATATTCCTGACGGAAAGAAGCCTTCAAGCTCAAGTTCCATGATTCCCGGAAGTTCCTTGTTAATCCTGTCCCTGAAGCCTATTGCATCATCTTTTGTCTTGCTGCCAAGTGTAAGGAATACTGAATCAGTATCAGAGTATATTACATTGAATCCCTCTTCTTCTGCTTTTTTGATAGTGTCCTTGATATAGTATCTTGCATATCCTGTGATAGACCTGGCGCATTCAATTGAATACCATCTTGAACCAAAGAAAGCAAGATATCCATAAAAAGAGTTTGCCATTATCTTCAGACTGTACTGCCTTGCATCAAGAAGCATCTTTCCACCCTTATCATTTTTCTCCCTCTTGATTATCTCTTTTATCCTCATCCTGCGTGAAATTACATCATTTATTATTGTTGGGATAAATCCTCTCTTCTTCCTGCAGAACCAGAACTTTCCTTTTTCTGTGGGCGCAGTCTCTGATTCACCCTGGCAGCAGCTACAGTTTATTGTGCCTGGGCCTATATTGTGCGCTGATATTATGGTGGGGTAAAGAGACCTGAAATCAAGAACAACAATTGCCTTGTACATACCAGGGGTTGGCTGGTAAACAAAACCGCCAGGATATGTATCGGCACGCCTTTTCTTTATCTCATCATGGGCTGGCTTGTTTGGAGCTATCACCCTGTATTTTGGCGCCTGTTTCAGCAGGTATCTTTCAACTACCTGTGAGAATCCCATTCTTACTACATTGAATGGGGGTATGCTGACAAGCTTTGTGAATTCCATGATATTAGGCATGAACCTGACACATAAGTCATATGTCAGCTTAGAGTCCTGTAGGTTGTATTCAGCATAATTTTCAAGCCCTTTGTTATCATCCCATGCTTTTTTCATTCCCTTTATGTCAACTTCAATCTTCCTTTCCCCAAGTATCTCCTGTGCAACATTGTCAAGCTTAAGTGAATCAGTCTTTAGCTGTTCCCTGATATACCTCCTTACAAACTGGTATATGTCAATATGTATTATTCCGTTTATCCGGGCTGAAGGCATATTGCCTCTTCCAAACTTGACCTTTACATTATCAACTCCCATATCCATATCAATCTTGTATTTCTTTGCCCTCTGCCTGATATATGGGAAATCAAATCCGTCGCTGTTATATGCAGTCAGGATGTCAGGGCTTCTTTTTTCAATGATTTCCTTGAACCTTTCCAGTAAATGTGATTCATCATCAACAAATTCTATATAGTCATGCTTTGTCCTGAATTTTTTGTAAGTTATCACTTTCCTGTATTTGCTGCCATAGAAAGAAATCATTATTATAGGGTCTTTTTCAGGATTAGGCATATTTTTTGTGAAATAAGTCTCTATATCAAATGCAAGAATATCCATATGCTCAAGATAGTCCCCCTCTGTTTGTTCTATTCCTGATATTGAGTATGCCTTTACTTTGTATTGGCCCTGGACCTCTTCAATAAGTTCTGCCTGATGCATTTTCATAGGTGTTAGCCCTTTGTCTATGAGATACTTGTTTGTGAACTTGATATCATACTCATGGCAGGATTTTACTATGTCCCATTTCCTGATTTCATTGGAGATTGCAGGCACTGCCCTTGGCAGGTTTGTATATACCTTGATTGCCTCTACTTCCTCACCAAGATATTCTTTACTGACAATTTCAGTTTCTTCAACATTAGCTGTAAAATCACGCTTCTCAACCTTGATATTCTTAAGTTTGTTTATCACCTGTGATGCTTTATTGGGAATTACATAGAAATATGGCCTAAAGTCAGAATCAAAAAGCATTACTTTCTCTCCTTCCGGAGTTCTGCCGAATAAGCAAATCTGGGCTTTATCATTTATTATCTTGTATGTAAGATCAAGCAGGAAAAAATGTATCTTAGCCATATATTAATTAATATCTATTCAATTATTTATATATTGCGGTTGTTATTATAATTATTTTATCCGAAAAAAGCAAAATATTTTTAAATGGATGTAACTTTATTATTATAAATAAAGATAAAGGGGGGGAATATTTATGAAAACAGGAATTAGTGTTAGTGAAGCGATGACAGAGAGTCCTATAACAGTGAATGCAGACACGACCATAATGGAATGCGCAAATATTATGGCAGAAGACCATGTTGGAGCACTGCTTGTCAAGAAAGATAATAAGATTGTAGGAATTATAACAGAGCAGGATATTGTCCGTAAATGCGTATTAAAAGACTGTAAGCCTTCAGGCTGCAATGCTGAAGGGATAATGGAGACCGGACTTATCATAGTAGATCCTGAAGATGATATAAGACAGGCTATAGACAAGATGAGCGGGTTTAATGTAAGGCACCTTCCTGTGTTCAAGGATGAAAAATTCTTAGGGCTTATCACAACAAAAGATATATTAAAAATTGAACCGCAATTGTATGAGATTCTTGCAAAGAAGATAGAGCTTAAGGAAGAGGAAAGAAAGCCTATAACAAGAGTCAGGGAAAACGAGGGAATATGTGAATCCTGCGGGAATTATTCGCCTGACCTTGTCCAGCATGAAGGGACTATGGTCTGCCACAGATGCAAGGAAGAATCATAATATTTAAATACAACTTCTCTTTTTTATTTAATATGCCAAAGATAAATAACCTGATATTCTGTATTATTATCCTAGGCATTATTCTATAAGCCCTGGCCAGATATTGCCAAGGGCTGGAAACAACATCAAAAAATATTCTAGAGGTAAAAATTATGAAAAGAATAATTGTTTATGATGTGACATTGCGGGACGGATGGCAGGACCCGCGTAAAGAGCTAAAGATAGGTTTAAAGGACAGGGTATATAAGGTGCTTGAAGATTTTAGGCCTGATTACATAGAAGCATGCTGGCCTTCATCAAGTGCGGATGATATGGAGTTTATCAGGAAGATTAACTGGGATCCCCGTGTTGTTGCTTTTGGTTCAACTGCGAATCCTTCTAACAGCCTTGAAGATGACAATAATCTTAAAGACATCCTTGCCTCAGGGGCAAGTGTTGCAACAATATATGGGAAGACCTGGGAACCGCATGTGACAAAAGTGCTTGGCATATCTCTGGAGGAGAATCTTGAGCTTATTGAGAAAAGTGTTAATTTCCTTAGAACTGCTGGTTTAGAAGTCAATTATGATGCAGAGCATTTCTTTACAGGATGGAAAGATAATCCTGGTAATGCCTATGAAACACTGAGAGCAGCATTAAGAGGAGGGGCCTCATCTTCAATATTATGCGATACAAAAGGAGCAGCAATACCCTCAGATATTAGGAAGGTTGCAGAAGAGCTGAAACAGGAATTTCCAGATATAAGCCTGATTTTTGGAATACATACACATAATGATTCAGGGCTTGCGACAGCTAATACACTTGAATTTGCAGACAGCATGCTTGAACATTATTTGCAGGTGCAGGTGCAGGGTACAATAAACGGGCTTGGAGAGAGATGCGGGA
>Ga0075114_10001854_pt1 | contig 11161 bp, 7 predicted proteins | sample AntAceMetag02UKM_FD_69784 | JGI IMG/M metagenome (GOLD analysis project Ga0075114, IMG submission 69784) | Saline lake microbial communities from Ace Lake, Antarctica - Antarctic Ace Lake Metagenome 02UKM | ecosystem: Environmental > Aquatic > Non-marine Saline and Alkaline > Saline | place...
TATTAGTTGATATTAAATTATTTATTAATTTTGCCAAATTAGGTTCTACTCTTAAACCTCTAAAAGCTAAGGCTTCAACTTTATCCCACTCAATAGGTGCATCTTCTTTTTTAGAAATATATTTATTATTTCCAGTTCTTAATAATTCATCTTTTAACCAATTCATAGCATCTAATTGAGCTATAGCTTTAAATTCTTGTTTTAGATTAGTAACTGGATTATTATTTCTCAATTCAAGCCCATATTCTTTTGCATCAGCAAAGGTAGGGAACTTTTTTTCCTTTGTAAATCTTTTTGTTTCTTTCCAATGGTCTAAAAATTTATCTACTTTTTTATAATTTTTATAAATACCATAAAAATAATCTTTAATTTTATTTATATCTTTACCAACTACTCTTTGTAAAAATTCATAGTTAAAGTCTGCTATTTCTTGAATAGCATTTTTAATTTCTACAGTTTTAAGTTCTGATGGTAAATTATTAATAGCTTCTTGTTGCATAATTAAAGCATTTGCAGATGATGGATCACCTCTTGAAAGCATGAAGTTTTCTAAAATTTTATCAGAATATTTATTGAACCAAATCTCTAGGCTCATTATATTTTTATCTAAAGTAGCTAACTTTTTATAATCAAACTGCAATAACCTTGCTTCTGGTTTATGTATTCCTCTTATAACTTTAGCATAAGGTTCTTTACCTAACTTCATTTCAACTAATTTACTAGGTTCAAGGGTTTTAACAATAACACTACCTAAATACTGTACTGCTTTAGCAATCATTACCCCTGCTTCCTTAGCTTTCTTTAAAGTTGGTTTTATTTCTTCTGCTATGAATTTATTAATACCAGGATCAATCCCAGAGGTTAATTTTACACTTTCATATTTTTCTTTAGCTTCTATGCCTGAAATATGTTTATCAACGAGTTCAAAAAAACTTCTACTTGTTAGTTCAACATTCCATCCCATTGATTTTAATTGTTGAGCCATTACATCTGGTAATAATCCATTTTTTCTTCTTACACGAATTGGTACTACTTCTTTATATTCAATTTCTTCTGCTGGACTCATTTTGACCCCACCTTGTAATAGTATGTCTGATTCAAGTTTTTTCTTTAAATCTGTTTCTACAATATCAACATCATAAACTTTTTCTTGGTCAGACTTAGATAATTTATCAAAAGTTATTTCTTGTTCAGCGTATGATAGTTTTTTAAATTTAGCTAACTCGGTTTCTATCTTTGGCTTAACCACTTCAGGCTTAACTACTTTTTCAAGAACAGGTTTTGCTTGTGCTTTATTGTATATATCTGTTAGTTGTTGTCTTTTTTCTGTAAATTTGTCAGAATCAACAATAAAATCACCTATATCTTTTGTTTCATTTTGTATAGATATTATTTTTTTATCTATTTTATTTATTTGTCTTATAATAGATTCACTTATTTTAGGACTAATATCTCTAGTATTTCTTAATTCTAATTCACTTATTTTTTCTTTTAAGGGTTTTATTAAATTATCTTTTTCTTGTTGTATATTATTTTCAATAAACTCCTCAACACTCTTATACTTCTTGGCTTCTACTGTCAATGGTTGTAATTCTTTAGGTATAGGTTCTACTTTAGGAACTTCAACCTTAGCCTCTGGAATTTTAGGAACTTCTGGTTTTTCTACGGCTATATAAGTATCATAAAATTGTTCTGGCGTTTGTCTCAATTTTAATTTTATATAACTATCTATTTTTTGAGCTGTCTCCCTCTTAGTTAAGTTTTGTTCATTAAGACCCTTGTTAAATTCTTCAATAAACTGATTTTTTGTTAATCCCATTTTTTTAGCAGATTCAACTAATGGCTTTAATTCAGTAGGTAATAGTTTAACCTCTGGCTTAACTGGCTCTACGATAGCCTTTTTTGCCACCTCTGGTGCTGTTACAGGCGTTTTAGGCTCTATTTTGACCTCTGGTACTACTGGTGTTATTTCAGGCGTTACAGGAGCTTTAGGCGTAATTGTAGGCTCTGGGGCGATTGGAGCTGTTACAGGCGAAACAGGGGGTATTTTTGGCGTTATTGGGGGTGCTACAGGGGCAATACCACCAGGAACTCTTGGTGTTGTAATGGCTTTAGGAGTTTCCCCTATTAATGGTTGATATTTATTTACAATATTATCTGCTACATATTGAACTGCATTTTTATTTAGTATATCTCCACCGCTATTAGTAACTTTAACATTTAAAACACCGCTTTTATTTTGTGAAACATAAATTTTAAGTTCTGGTTTTTCGCCAATCTTAACCTTTCCTTTTTTGTTTATATTAATAAGTGTTTCAGTTGCATCAGAGTCTACTTTATAAACTTTTTCACTTGGTTTAACTTTTTGACCTTTCATACCAAGAAAATTTTCTTTTGCCGGATTAAGTTCAAAATTAGCTAATACTTTTTCTTGAGATTGTAATTTAAAACTATCTTTTGAAAGTCCTCTAACTTTAAATACATAAAAAGGATTGGACCAATCGCCTACAAATTTATACCAACCGATCTTTAAAAAACTTTTACTAAAAGCTTTTAATGATTCATCAGTTCCTTTAGCTTCGATATACTCCTGAGCAGCTTTTTTTTCTTGTTCTTCAAATAATTTCATTGGTTCTGGTTCTCTACCAAATAATCTAGCCTTAAAATCTTCTATTGGCATACCAACAGCCAAAGCTCTTTCTTCCCATTCTTTTAATGAGTCACTCCATATATCATCGTATGAAATATTTTGTAAATCTTTATCTCCTTTTGGATTGATAATTGATCCAGTACCAAATTTTTTAAAACCACTAACAACTAATGGAGAAACAACTGCTGATCCAGCCGTTATAACTTGTAAACCAGTTCTATGTAAAAAGTCTAGTACTGATCCAGCAGTAGCTAATATTTCTTTACCAATTCCTTTGCCAATTTGGAATGGAGTTGATTCTGTTAAATTTTTAATCTGTGTACTAGGACTAATTGCTTTCTTATATTCTTGGACAAGTGAAGTCAAGAAAAAATCTTTAGCAGTTTTAGGATTTTGTGATTCCCAATTGACTATCATATTTCTAGCCTGGCCTAAAGTCAATTCTCCTGAATCTAATTTTTTCCTAGCTTCATTTTCAACAACCACTTTACCAGCTTGTCTATATCTCTCCTCTACATCTTTTTGTGATTCAAAAACATTAAATGCAGCCTTGTATCTCTCCCAAAATGGCACATCATTGCTCAATGGTCTTAAATTAGTTCTTTCATTAGTACCACCTGCAAATAAAGATACTCCATGATCGACTTCTGCATTAACATCATCAAAACTACCACCCCTAACTTCGTCTATTACGCTTTTTGGTGGTCTAATAAGTTTTCCATCTTTATCTCTATCAACTGTGACAAGTTCTTCTTGTTTATTACCTGTAAAGAATTGCTCACCTCCAGGCAAAGTAAAAGCCTGTTTACCATCTACTGTGGTAAACTTTGGATCTATTTTGGGTGCTTGTGGTTGTGGTTGTGTAACAGTTTTACCAGCTTCAATACCTCTACTAAATATGCTTGGTGATGGTTTTTGTTCTTCTATTTCAGGTAATTCTATTTTATTTCTTTGCCATGAAAAATTACCAGATCCAGAAGTCTTTGTAGTTGTACCTCCACCATTTTGCCATGAAAATGCCATATATTTAAAACTTTATTGGTTAAATTCTGGGTATATTTCTTTCCATTTTGCTTGATCTTCTTGTTCTTTTATTCCTGCATAACTAACATAATCTTCTCTAGTAATTGGTTTAAAATTCTTATAAAACTGAAATCCACCTGTTTCATTTGTAACATCAGGAATTGATATTGTACCGCCATAATCTTTTCTAAAATTACTAATGTAATCTGGTAATTCGGCTGAAAGCAAATCTAATGCGTCTTGTGGTTTTACTTGACCTCCTATAACTTGTTCAACAAGTTGATTATATCCAGCTTTCTTTTCAGCCGTGGTTAATTTACTACTTCCACTGCTTCCACCCCCACTACTTACAGATGGTTTTCTAGCTTCTGTTGAGGCAGCTTCCCAAGATTTTATATATTCTTCTGGTAAACCCTCTGGTGCAACTCCACCTGATAATACTTCCCCACTAAATGCTTGACTTACAATATCCTGTTCAAGTCCATATTGTTGAGTAATAGCATCATATTCATTCTTGGCTTGTGCAATCTTTTGTTGGTATAACTCACTTGCTTTGGCAATAACATCTTCAATTCTGCCAGTCTTAGCTTGTTGGCTTTGTCGCATTAAACCAGACCTAAGCAAAGGGTCTTCAATTCCCTCAAAAGATTTGGCGAGCTGATTAGTTTCTTCAACTGTTTGTTCTTGTGTCCTTTGCTGAATAGTCTCTCTCAAAGTATCTTCAAGCCCATATTGCCCACCTTCAATACTCTGATAATTAGTCAAAGCATTTTTCAAAGCCTCACTTGTAGGCATTTTAGTATTGAATTGGCTATCCCTCCCTGAATTATTTGTTTGTCTAATAGGTAATTCATTAACCTTAATTTGTTCCTCGTGGGGGTCTATAACTTTGTTCTTAGCCAAATTATTAAGTTCTTTAACATTTGGTATATAAGCATAACCTGTTGGTGTCTCATAATAAAGTTTATCTTTAACTTTGTATAATCTACTCATATTTATTTATATTAATTAATAAGCTGGGTTATATTGATGTATCTTCTTCTTTTTATTAGAAGAATTATAGCTAGTTTGATCTTGATTACCTGAATATTGATTTATTACATCTTGATAATTTGGAACGCCAGTATCTGGGATTTCTGTTTTAGATGGTTTATAAGTTGTGTATGGATAAGTTTCTCCAGTTTCTTGAAATGTTTCATATTGACCAAGCAATTCTTCGCCACCTGCTACTTGCTTTTGCTGTCCAATATCTTTGTATAACTTATCTTGTGCTTTCTGCATATCATCAGCTAATCTACCAAAGGTTCTTAAATTATCACCTTCTTCACCATATTGTCTTTTATAATCAACTAAATAATCTTCTCTAGTTTGGTCAGCATCACGCTCTAAATCTCCCTTACTTCTGCCAAAGGTGCTTTCAACATCTGTTAATTGTCTTTGATATGCAATTTCATATTGAGCTTTTTCAGTTTCAGAAGCAGTATCTCTACGCTCTTTAGCAATAGCTAAATCTTTTAAAGCCTTATCATAATCTTGTGTTCCTCGTTGTTCTTGTCTTTCAAGTCCGCTAGATTGTCGTTCAAACTGTGTTTTCATATCTATTAGATTATCAAGTCTAGCTCTAAGACCACGCGCTTCTTCTGTATTGCCAAGTCGTTCAGCTCTATCAAATTGAGTTTGTAAACTATCAATATTTTTATCAATGTTTTCTAAACCACGACCTTCTTGTAAATCAAGTTGAGCAGTTTGTCTTTCATATTGAGTTTCCAAATCATTTCTAGTATTTGAAAGTTGTCTATTATAATCATCAAGCATATATTGGTGTTGTCTTTCAATATCTTGCCACTCTTGAGCAGCCACGCCTGAATCAAGTATGCCCTGACGCTTCTTTTGTTCTCCAAAGGCTTTTGTAGATTTGTTAAATGTTTCTTGGTCTCTAGCTTTAAATATACCTTCTTCCTCAGAAAGTCTATCCATAACAAGTTCGTAATCTTTAGATGAATAATCTTTTGCAGTTGCAACATCTTCTAATAATCGAGCCTTTTCATCTTGTTGTAATTCAACAGCTTTGTCAAAATCTTCTGACCTCCAACCCCTAGTTAATGCCATATCAGAAAGAAAATCTGCTCTTTCTTGTTGCGACCTACCTAAAGCTGTTTTGTAATCGTTTGATAAGTAACCTTCTTGAGTTGCAATGTCTTGTAAAAATCTGTTTCTTTCAGTTCCTTGTCTTTCAACTTCACGCCAATAATCTTCATTACTATAACCTTGTTCTTTTGTAATTTCATCTAAGAAAAACTTGCGATTCTCTTGCATTCTGTCTTTAGCAACCCCATAATCTTCACCAAGTCTGTCTTTGTTTCTGTCAAGGTTATCACTAAGCCTATTAAGATAAGATATTTTATCTTCTTCTCCTCTATTTTGAGCTAATTTCAAATCTTCATCTAGCCTAACCCTAGCTGTTTTATAATCGCCCTGAGCATCAAAAATTAATTGATCGTAATAAGGTGTAAGAACCTCGTCAATTTCACTCTTTACTTCTTCAAATGGAAATGGGTCTTCGTTTGCAACTTCTCCACTAATAATATCTTCGAGACTTCCATATTTTACACCATTGCCTAAAATATTTTTATCATCATTGATAAGGTCATGTTCAGCTGCAACCAAATTTGAATCATAAATCTTATGCTCTTGGGCGTTTGGTTTTCTTCCTCTATATTGTAGGAATAATTCCTCTAATTTGTTTGCCATATTTTTATATAATTATTACTATTTTAATTATCAATTTTTGTTAGCGGGGGTTTTTATCCTTGTCCCCCTACAAGTTGCTCGTTGCGAGCTGTGGTTAATGGAAGGGTTCTGGCTGGAATCTGTAAAGATAAAGTTGACCGCAGACATCACATTTCCAGACTTCGCCATCTTCGTATTCTCCGATTTTTATCCAGAAATATGAACCGCATTTTGAACAATATATCATTTCTTCTTACCCTTATCGTGAACCAGAGCAACCACTCCACCACACACTTGACATCTCCAGAACTTATGGCGAGGGTCTTTGAAATAACCCTTCACGCTTCCACAATTCCTACATTTATGATTTGGTTTTGACATTAGTTGCTCCCTTGATGATAATCATCTGCAAACCGCAAATCTTACATTGAATGACGATTTCTGCCTCGTCTTCTTTAACCTTTTTCCATTCGTTAATGTGCTTACACTTAGGACATTGCATTATCTGTTCCATTATGTCCTCCTTGTATTTTTATTATCTTTAATTTTTAATGGTGATTAAGTCTCTCCGAGATAACTTACAGTTAAATTCATATAGGTAGGGGTAAAATCAACTGAACTACCGTCGTCGTGTCTTGCTCTAATATCTAAATCCCAACTAGCAGTCGTAACATCAATTATTCCACTTAAAGAACAACTGCCATTATCACCGCCAGCGGCATACTTTCTATGTGCGTGAACTTGACTTTGCTCCACTCCATTTAAAAACGCAGAAAAGATAAAGGTTACATTGGGCGTTGCAGAACTACCATTCATAGAACAATTAACTAAATATCTTCCTGTCTTAGTGATTGTTATTTTATCGTTAGCAACATCGGAAGTCATATTACTTGATTGTCCGTCTGTGGCAAATCCAGTCAATTTAACATAAGAAGCACCAGTAGCTATTGTTTGTGCAGTAGAGCCATCAGCAACATATATCTCTGCGAATGTTCCTTGCTCTGTAAATCTATCATCAGTAGCTAAAGTATTTTCAGTTTTTCTATATAAATTAGTATCGCTACCAAATCTAATACCGTCAACAGACCCACTTGTTCCCCTTAAATCAATAGCTTGAACATCTGTGCCTGTGTAAGCCCCAGCAGAAGGCATATTGGCAGTAACAACTATTCCATATCTAGTTTGGTCATTAGCTGTTATGGCAGCTCTACTTAAAACTTGAACACCAGTAGAATTAGTAACTGTTCCACCTATGTTTGGGCTATCTAATAATAAATCTATTGCATTTGTAATAGTCCCTGCACAATAATCTGGCTTAATCCATAAACCTCTGGCACTTGTAGTTATTGCAGTTGCATTAACAGTTGCGTCATGCCCATATCTTATAAAGTCAGCTCCAAGAATATTTAGTGTCCCGGCATCAGCGGCAGTAGCTCTAACAGCATTGTAAAGAACACCAATAATTTGTCCTGTATTTGTTATTCCTGCATCTATTGGTGCAGAAGGTGAAACATCTAATCCGTGAGTTCTGTAACTGCCATCAACAGTTATATTATTTACAGGATTAACTAATAATCCGTGCCAAGAAGCATCATTATTTGTAAAAACTGGAGTTATTTTTAATTGACCCAATAGTCTTAACCTTTGTGCTTGTTCACGATAAAAAATAACATCTCCGCCAAGTCTAACACCATCTCGTTCTCCATTAGTTCCTTCAAGTTCAATCGCATAAATTTCTGTTCCTGTATAAGCTCCTGGTGTTGGCATTCCACAAACTTTTAAGCCAAATCTTTTTTGATTATTAGCAACAACGGCGTTCATTGTATTAATCTCATAAGCTGCTACTTCATCAACAGTTCCAAGATTTGAACCGCCCCAACCATATCTATATCCGTAAAGTTCTTTTACATTTCCTTTAACAGAAACACCAGACACTTCATACCCAAGAGCTAAGTTAGTTTGAGCAGTTACAGCACAATTAAAATTTCCAACAGTTACTCTCACACCACCTAATTTTTCAAGTGTCCCAGCGTCAGCAGCATTATGTCTATACCCTTCAAGATTATAAGCTCGAATTGAACCTGTTACAGTTTTCCCAGCGTCTATTATAAAATTATTTATTTGAGCAAAATCAGCAGTTAGTCCAAAAGCATTATCAGCTGTATAATGAGCTGTTATTTCAGAAAGTGAGGTTATAGTTAAAGCAGTTGGGTTTCCAGCATCTTTATAAGCGTGAGTCCTTGCTAAGGGTGCATTAATTCCAAATCCAATATTATCTGTAAGCGTAGTCTGATAAAGATAACCACTAACAGCATTTCTAGTCCATAAAGCTGTTGATGCTGTTATATATCCTGAATCATTTGTGAATATTGAAATATCAGGTGGTGTTCCTAACCAAGCTGTAAAAACTGGGTCTGTTTCATTTAAAGGTACATTTGTAGCCCAATCTATATCTCCCTGTGTTATATACGCTGAATCATTAACAAAAATACTTATATTTTGTCCAGTTAAAGCAGTAATAGCTCTTGCATTGGTAAAGTATAAATTAGCTAATCCCTCTGCCAAGTCATCAGTATTAAATCCTGCCAAGTTAGCAAAATGAATAGTCCCATCAGCTATATGATTATCAATCTGAACATGGGTATTAACTCCGATATTTTGTATTGCTGTATGGTTTATATTTGCTTCAGTAAAATGAATTGTAGCGTCTGCTACATGAATATCTATCTGTGCATGAGTATTTACTCCTATGTTAGATATATTTAGATGGCTTATTCCTGCTTCAGTAATATTGCCTATTTGAACCCATGCAGTTCCATTCCATACCCATAAACCTTGGTCGCCTGAAACATCAATATCTTGGCAGAACATAGCGTCATCTGTACTTGGTATGGTTTCATCCCATGCAAGACCATTCCATTCGTAAATTCTATCCTTTACCCAATCTACTCCAGCCGCAGAAGCAATATATCTATTTCCAACCACCTGAATACCAGCTGCTTGTATTGAAAAATCAAGGACAGATTCCAACCAGTTTATATCAACACCAGTTGGAACTAATCCTTCAATATATTTATCAAATTCGTGGCCTCTAAATCCTTGATGAACAGAATTTAAAACTTTCCTTTGTTCACTAAATGAACTAGGGGTTATTTTATTATTAGGTTTAAAGAATTTATCATTTGCCACTTAACCTATTTATTATTTTTTAGCTTCTTCTACTTCTTTTATAGGTTTGTCTAATCTATAATTTGTATAATTAACTCCTAAACCTAACACTACTAATATACCTGAAATTAACTCAGCTACATCTGACGCAATAATTTCTCTACCTAGTAAGAATACTAATACTGCGCCTAAAATTGTTGCAATAGTTGTTTTACGACCATTGATTAATTTTAAAAATCCTTTTAAAAACTTCATAAATTTATTTTAATTATAAAACTTCTTTTAATTTATATACTCTTTCTAATCCTTCAAACTCTTTAATATCGTAAAATCTATTCTCTCCTTTATGAAGTGAAAGCAATAATCTTTCAATATCAGTTGAATTACTATCATTGATAATATAATATTTAGTAATCTTATTATCCTTAACATAGATTGAGCCATCTTTTACTTGGCAAATTCTTTTGTCAGCTTTTGCAAATTCCATAATTATATCGTTAATGTTTAAATCCCAATCGTATTTCTCTGGGTCTATAAATACTTTTTTAGGGTTTTTTATTTTACCTTTTAAAAAGTCTATTAGTAATTGTTCTGAACGAGCTATGTCTATGTGTAAATGTTCTCCCCTAGTTGCTGAACCAGAGTTACCAGTAATTGCTATCAAATCTCTTTCAAATACTTTGCCTGTTTTTTTAAATTCATTAAGGTGTAAAAATCTGATAACTTCTTCTCTGCTTTTAGGTCTGAACCATTGTGTTAATCCGCCTTGTATGCCAACCAAACTTTTGATTATCTCTCCTTCAAATGGTGCTACCAATTCAGCATAGCTACATCTATAATCTTGTCCTAAGTGTCCATTATTATAGAAAGTTGGTTCTAGGAATGAATATCCAGTAGTAATTTTTTCTCTTAAAGGAAACATAGCGTTGTTTTAGTTATTTTTAGTCTATTTAGGTATAAAGTGGCACACAAGCCATATAAACGCCAAGAACAGGGCGATTTTTAGCAATAACAGTAGGTGTATGGCATAAAAGGATTCAACAATCCACTTTACCATAAACCTATGATGTTTTTTCTTCTCTTTGTCAAATCTTTCTTTGGTTCTATTAAGCGGTTTCTTTCCAGGTAGGGGTAAAGGTTTCTCGCTGAATAATCCCATATAACTAAATTAATAATTATTTATCCTCCTCTAAAATCGTTATTATTCTTTCAAGTAAAATCCGATCTTCTTGTTGTTGTTTTTCCAAAGCCGTAATTTTAGTATTCATTTCAGCAACATCATCTTCCATGTGCGCAAGATGATTTGTTTTTAAATATTCAACTTCTTGGCTAACTAATTTAAAATCTCCTTTAAGTGAATATACTGGTGAAATAATTCCAATAATTAAAGCAACAAATATAGCACCAATATAAACAAGATTCTTCATCGTGTCTGATGTTAATAGTTTACCTGCATCTATTTCTTTTTTCAAGTCTGGTTTCATAATAATTCTTGTTTAGCTAATTGTAAATCTTTAAACTCATTCGCATATATTGTACCATTTCTACCAATAATACACACTACCTCGTTTAAGTCGTTGATAACCTGAA
>Ga0075114_10001857_pt1 | contig 11153 bp, 9 predicted proteins | sample AntAceMetag02UKM_FD_69784 | JGI IMG/M metagenome (GOLD analysis project Ga0075114, IMG submission 69784) | Saline lake microbial communities from Ace Lake, Antarctica - Antarctic Ace Lake Metagenome 02UKM | ecosystem: Environmental > Aquatic > Non-marine Saline and Alkaline > Saline | place...
ACCCAGAAGCCAGAATCTATCTGGTAGGCACGCCTGCCCTGGAAGAGGAGTTCGCTGCCCACGGCTTCGTGCTGACTGACGCGTCCCCTGACTTCGCTGTGCTGGCCTTCGATACCACGCTGACTTACGAGAAGCTCTGGAAACTCTGTGACTTCGTGCGCGCAGGGGTTCTCTACGTCGCCACACACCCCGATCTCAACTGCCCCACCCTGCAGGGCTTCATGCCCGACATCGGGGCCATGATTGCCTTCGTAAAGGCCGCGACGGGCTGTGTGCCGAAAGTTATTGGCAAGCCCCATCGCGAGATGGTGGAAGCAGTGACAGAGCGCATGGGCCTACCTGAGAGCAACCTCTGTATGGTTGGAGACCGCATGTATACTGATATCGCTCTAGGGGACGAATCGGGAATTACGACGGTGCTGGTGCTCACCGGGGAGACGCATCTGGAGGACATTGAGAGCTCTCCCTATATGCCCGATTATGTCTTCCGCGACCTCAATGCGTTAGCTGATGCGTTGGAGAGGGAAGAATAGTACTTAGACAACCAAGGTTCTCTTGCTCTGCAGCGGAGGTGGCCCTGGTATGAATTCCAGGCCTGGAGGACAGACCGTGTCACAATCGGTTGCCTTGAGTTGCAGCTTGACTAGTGATGTTTCTTGGTGTCAGCCGCAAAGGGATCTGCCGGAGTGTAACCTCCCGCAGGTTGCGGGCTGGCCCGGCGCTGAGCACTGAGACTGGTCGACAAGGCCCATCTACCTGGATGTGGCAAACTGAGATAGGAGAAGCCAGGGATTGAAAGCCCTGTCTGAATCTAAGGCGTGCCCACAGGCACTGAATCCCGATGCACAGACCAGTCCCTGATGGGACTACTCAGTTTCAGCCGGTGATATTCATTCACCGAGCGGCTTATCTCAAATTATCTGTACCTGGATGCGGTGACTCAACCCTGCGGGAGGTCGGTTCTTCCTTGACACTCACTGACTCCGGCGCTACAATCACCATGCCACCGACCTTGACGGCGGTGAGCTTATGCACTAACATTGCACGAACTGTCCTTCGCTTGGATCGGGAAATGACCGAGACGACTGGAAAACGGGACTTCGGAAAGCTGCCGCACGTCTGAGCTTTATTAGATTCCGTGTGGCTCTAGCCAGACTCGAACTGATCGTTGTCAGGCTGGAGACTTTCGAAGTCCAGCGGGTGGTTTCTGTCCCACTCTCATCCTCCTCTCGGTGTCTGCCGAGAGGCTTTTCATTGTCTGCCAGGACTTTCAGGCCACCACTGCGAAGGGAAACGGGAACTCACGGCAGAATACCCGGAGAGAGCAGAGGGGACTTATCAGTCCGTAGGACCTTGCTTCTTGATGGAGGTGCTTGAACTCTTGGAGAACCTGGCACCGGCGCTCTAGCCTGGGAAGATGCTTTCAAGGAGGCCATGAATTATGCTGCTTTGTATTGACATCGGCAACACCAACACGGTTCTGGGTGTGTACCGTCAAGAGGAATTGATGTCACACTGGCGCATCTCGACCCAGCACGAGAAGATGCCCGACGAGTACGCTATGCTGATGCTCGATCTTCTCCGGCACGCCGGGCTCTCGCCGGAGGAGATCCAGGGGGTTGCCTTGACCAGCGTCGTGCCGCCACTCACTGGGGTCTACGAGGAGCTATGCCGGCGCTACCTGGGACAGGAACCACTGGTAGTGACCGCGGGGATTCGCACTGGAGTGCGCATCCGATGCGACAACCCCCGCGAGGTCGGCGCTGATCGAGTGGTCAACGCCGTCGCAGTCTTTCGGCTGTATGGAGGCCCTGCCTGCGTGGTGGACTTTGGCATGGCGACCACCTTCGATGCCATCTCGGTCGAGGGCGACTACCTGGGTGTGGCCATCGCGCCCGGCATGACCGTCTCCGCCGAAGCCCTCTTCCGGCGTACAGCCAAGCTCCCGCGTATTGATCTCGTGCGTCCTCCGAGGGCCATCGGGTCCAACACAGTGCAAGCCATGCAGTCCGGGATTCTTTTTGGCTACGTTGGTCTCGTCGAGGGGATGATTGTGAGATTTCGTGAAGAACTCGGTCCTGAGATGAAGGTCGTAGGCACGGGGGGGCTGGCTTCACTGATCGGCAGGGAGACGAAGTCCATCGAGATCGTGGATCCCTGGCTGACCCTGAAGGGCCTGCGCATCATCTGGGAACTAGATCGGTAGAGAGCAGGATGGGAGGTTGATATGATTCTGGAAGGCAAGCAGGTTGTGCTGGGTATCACGGGAGGTATCACCGCGTACAAAGCGGCCGACCTGGCCAGCAAGCTCGTTCAGGCTGGGGCAACCGTGGACGTGATCATGACCCAAGCGGCCACTCGTCTCATCGCGTCGCTCACCCTCCAGACGTTGACGCATCGCCCGGTTTCCGTGGACGTGTTCCGCTTGTTGGAGGAGACCGACATGGCTCACATCGCTCTCTCAGAGCGAGCCGATGTCATCATTGTTGCGCCGGTCACGGCTAACACCATCGCCAAGCTGGCCCACGGTCTGGCGGACAATCTACTGACCGCCACCATCCTGGCTACGCGAGCTCCGGTGCTGCTGGCCCCGGCCATGAACGCTGACATGTACGCTAACCCTGCTACTCAGGCGAATCTGAGAACTCTGAAAGAGCGAGGGTTCTTCATTGTTGGCCCTGCCCACGGGCGCCTGGCCTCGGGACGAGTTGGCTGGGGGCGTCTCGTGGCCGTGAAGCAGATCATTGAAGCGGCCCGACAGATACTGGGGCGAGAGGGGCCACTGGCAGGTGTGCGGGTACTGGTTACGGCAGGGGGAACGCAGGAGCCGCTCGATCCGGTGCGCCACCTGGGGAATCGGTCCTCTGGGCGAATGGGATACGCGCTGGCGACTGCGGCGCGGGACTGCGGGGCTGATGTGCGGCTGGTATCCGCCCCCACCGCTCTGCCCGAACCATATGGGGTAGAAATGGTGTGCGTTCGGACGGCAGAGGAGATGCACCGCGAGGTCGTGGTTGCCGTCCCGCATACGGACATCCTGTTCATGGCCGCGGCCGTAGCGGATTACAAGGCCATTCGGAGGGCGACCTCCAAGCTGAAGAAAGATGAGGCCGAACTCACACTCTCGCTGACGCGCACCCCTGATATCCTCGAGAGCGTGGCGATGGAACGGGACATTCTAGGCCAGCCAGGCCTGGTGGTGGGTTTCGCCGCGGAGACGGATGACCTGATCAAGAATGCTCAGGAAAAGCTGGCCGGGAAGCGGCTGGACCTCATCGTGGCCAATGACGTGACTGCACCAGATAGCGGTTTCGAGGTCGAGACCAATCGTGTGGTGCTCATCAGGCGTGACGGCGCGATTGCCCGCTGGCCTCTGTTGGACAAAGCGGAAGTAGCAGAGCGCATTCTGACACTGGTCGCAGAGATGTGGGAGGAGAAACGTGACGAAGGCAGTACCGATGTGACGGGCATCAAGGTGGGGCATGGGACCGATCTCGAGGCGCTGACCGGTTGCACCGTACTGTTATGTGAGGGCGGGGCCGTCGGAGGAGTGGACGGTCGGGGTTTGGCCCCAGGCACGCGCGAGACGGACTTGCTGCGGCCGGGCAATCTGGTGGAGAAGGTGCACGGTGTGTTGTTGAGCGGTGGGAGTGCCTTCGGTCTGGCGGCGGCGGATGGCGTCATGCGCTATCTGGAGGAGCGAAAGATTGGTTTCGACGTGGGGGTGACCGTTGTTCCCATCGTGCCCGGAGCGATCCTCTTCGATCTGGCAATCGGTGATCCGTTCGTCCTGATGCTGCCATGGGGTATGCAGCTTGCCTGAGTGCCTCTGAAGCTCCCCCGCCAGAGGGCAACGTGGGTGCGGGAACCGGCGCAACCGTGGGGAAGATCTACGGCCCCGCGCGATGCATGAAGGGATGGCTAGGCACTGCCAGTTGTCGGAGCGGAGGAATCATCGTGGGAGCCATCGTCGCGGTGAACGTCTTTGGGGATGTCGTGGACCCAAGTAGAGGGCAGATTATCGCGGGGGCGCGCAAACTTCGCGGAGAGGGCTTCGCAAACACGGTGGAGGCGATGGGCAGCCTCGCTGGACGCACAGCTCTCGCTTTTGCCAGCACGGCCATCGCTGTGGTGGCCACAAACGCGCGCCTAAGCAAGGCCGAGGCCAACGTCGTGGCCCGGGCGGCTCATGATGGGCTGGCCCGCGTCGTACGGCCGGCCCATACCATCTTCGATGGAGATACGGTCTTTGCTCTAGCGACCGGCGCGAAGCGCGCCAACGTTGCCCTCGTAGGGGCATTGGCTGCGGAGGTGATGGCCGAGGCCATTCTTCGGGGCGTGCGGCAGGCTGAGAGCGTGGGGGGAATAGCCGCTGCCCGGGATATGGCTACTGCGGGAATCGAGGATTGAGGGGGCGAGTTATCAAGGAGGTAGTGTTGAGAGCGATAGGTATAGTAGGATACAAGAACAGCGGCAAGACGACCCTGTCCCGTGCTTTGGCTCGGGAGCTGGTCAAGAGGGGGCATCGTGTAGCTGCCGTCAAACATTCGTCTGAGAGCATGGATTTCCTTGGTACGGATACCAGCAAGCTGAAGGAGTACATCGACCAGGTGGGGTTTGTCTCTCCGGAGGAGTCGGGCGTCTTTCTGAAAGGCGAGCGATCCCTGGACGAGATCCTGACCCACCTGGATGCGGATATGATCATCATCGAGGGGTTCAAGCAAGAGTTGAGCTATCCCAAGATCGCTTGTTTGAGCGGGCGCGCGGAGGACGAGAATCTCTTCAACGGACTCATTATCTGCGCCGTGGGTCCCTCCGATCGGATGGGAAAAGTGGGTGGCCAGGACGTTCCTTACTTGCACAGGGGTGCGATAGAACGGATCGCGGACCTGGTGGAGGAGAAGGCTTTCAAGCTACCGAGGTTGAATTGCGGGGGCTGTGGGTACGAGGATTGCTACGGGCTGGCACGCGAGATCGTCGTCGGGGCCAAGACCGTAGAGGACTGCGTTTCCTTGCATCCGTCGGTGGAGGTTCTCATAGATGGAAAGCCGCTGGCCATGAATACCTTCATCTCTCGGATGGTGGGTGATACAGTAAAGGCGATGCTCTCATCTCTCAGGGGCTTTGCCCGAGGGAAGATCGAGATCAAGATTGATTGAGTCACCGTACAGAGGTACGACGAAAGCCCCCGTAGACCCGTAAGGGGGGCGGATAGGAATGGGAGTGATAGTCTGTGGTGGAAAGCAAAGCTGAGATCGTTCGTCGGGCTGGAGATTTGATGAGAAGGGGGTACCACTGATCTGAGTCCATGATGCTCGCCGTGGGCGAGCGTGTGTTGGGCGAGTTGGATCCCCGACTGGTCAGGATGTCTACTCCGTTCGCGGGTGGCGTTGCCGGTACGAAAGAGGAGATGTGCGGTGCACTCAGCGGCGGGTTGATGGTCATCGGAGCACTTCATGGTCGCGCCAACCTGAGCGATAGCGAGGGGGAGGCTCTCCGGGTGGCTGCCAGCTACCGGGAACGCTTCGCCGCTGCGATGGGGGATACAGCCTGCGGGCCGATCTACGAGCAGCATCACCCGCTCGATGGGACTGGATCGTGTGCTCCCGTGGTCGAGCGAGCTGCAAGCATGCTTTTGGATCTGCTTGACGAGTAGGGGTAGAGGGGCGAGACAAGCGTCGCCCCTACCGACTATTGCCTGTCCTCGCTCTGGCACTGTCCGTGAACGGGCTCACGCCCAAGGCGGGCTCGGCTCCTGTGCTCTGGTGGTCGAGCGAGCGGCTCATATACTCCTGGAGTTGCTGGACGAGCAGGGAGAGGGCAAGTGAGCAACTCTGGTGCCTCTGGCTGAAGACGCGGGTCACGGACCCAATGGCACGAGCTCTTACGGCTGCACGGGGCTGAAGTCCCCGTGCTGAGGGAGCGCAGCCTCTTTGGGGCTAGATTTCAGCCCGAAGGGCTTTGCTGTCTTAGCCTGGAGGTTCAGCTCCAGGCAGCACATTTCGCGCGGGCGGGGAGGAGCCGTGATCACGTTCCAAGAGGGCAACGCAAGATTCACTTATCGCGTAGCTGGGATCGCGTTGCGCAGCGATCGGGTTCTGCTTCATAGAATGATACACGATAACTTCTGGTCCATCCCGAGGGGGCGAGGCAAGTTGCTGGAGCCTTCCCGGGAGACCCTCCGGAGAGAGATGCGCGAAGAACTCGGCATCAACGTCGAGATAGGGAGGTTGCTCTGGGTCGTTGAGAACTTCTTCGTGCATGGTGGCGTGCATTATCATGAACTGGGGCTCTACTACCTGATGAGTTTTCCGTCCGATTGTCCTCTCTATCACACCGAGGGACCTTTCCTGGGCGACGAAGAGGGAATCGAACTGATCTTCAAGTGGCATCAGCTCGATGATCTGGAGGAGACCGCGCTGTATCCATCTTTCTTACGCCAGGCGCTGGCTTCGATTCCCGAGACGATACAGCATATCATGCATAGGGACGGCTGGGGGCGACGATTGCCTCGCCCCTTGAACCTCTAACTGCTCGACGGGGTATACATATTGTGTGTGGGTTGCTTCGCGTTCCAAGAGAAGGAAGGAGAAAGTAGTGGCTCGTTTTGTGCTCAGGCGATTGGGGTTCATCCTCGTGGTGAGCCTGGGAATCGTCTTCTTCTCTTTCTTTGGCATGAGAATGGCTACCAACTCGATCCGCCCATCCCCCTCCTATGATCCCATTCCACCAGCGCGTTATGCTGTGCAGGAAACAGTCCGCTACGCGCGCAATCTGTCTCATGGTGACTTGGGCACCATGCTCATCCGCAGGGGCCATAGGGGAATCCGGACCGCGGTTGGAGACATCATTGCAGACACTTATCCCAAGAGCATGGGGCTCCTTCTCATCGCGTTGCTCGTGGCCGTAGCAATTGGCCTGCCCATCGGAGTATCCGCCGCTGTGCATCGACGTTCGGTCCTATCCCTGGGCACGATGACACTGACCCTGTTGGGCATCTCCCTGCCCAGTTTCTCCGTTGCCGCTCTTCTGCAGATTGCGGAGATCTACTGGTATCGCTCTTTCGGATTCCGGTTGGTTCCCGTTGGCGGCTTCGGGTGGGACGCTCATCTCGTTATCCCCACCCTGGTGCTCGCCGCCCGTCCTCTTGCATATCTGGCCCGCATCGCGTATATGACATTCTCTAAGATCTTGGATCAGGATTACATACGCACAGCTCATTCAAAGGGTCTGTACCAGTCGAGGGTGATGCAGGACCATGCCTATCCCAATGCTGCGGTACCGATCTTGACCGGTCTGGGAGTTTCCCTGCGGTTCTCCTTGGGCAGTTTGCCGGTGGTTGAGTACTTTTTAGGCTGGCCAGGCATAGGCGCGGCGTTGCTGGACGCCATACGGAACCGGCAGGATGTGGGCGTTGCCGGAATGGCCTTGGCCCTAGGCTTGACTTTCATGCTGATCAATCTGTTATTGGATGTGCTGTACCGGTATGTGGACCCACGGCTCAAGGAACAGGCGATATGAGGCCTGCGAGCGTAAACGATGCGTATCACTGACGTTGTCAAGGTCAAAGTGAATCCAGGCAAGAATCCCAAGGCGAAGCCTCCGTCTGACGCTGTCCGAAAGGGGCGTTTTCGTTGGAGCCTGATCGCGCTCAACATCCCTTTCATGGTAGGGATGCTGATTGTCTTGTTCCTCTTGGCTGTGGTCCTCTTCGGCCCCCGTTTCGCCAGTGAGAACCCCTATCTTTCGGGTCAGCGTACGGCTGAGATGGTAAATGGTGAGTTGATCTTCCCGCCGTTTTCGCCTTCACCGCAGTTTCCCCTGGGATCGGATCAGTGGGGGCGAGACGTTCTGAGCATGTTTCTGTACGGGGCACGCAATACCTTGGTGGCTTGCCTATTCGTGACCATGGCCCGACTGGCTCTGGGGCTTATGCTTGGCGCTCTAGCCGGTTGGAAAGCAGGGGGCCTGGTAGACCGCGCAGTGATGGGCCTGGTGGGAGTCCTGTCTTCGCTTCCCACGCTCCTCACCGGCATGATTCTGATCTTCGCTTTGGACGTCCGCAGAGGACTCTCGTCGTTTCTGATTGCCCTGTGCCTTGTGGGGTGGGGGGAGATCGCTCAGTACATTCGAGCTGAGTTCATCTCCTTGAGGGAGCAGCCTTTTGTGGAAGGGGCACGAGTGATCGGGCTTACCGAGGGTGGTATTATGGTGCGCCACGTTCTTCCCAATGTCCTCCCCTCGCTGGTGGTGCTCACGTTGTTGGAGATGGGTTCGGTGCTGGTGATCCTGGGAGAGCTTGGGTTTGTGGGGGTCTTCATAGGCGGCGGTATTCAAACTGGAACCTACGATGATAGCACTATCGCCTTCGCTGGTATCCCTGAATGGGGCGCTATGTTATCCGGCGCTCGGGCGTATATCCGTAGTTCCCCTTGGATGGTCTTCTATCCCGCCATGGCTTTCTTCGTAGCTGTGTTGGGTTTCAATCTTCTGGGAGAGGGGCTGCGGAGGATCATTCGTGAAGCAGGAGTAAATACCGCGGCGCTGGTCAGTAAGAGGCTGGTCATGGTGGTGGCCGCCATCACTTTGATGACGTGGTACATCACGAACCAGATCGCGCCAGGCGTTTCCTATGCCAAGCTGGCCAACCAGTTTGACGCTGGACAGGCAACGGAGCACGTTCACACTATCGTAGAACTACAACAGGATGATCCGGGATTCGGCACCGACGGTGCGCTCCGAGCCGCCGAATACATCGCAGAGCACTTCGAGGCCTACGGAGCCCTGCCTGCCGCCCGGGGGCAGACGTACCTGCAACCGGTCACTCGCCATATTGCCCGGAGGATCACTACGCCCGAGTTGGCAGCAACAGGGGAAGATGGCCAGGAATCCACAGCGATGGTCCATGGCGCGGATTTCGGCGAGCAAGTATATCGTCATGGGGGGTCTGGCAGCGCTGACGGCTCTCTCGTTTTCGTCGGGTTCTCCAAGACAGATTATGAGTATCGGGACTTCCGAGGGCTGGATCTGCGCGGCCAGGTGGCTCTGGTGCTGGGCGATAACATGCCCACGGCGTTCGACGATGAGGCTCTGATTCGGGGTGCGCTGGCCATTCTGGTCATCACTGATGATGCCATGCCCCACATCGACTTCGTGCGCGCTGGGGGTGACTTCATGGAGGAACCTACCTTCCCGATCCTACACGTTCGTCCCGAAGCCGCCGGCCGTCTGTTGGAGCTTGGAGGCTACTCCGTGGCGGATCTGAGGACACTGGTCAGCGACCTTCGCGCCTCTGCCTCCGAACAGGGATGGTGTGCAGTCTCAATGGGCATCCGCGTTCGCGCCAGCGTGGAACTGAGCGCACCCGAGGAGATCACCGGATGCAATGTCCTCGCTATCCTGCCGGGAAGCGATACCACTCTGGACGAGGAGGCGCTGCTTATTTCTACTCACTACGATATGCCTGAGCCGGACCCGGACAGTCCCTTCCTGGCGGCCAGCGATGGTCCCGCAGGAGTTGGCATCATGCTGGAGATGGCTAGGCTTTGGCAAGGGGAGGAGTTCAGACCACGGCGCACTCTCTTGTTCGGTGTTTGGGCGGGCGGTTACCTGTCCGTCTCTGGAGCTAGCACATACATGAGAGAGTTTTCCACCTATAGATCACTGGATCGCAACGCTGTGGTGCACCTGGGAAGCGTGGGGAGTGGGGAAGAGGTGCTCCTCCTGAACAGGGAGAGCAACGGCGTGGTGAGTCTGTTGGAGCGAAGCGGTGGGACGGTGGGGGTCTCGATCCAGCAGCAGGTCATGCTTCCTCACGCCTACTGTAAGGAGATCGAGACCAACTCTGCTATTATAGCATGGAAATCAGCTCCTGACCCGTTCAGAGGCGACGATACGGTGGAGAATCTCAGTCTGGAGCGGTTGAGACGAGTTGGGGAGATAGTCAATCTGGCGCTGATCACCGCGAGCCGGCAGTATCATTACTAGCTATCAGCCGTCAGCTTACATCTATGGATCCGACGGGGAAAGAACCGTTTGCAGGAGATGCAATCGTGGTAAGGCGAATAATTGCGTTATTCGTCAGGAAGCTGAACGCTGACTGCTGAAAGCTGATAGCTTGTTCTACACACTCAAGGGAGTTACGCATGATGTCGCTGCAACCATGGACAATCGCACTCATCCTGGCAACCGGAACTCTCGCGGGCATCATAAACACGCTGGCTGGAGGAGGTTCGATGCTCACCATCCCCATGCTCATTTTCTTAGGATTGCCATCCGCGACAGCCAACGGCACCAACCGGATCGCTATTGAGGTGCAGAACATCCTGGCGGTATTAGGCTTCAAGAAGAAGGGAGTGGCGGATTGGAAACTGAGTCTGAAGTTAGCCATTCCCGTCACTGTGGGGGCCATTATCGGGTCAAGCATCGCAGTTGATATTCCTGATAACTTGTTTCGACAGGTTCTAGCGGTGATGATGCTTTTCGTGCTGGGACTGATCCTGTGGAATCCAACAGGCCGGCTCAAGCAGCGCGAGGTGTCTATGAACGGGGGACGCCGTGTAGCAGCAGCCGTGGTCCTCTTTTGTGTAGGGCTTTACGGGGGGTTCATTCAGAGCGGTGTGGGCTTCATGTTCATCGCTACGCTGGTCTCTGTCATGGGCATGGACCTTGTGACAACCAATAGCCACAAGGTATTCATCGTTGGTGTGTATACTCTCTTTTCTATCGCGGTCTTTGCAATGAATGGCAAGATCAACTGGAGCCTGGGTCTGATTCTGGCCGTTGGGAATGGCCTGGGTGGCTGGCTCGGCAGCCACATCGCGGTGAGCAAGGGTGAGAAATGGGTGCGAGCTGTGCTGGTGGTAGCTGTGCTGGCGATGGCCCTGCGCCTTTCCGGTCTGATCCCTGGGTGGTCGTGAATCCATCTGTAAATGTGCTACGGATTCACACGGATCAAGCCACTCTAGACTTCCGAGGTTTGCATAATGCGAGAACTTCTGCGATTCTGGGCTAGTCGCTCACCCTGAGGTGTTGCCTGAACTAGAAGAGAAACCTCGGAAGTCTGAAGTAGGACTATGCAAATCTAAGGATGCCATCATCTATTGTGGGGCTACATGCAGCCCAGGTGGTTCTTTGAATGAGAACTCTCGCGG
>Ga0075114_10001858_pt1 | contig 11152 bp, 10 predicted proteins | sample AntAceMetag02UKM_FD_69784 | JGI IMG/M metagenome (GOLD analysis project Ga0075114, IMG submission 69784) | Saline lake microbial communities from Ace Lake, Antarctica - Antarctic Ace Lake Metagenome 02UKM | ecosystem: Environmental > Aquatic > Non-marine Saline and Alkaline > Saline | place...
AAAAAATTGACAAAGTTGAAACTAAATTAATTAAAAATTTAAAATGGGCAGCTAAAAAAAATGACACAAACAATATTATATTACATTCTTTTGCTCATCTATCTTTAAGTAAAGCTGAACCGGAGATAACAAAAACAATATTTAATAATGCTGAAAAGCGGTTAGAAAATGCAGGCTATAAGACATGGCAAACTCCCTTTGGTTATTTTTTAGACCTGGACTTAAAAGCACCCGGGAAATCTTTAGCCAGAGTCTTTAAGGAATTTTAAAAAAAGAACAGGGAACGGTTGTTCCTTTTTAAAAAAGTTGACAGTGGGTAGGAGGTGATATACTATAAAATAGGATTTTGGAAAAACTAAACTATTGTCTTTGTTATTTCTCGCCCTTAAACAGTTGTTGTTTCGTCCATGATTCGATACTATCATAAAAGTGAGAGGAAGTTCAGGGGAATATCATAAGTTTGTTAACTTTTTTAGAAAATTCGAAAAATCCTAAAAAAATTGACAGCAGGGGAGGTGATATGCAATTACAAAAAATAAAAGAAAAACGAGATTTATTTAATTATGTTTAATCTTTAGAAATATCCATATAATTAAATAAATCCCAAAGTAGATCTTAAAAAGTATCTAATAAATAAAGAAAAGGAGAATAAAAATGAAGAAAACATTATTATGTATACTGGTTCTGGTATTTGTTTCTACAATAGTAAGTTTTGCACTTGCTGAGTCCAAATTGGATGTTGGTATCGTTCTTCCGACCAAGGAAGAACCAAGATGGATACAGGACGAAACTCGTTTCAATGATGCGCTCAAGACTGCCGGCTACAGTGCTGAGATTCTATTCAGCCAGGGCTCTTCCGCTAACGAAAAAGAGAATGTTGAAGCTCTGATTACCAAGGGTGCCAAAGTTCTTATCATCTGCCCGCATGACGGTACCGCTGCTGCTGCCGCTGCAGACGATGCCAGAGCTGCAGGCATAAAGGTCATTTCCTATGACCGCCTGATCCGTGAAACCGAAGCTGTTGATTACTATGTGACCTTTGACAGCATTGCTGTGGGAGAGGCTCAGGCCCAATACCTGGTTGACAAGGCTACCGGTAGTGGCAACCCGCTTTACCTGTATGCTGGTGCTGCCACCGACAACAATGCCTTCCTCTTCTTTGAGGGCGCCTGGAATGTCCTTCAGCCCAAGATTGCCGCTGGTACCTTCGTCATCAAGAACTCAAGCCAAGCCGTTGCTCTACAGGGCAAGTCCACGCTGACCCGTGATGAAATGAGCAAGATTATTGGCCAGGTCACCACCAACTGGGACTTCACCGTCGCTAAGAATCTGGCTGAAGCCAACCTGACTATGGCTCCGGCTGCCGATAAGGGTAATGTATCTATCCTCGCGCCGAACGACGGTACCTCCCGTGCAATTGCAGACGCATTTGCTGACGACACGGATGTGAAGAGCTACGTGATTAGCGGCCAGGACGCCGAGATACCCTCCGTACAGTACATTATTGATGGCAAGCAGTCGATGACCGTTTTAAAGGACGTCAGGACACTGGTCAGCGATGCGATCGCCGCGGCTGTCGCTTATCTCAATGGTAAAACTCCTGAACAAACCAACTCCTACAACAACGGCAAGATTGATGTCCCTGCTAAACCGTCCGTAGTGGTTACTGTTGACAAGAGCAATGTCAAGGCTGCTTTGATCGATTCCGGTTACTATAAGGCCACCGAATTTACCGGATTGCAGTAAGAAATAACCTAACAGTTAGTTCATACAGGGATTTGCTGTAAAAAAGAAGTGCCGTGGGCAAAGCGAATGGTCTTTTGATTATCGTGGAGATGGTTCGCTTTGCTCGGCATAACAAAATTTAGTTTTTTCCAGTACAATCATGCTTTTATATATTTTTTAAATAAAGCGAGGAAACCTATGACAGAGAATATTCCCGTTGTGGAAATGCGGAACATCAAAAAGCGCTTTGGTGGTGTACAGGCATTACGAGGAGTAGATCTGGTATTACACCACAATGAAGTGCTGGGATTGGTGGGAGACAACGCCGCCGGCAAATCTACCCTGATGAAGATTCTCAGTGGAGCATACACCCCTGATGAAGGAGAGATGTTCATCGAAGGCAAGAAGGCACATATTGTCAATTCCTGGGATGCACGCCAGCAGGGTATCGAGATGGTTTATCAGGACCTGGCTCTGGCCGACAACCTGGATGTGGTTGGCAACGTTTTTATGGGACGTGAAGCGGTGAGTGTAAATATAGGCCCGATTGGTATCATGGACGAGCATCACATGGAACTGGAGACGAAACGCCTGTTAGATCGTCTCAAAATTGACATCTCCTCCGTGCGTTTGTCAGTAGAAAATCTGTCCGGTGGACAGCGTCAGGCGGTTGCTATTGCCCGCGCAACAGCTTTTAACAACAAGGTCACTATCATGGACGAGCCCACGGCGGCCCTGAGCGTGGCGGCCATTAGTAAGGTGCTTGATTTAGTGCGGGAGCTCAAAGCACAGGGCTCTTCAATCATCATCATCAGTCACCGTTTGGAAGATATCTACCAGGTTAGTGACCGAATGATGGTGCTGCGCCAAGGGCGCAAGGTGTGCGACACTCCCGTCACCGGTGACATTGACACTTTCCGGGAGCATGTGGTGGCTTACATCATCGGTGCACGCGATGATTTTGCCGAAGGAGGGAGTAAGAAGTCAAATGAAAAGCTCAAGAAGGGCTAAGATGTCTTTCATTAAGGAGATAAATAAAATATTGGGACAGAATATCCGTGAATGGGGTATGTATATCGCCTTGTTAGTTATCATGGCGTTCTTTACCATCACGACGAAAGGTATCTTCCTTTCATCGAGAAACATCGGTAATCTGATAAATCAGACGGGCTATATAGCAGTATTGGCCGTTGGTATGACGCTGGTCATTATCATTTCACATATAGATCTGTCGGTTGGTTACCTTTCGGGCTTCCTGGGCGCGGTAGCGGCTACTGCTATGGAATACTGGCACCTGCCTATATATGCAAGCATACCGCTTGTATTGGCGGTGGGAACTCTGGCAGGAATGTTCACCGGCTTCCTGGTAGGGCAGATGAAAATTCCCGCTTTTGTGGCAACACTTGCCGGATGGCTGGGTTACAGAGGAGCATTGCAACTTGTCACTATGGCTAGGGGCACGATAGTCATTACCAATGACACTTTTAATGCCATAGGCAATGGCTACATTCCTGATATTCCCGGCATGGAGATTTTACCTGGAGTACATAAATTCACTCTTATCCTCGGAGTTCTGGTCATTCTATTTTTCATCATAAGTGCGATAAAAAAACGTAGAAATATGCAGTCCTATAATATTAAGCTATCATCGATGTATTTATTTATCATTAAATTGTTTTTTATGTCGATTTTAATCGGGGGTATCACCTGGGTGCTGGCAGGATACAGAGGTCTCTCATGGACTGCGGTGGTCGTACTGATTTTAGTTATAGTTTATCAATTCATTATGACCCGGACAGTGCTCGGTAGACATATTTATGCTGTCGGCGGAAATCCGGAGGCGGCTGAGTTAAGTGGTATCAGTGTAAAGAAAATAACCTATGTGGTTTTCGGTTCCATGGGCATGCTTGCCGCTTTATCAGGCATATTATTCGCCTCCCGTTTTAAATCCGCCACAACGACAGCGGGCACTCTGTTTGAATTGGATGCAATCGCGGCGGCCTTTGTCGGCGGTGTATCACCATCCGGTGGTATCGGCAAGGTTACAGGGTCGATCGTCGGTGCGTTTGTTATGATGTCACTGACCAGCGGTATGAACCTTATGGGCATCGATATATCCTTTCAGTACATTGTTAGAGCCCTAGTGCTTGTGGCAGCTGTGGTATTTGATGTTGCAACCCGTAAAAGAAAAAAAGCATAATTCAATTTTATCTGCAGCTACTTCTTGAAAGGTAATGTGAGGGTTAGACCTTGTAATACAACATAAGGATATACTATATTGGCAACATTACCAGACCACTACGATAATATTTGCAGGAGCAGTTTATCGCCTATCATTTACTGTTGAAACCCCTGAGGGTAACTTATCCAGAGAAATGAGATAATTAGATGGTCTATATATCCAACGATTCAACCAAAGACATCTACTTTTTTTAACTTATTTTTTCTTAAGTTTCGTTACCAAGATTAAATTTTTTTAAGATCTAAAAAAAGAACAGAAAAGCGTCTCCTGTTCTTTCCCCCTGTTAATTCAGGAAAGTATTCCGCTAATCTTTACTGCGGTATAGACCAGGAGAAGGGATAGGATGCTGTTTATAGTAATTCTTAATTTTAGGTGATGCAGATGTTGGTTAATAATTGCCCCGAATAAAGCCCAGGTTAAAACAGCACAAAGACCTACGAGAGTAAAGCCCAATGAGAAGAGGATAATATAAAAGTGATTACCAATAAGGGGATTTAGAAAAACCGAGTAAAGTGTCAGGCCATAAATGATTGCTTTAGGATTTAAAAATTGGAGTAATACGCCCTTGTAAAAACCCCAGAGATACTGGTCAGATTTTTCCTTAAAGGAAAAGCTGGCTCTAAAAGTGCCATAAGCCAGATAGAGAATGTAGGCCGCTCCAATCCAGCGCATAATAGGTTCGACAGAGGGAATAGCAGTAAAAAGTAGATTAGAAAAAAATCCGCAGAGCAACAACAATAAGAAAAATCCGCTAACAATTCCATAGATGTAATTCATGGTTTTTTTAATTCCAAAATTAATACTCATGGAGGCACAGCTCAGGTTATTAGGTCCCGGGGTGAAGGTAGTAATCAAGACGAAGGGAATCAAAACACCAAAGTCAATTAAGTTCATTTCTATTTCTTCCTTAATTATTTATTTTGAATTATAATTTTTGGATTCAGGCAGGCGAAAAGTAAAAGTGCTTATCAATTTACCGTAAAACACCTCTATTGTCAAATAAATTTATTTGTTAGTGTAAACTTTAGTGGGGTAGTGAGATAAAAAGAAGAATGTTGCTTTTTTCAATTTTTTCCTTCCCTTTCTTAGCTCGATACTCGATACTATTAAATTTACATAAGTTACGAAACCTGATAAAATTAAAAAAATGTTTTAAGGATAGTTTAAATTTAATATAATTTAGCCGAATAATGATCGAGCTTAAAGTTGATTTAAAAATAGATAGAAAGGGTAATGTATAATGAATAAAAAGATTAAAAGTGTATGTGTATACGGCGTCGGAGGCGTCGGTGGGTATTTTGGTGGTAGAATAGCTCATGAAATTAGTAAAGGTAACCGTGCTGTACAGGTCTATTTTATAGGCCGAGGGGAACATTTAAAAGCCATTCAGCAACACGGACTGAATCTTATTACCGACAAAGAGGAATTTCTTTGCTTTCCGAATATTGCGACAGATAATATAAGACATATTCCTACCCCGGATTTATATTTACTCTGTGTAAAAGGGTACGATTTAGATAATGCTGTTGCATCAATTTCAAAAAATATATCCGCTGATACCATAATTCTTCCCTTGCTTAACGGAGTAGATATTTATGAACGTATAAGGACCGGTTTACAAAAAGCGATAGTTTCACCCGCAAGTGTCTACGTTTCTTCCAGTATTGAAAAACCCGGAACAGTAAGACAAAGAGGTCATAAAGGGCATATTGTATTTGGTAAAGACCCGAAACTCCCGGGTTATAATTATGAGTACCTTATTAAATTCTTCAATGAAATGGAAATTAGTAATACCTGGCACGATAATTCCTATCCTGCAATATGGGAAAAGTATATATTTATTAGTGCGTTTAGTTTAACAACTGCTTATTCGGGAAAAACAATAGGAAAAGTACTTGCTAATAATAAGCTAAAGATTATGACGGAAAATATTATGAAAGAAGTGGTTCTAGTTGGGAAAGCAAAAGATATAAATTTTGAACAAGATATAGTAGCAAAAACTCTACAAAAAGCCGACAACTTTCCTTACGAAACCAAGACCTCCTTTCAAAGAGATTTTGAAAAGGGAAACACCAGAAATGAGGGAGATATATTTGGAGGGACTTTAATCCGCTTGGCGAAAGAACACAATATCTCAATTCCTACAATTACAGAGGTGTATGGAGAGTTAATGGCGCGATAAAATTTGAGCGAGTATTACTTTTGACGAATTTTTGAATAAATTGCCAAGATAGTATAAAATAAAAAAAAGGGTGAAAATTATGAATAAGATGATTTCCTTTTGCGGATTAACTTGTACTGAATGCCCGGCTTTTATAGCTACCCGGAAAGATGATGATGGGGAGAGAAAAAAAGTAGCAGAATTTTGGTCTAAGGAATTCAACTGTTATTGAAAAATGGGATGTGTCCCTATTTTTCCTATTCTGGCAGAAATCAGAAAAAATCTTTAGAGAAGAAGGATTTCTTTCTTGTGGTAGCGAATAATATTTACAGAGGAGGTTTTTTATGAAAATACTTCTTGTTTACCCAGAATATCCAGATACCTTTTGGAGTTTTAAGCATGCTTTAAAATTTATTTCAAAAAAGGCGAGTCTCCCTCCTTTGGGGCTGTTAACTGTTGCTGCCCTGCTTCCTAAAGAGTGGGAGAAAAAACTTGTAGATATGACGGCAACAGCATTAATTGATAGAGACATCAAATGGGCTGATTATGTATTTATTGGTGCTATGTCTATTCAAAAAGAGTCGGTGAAGAAGATAATTGCTCAATGTAAGAGATTGGGAACTAAGATTGTTGCCGGCGGTCCTCTCTTTACATCCGGATATGAAGACTTTGAGGATGATGTAGATTATTTTATACTTAATGAGGCTGAAATTACTCTACCTCTATTTTTAGAAGATTTAAAAAGAGGGCGCCTTAAACATATCTACAAGTCAGATCAATTCCCTGATATAAAAAAGACCCCCATTCCCCTTTGGGAATTAGCTGATCTAAATAAATATGTTACTATGTGTATCCAATATTCCCGTGGTTGTCCCTTTAATTGTGATTTTTGTGATGTTACTTTCCTCTTTGGACATAAGATGAGATTAAAAGCCAAAGACCAGATATTAGCAGAATTAGATAGTCTCTATTTACAAGGATGGAGAGGTGGAGTATTTATCGTTGACGATAATTTTATTGGGAATAAGAGAGAGTTAAAAAACGAGGTGCTTCCGGCAATAATTGATTGGATGGAAGAAAGGAAATATCCTTTCTCTTTTACTACTCAGGCCTCGATAAATCTCTCCGATGATGAGGAACTTATGCATTTGATGGTTCAGGCAGGCTTTGGTTCAGTATTTGTGGGTATTGAAACCCCCAATGAGGAGAGCTTGATTGAATGTAATAAAATACAAAATAAAAATCGTGATCTGATAGCTTGTGTCAAAAAGATCCAGAAGTTTGGTTTAATAGTAAACGGAGGATTTATTATAGGCTTCGATAGTGACCCACTTTCAATTTTTGAAAGTATGATTAAATTTGTTCAAAAAAGTGGGATAGTCAGCGCCATGGTCGGGCTATTAAACGCTCCTCGGGGTACTAAACTATACCAACGACTTGTTAAAGAGAATAGATTATTAAAAGAAGCTACAGGTGATAACACCGACCTTTCCATTAATTTTATTCCCAAAATGAACTATAAAACACTTATCGATGGTTACAAAAGAGTTCTCCATACCATTTATTCCCCTAAGTGTTACTATGAGCGGCTCCTGATGCTTTTAAGAAATATTAGACCTTTACAAAAGAAGAAACATCAATTTCACTTTTGGTATCTTACTGCCTTCCTTAAATCCATCTGGCAGCTGGGTATAATAGGCGAAGAGAGAATTTATTATTGGAAAATCTTTTTCTGGACTTTGTTTCGACGGCCGCGACTCTTACCTATAGCTATAACCTATGCCGTCTATGGGTTTCATTTTCGTAAGATTTATGAAAATTATTGAAAAATAGTGAAAAATAGGGACACATCCCATTTTTTCATAAGGGGTTAAAAGCATGGATTGGGTTGCAGGGAGTCAAAAAGAAAATACCTTAACCATAATATTTTATTTGTTAGTAGCAGTTTTTGCTTTAGCAATAAGTATAATTTTTATCCCCGCATTTAGAGGATTTATGAGTAGTATTTTTATGATAGTTTCCTCAGCTATTCTGGTTATATTTATTAGTGTACTAATTGGTTTAACATTAGTGCAAAAAGTAGAAGGGAAACTTAAAAAGTTTTTAATATTGACCGGGGCTTCTGCTGCAGGGTTTTTTATCTGTGTCTTATTGCATAATATCTTTTATGCTTTAGAGCAGATTACCGGTCATATGGCTATATTAAGCTACCTGATGAAAGCCTTGGAGGTGATATTTTTTCTCATAGCTATCTTTGCCTGCCCTATAGGTTTTATAATTGGAGCAATCGGTACTATAGTTATGTTTAGTAAGAAAGGAAAAATGTTGCCAAAAAATACATCGGATAAACCTTAAGAAGATTACAAAGTGTTTTTGAAAAATAGTACTTGACATCCATGTTATAATTATCAAAAACAATAAATAGTTAAAAGCAAAGCGTGGGAGAAGTAGCAGATTACAAAATTTAACAGAGAGTCGTTTATGGTGAGAAGCGACACAAAGATTTTAAAAGATTTGCGAAATGGACCCACAAGCTTCAGGCTGAAAGGATTCAAATAATCCGAGTAAGTTCTGACGGACTTTTCCACCGTGAAAAGGAAAAGTGTATCGGTGTATAATTAATTTATATTGCCCGTACTCTTAAAGAGTAGGATTTTCTAAGTAAATAAAAATCCTATTAGAGTGGCACCACGGAATTAACCTTTCGTCTCTTGGAGATGAAAGGTTTTTTTATTTCTATAGCCGTACACTTAATCAAGAGGGGTCTAATAGATAATAATTTTAATATTAAATTATATTAATCTATTAGGCTCAAGCAGGGTGGCACCGCGGAAGAAAATAGCTCTCCGTCCCTATTATTAGAATAAATTGGGACAGAGAGCTATTTTTATTTCTTTGTCCGATACCAATACGAATTTTTTCTGATTCCTGGTTTTTCCCTATTATTTTCTTAATAAACTAACCAGGTAACTAACTATATAACTAAATGTATGCGCTCTACGCTAAACGCTATAGGCTAGTTTGCGCGAGATAAGATTCACGAGATACGAGATACAAAGAAAGAGGAGGTTAGGTATGTTTAGATTTTTATTGTGTAATTGGCCCCCCAGGGGGCAAGATATATTTATAAAAAAGCAAAAAAGATAATTTAGTTAAAATTAAATTTTTTAAATTTGAAAGGAGAATAAAAAAATGAAAAGAGTTAAATTTACCCTTGATGAAAAAGAAATGCCCACATCCTGGTATAATATTTTAGCCGATTTGCCAGAGCCGCTCCCACCTCCTTTGCATCCGGTAACAGGCAAACCTATAAAACCCGATGACCTTGCACCTTTATTTCCTATGGCTTTAATAGAACAGGAAATGAGTGCCGAGAGGTATATTGAAATTCCCGAAGAAGTGCAGGATATTTATCGGATATGGAGACCAACTACCCTTTTTAGAGCCCGGAGATTGGAGAAAGCACTGGATACTCCCGCTAAAATTTACTATAAATATGAAGGTACCAGTCCTCCCGGGAGTCATAAACCCAATACGGCAGTTGCCCAGGCTTACTATAATAAAAAAGAGGGAATTAATCGGATAACTACTGAAACGGGAGCAGGGCAATGGGGTAGTGCTTTATCTTTTGCCGGCGCCTGTTTTGACCTGGAAATTAAAGTATATATGGTCAAGATTAGTTACATGCAAAAACCTTATCGTCGAGTAATGATGGAGACCTGGGGAGGAAAATGTATTCCCAGTCCTTCTACTGAAACGCAAGCCGGAAGGGATATGTTAGCTAAAGACCCTGATTGTCCAGGTAGTCTTGGTCTGGCTATCAGTGAAGCAGTAGAAGAAGCGGTCGGTCGTGATGATACCCATTATTCATTAGGAAGTGTATTGAATCATGTTTTGCTACATCAGACTATTATTGGATTAGAGGCTAAGAAGGTCATGGAACAGATTGGTGAGTATCCTGATATTATTATTGGTTGTGTGGGAGGCGGGTCAAACTTTGCCGGTCTTTTCTTACCATTTGTAAAAGATAAGATCGAAGGGCGAAAACCTGATTTAAGAATAATAAATGTTGAACCGGCAAGCTGTCCTACTTTAACCAGGGGTCCTTTTGGTTATGATTATGGTGATGTAGCCGGGCTTACACCTTTAATGAAGATGTATACTCTGGGTCATGGTTTTATTCCCCCACCGGTTCATGCTGGCGGTTTAAGATATCACGGAATGGCTCCGATTATATGTCATTTACTTAATCTGGGATTAGTTGAAGCACGGGCAGAACATCAATTGGGTACTTTTAAAGCCGGTGTAACCTTTGCCAGAAATGAAGGAATTATCAGTGCCCCGGAAACAAATCATGCTATCAGGGCTACTATTGATGAAGCAATTAAATGCAGAGAATCCGGAGAATCAAAAACAATACTGTTGGCTCATAGTGGACATGGTCATGTGGATATGGCTGCTTATGAAGCTTACTTTGCCGGAAAATTAAAAGATTATGCCTATCCTCAGGAAAAAATTGAAGAAGCCTTAAAGGATTTACCTAAAGTGTGAAAGGGGAGAAACGGGAACAGAGAACCGTCCCCTGTTCCCGTTTAAGTATAACAGACGGTTCTAGATAAAACCTGACATGGGACAATTGTCCTCTGTCAGGTTTTTTTAAATAAATATTATTAAAAAAGAAGGATTTTTAATATTATATAAAGTATATAACTATAATATTACTTTTTTAAATATACTCCTATAATGACTGTAAAGTTGTTTTCTTGGGAGGAGATAAAAAGTATGATAATTAAATATCCTGAGATTGGAATCTGTGGCCTTTCTTACAGACTTTTCCCCCGTTACCACACCGAAAGTAAAAGCAGATGTGGAGGATGTAAAAGTGAATTTAGAATGTCTGCTGGCTGTCCCTATTTTTCAAAGGTTTGGATCGGCATATGAGGAATATAAGAAGAAAGTACCTATGTTATTCCCGATTAAATTGCCATATTAAAGTGGTATAATATTAGTAATTTAAAATTAAA
>Ga0075114_10001861_pt1 | contig 11140 bp, 9 predicted proteins | sample AntAceMetag02UKM_FD_69784 | JGI IMG/M metagenome (GOLD analysis project Ga0075114, IMG submission 69784) | Saline lake microbial communities from Ace Lake, Antarctica - Antarctic Ace Lake Metagenome 02UKM | ecosystem: Environmental > Aquatic > Non-marine Saline and Alkaline > Saline | place...
GATTTTTATGAATTCCCCATAAAATCAGCAAAAGATGTCTCCGGGGATTCCTTTATCTTTGAAATGCCGGATGAAAGTCCTCCTGACCCATAGTAAAGAGCAGGGCGCATGGAGCTTTTCCAATAAAATTATTCCTCAATTCAAATTCTGCATTCGTTTTATGCCTTGACACAAAAACAGCGTTTTCCTATACTTTCCTAATTAAAATTTTTGTAATTCAATTCAAACACAGGCACTAATCTCTTCCTATGAAAAAAATAATCGAGTCCAAAAAAGGCCTTCAATTTATTGACTGGAAAGAGCTTTTCCTTTACAGACATCTTTTCTTTTTTCTAGTTTGGCGGGATGTAAAAATAAGATACAAACAGACCATACTGGGTTTCACCTGGGCAATTATAAAGCCTCTTTTCAGCATGATTATTTTTTCAATTGTGTTCGGTAAAATGGCAAAAGTATCAAGTGACGGACTGCCCTATCCTATTTTCTCATACGCCGCTCTTGTGCCCTGGACATACTTTTCAACAGCAATGGTCGGTTCAACAAACAGTCTGGTGGGAAACAATATGCTATCCAAGATATATTTTCCAAGACTGGTCATCCCGGCCATACCGGTACTGGCCTATCTGGTTGATTTTGTGATAGCCTTCTCACTCCTTGGCGTACTAATGATATATTTCGGAATTGCGCCTAATTACAATATCATATTTCTGCCGCTGCTCATTCTTCTCATGATTTTTACAGCTTCAGGTATCGGCATGTGGCTCTCATCTCTTGCCATCCAGTATAGAGATGTAAAATTTGCAACTACCTTTCTGACCCAGCTTCTCATGTATGCTGCTCCGGTGGTATGGCCCGCTTCCATGATCCCTGAAAAATACAGAATCATTTATGGTTTTTATCCTATTGCCGGAGTTATAGAGGGCTTTCGTTCAGCCCTGCTCGGAACAAATCCAATGCCGTGGGACCTGATCATCCCCGGCGCCATTAGCTCGGTCGTACTCTGGATAACAGGGGCAATTTATTTTAAATACAAAGAACGTATATTTGCAGACGTTGTATAGAATAAAAAAAGATATAACAATGAATGATATTGCAATCAAAGTAGAAAACCTTTCCAAACGTTACCGGATCGGACTGCAAGAGAAAATGCACAATACTCTCTTTGCCACCTTGTCAAGCTGGGCCAAGTCTCCCCTGTCTAATTTTAAGGATCTTCGCAAACTCACCTCTTTTAACGAAGAAGACGGCGAAGATATTATTTGGGCAATAAAAAATATTTCCTTTGATGTCAGAGCAGGTGAAGTCGTGGGCATTATCGGCAAAAACGGGTCAGGAAAAAGCACGCTTTTAAAAATTCTTTCTGAAATAACCGATCCTACCAGTGGACGGGCTATGATCAACGGACGGGTTTCAAGTCTGCTTGAAGTGGGCACCGGCTTTCATCCCGAACTGACAGGTAGAGAAAACATCTATTTAAACGGAACCATTCTCGGAATGACCAAGCATGAGGTTGATACAAAATTTGACGAAATCGTTGACTTTTCTGGAATAGAAAAATTTATTGATACCCCTGCAAAAAGATACTCCTCCGGCATGCGTGTCCGCCTTGCCTTTGCTGTTGCCGCTCATCTGGAACCCGAAATCCTTCTGGTGGATGAAGTGCTATCCGTGGGCGATGCGGAATTTCAGCAGAAGTGTCTTGACAAAATGAGCGAAGTAACAACATCAGGAAGAACTGTACTTTACGTCAGTCACAACATGCCCTCTATCGAAGCCCTGTGTCACCGTGCTTTACTGCTGGAAAAGGGTCAGCTAACCTTTTCAGGCACCGCCGCTGAAACAGTTTCCCACTATCTTGGAAAAAAGATTCTGTCATCACAGTCTCATACCGATCTTTCCGACCACCCGCACAGAGAAGCAAAAACGTCCTCTTTATTAAAGAGCCTGAAACTATTGAACAGCCGTAATGAAGGAACCAACTCATTCAAACAGGGCGAAAACATAATTTTTGAACTTGAGCTGAGCGCTCGGAATCACATTTTAAAAACACCCGACATTCTTATTAGTATACTTGACAACACAGAAAGGATAATATGTCAGTTTTCAAGTGAGTTCATGTCTGATGAGACTTTTGACATAGTAGATAAAAAGAATCTTCAATGTCTGTGGAATGCATGCCCGCTTAAACCCGGTACCTATTCAATTGAGCTTATTGTGAAAAAATTCGGCAAAAAACTGGACCATATAACAGATGTAACTGCTTTTGAAATAACCCACGGTGATTTTTATCACAACGAAAAACTAGGAGAAATTAAAGGATCTTTTCTACCGGGAGGTAAATGGAAACTTAATCTCCCAGTTTAATTTAAATTTCAACATAGACACAAAAGCAGCTTTTCCCTGTAATCCATATGTCAAAAACAAAATTACGGACACCACTCACACCATTCTCTATGAACAAGTTAAGCGCGCCTTAAATAGTCTTGGACTTGAACCTCTCACAATAGAAACAAAGCAAAGTAAGTGTCACAAAAACAATAGACAGGTCACAGCATGAAAGTCCAATGCAGAATCACCAAGACTCACCCTGTTATACTACATGCACCGGGGGGAGGGCCGACCGAACCGCTAAAGGGCAGCCACCCTAAGCACCAGACTCAGCATCCCACTTGGCAAACACTTCTCAAGCATTGGCAAAAATCCCCGGCCCCAGAGCCAGGACCGGACCTGAGCCGAGAACTGACCGTGATCACCTGGAACACATCTCAAAACAAAAGCATTCTGGAACTTTCCCTGGAAAAACTCGGTGTACCCTGCAAAGTTCTGGGCCGAGGCCATAGAAACTGGTCAAACTCCCTCAAGCTGGAAATAGCCATTAAATTCCTGACCACCGTGAACACGCCCTACGTCCTGGCCCTAGATGCTTATGATGTCCTGGTCATTGACCATCCAGTCAAGGCACTGGAACACTTCAGACAAATAGACTGCGATCTTCTGTTTAATGCCTCTAAAATCTTCTCCCCCAATTTCGGAAACAAAGATCCGGGACGCTATATTACCGACACCTGGAAACAGTTTCAGGAGAAAGTCGGCTTCGGAACCTGGCCCTTTGTCAATGCCGGGGTGTGCATTGCGAAAACCAGCGCTTATATAGATTTTGCCCGCGACTGTATATCGCGGGATGTTAAAACCCTGATTCAAAAAGGCCTGCTACCTCCAACCTGCGGTAAGCGTAACACTATGGATATAGAGCAGGTGCGAGTTTACTGGTGTTTTATGGACTGGCACCCCAGAATGCAGGCAGACCACCAGAGCCGTATTTTCATGAACACAAAATATCTCTCACGTAAGGATATTTTGATCAAGAGCCCGGTTTCCAAAATCTACATTGAGTGGCTAGCTATCTATGCGGACCATATCAGGATAAAGCTAAAAACCGGCTTCAAATTCCTGCTGGATAATACCCGGGCTCTGCGGGGCCGCTTTGGCCTACGCAGAATTCAGTGGAAAAAAAATATCGCAGAACCGAAAACCTGAAGCAATAAACCTCAAAAACTTCCTAATCAAAATCAATTCCAGAATCAGAACAGATCATGGACAGGTCTTCATTGTGTGAACTGTAGGCACATTCAGTGGCTTCCTTGGGAAAACAGGACAGAGACACATAATCTGAGTCAGGAGCAATATAATTTTGTTCCCGCCATTCAACGTGGCTGGAAGCCCTGGACGATACCCCTGACTAGTCACGGCTAAGCGAACTGCGCCGGTTAAAGGCTGCATGCAGCATGTGAACATCATCGAAAAATCTAGCCTGAGGAGAATAAGGGAAAACTTTTGTCTGTAAAAACTGTTTTGCAAAGGGCCGCGGGCTGAAAGTACCAACTGTTTTGCAATGTATGTAGGGAAGGGGTCTCCAACCCGGCTCCGGCAATCGCAACATACTGGTTTTAAAACATCTGCCATGGGCATAACGAACGTTGTTACAAAATGCAGGCGTGTTTTTTAAAATGTTCTGTGGATGCAGATACAGGGCATGGACAGAAAGCTTTCCATAAGACCGACTCTGTTCGGACACACAAAATCTCTCCAATGTACGAAGCCCCTTCTCAAAGAACAATTCATCCCCATCCACGAACATAAACCACTCTGTTTTAATCCACTTATCAAGGATTAGATTCACAACAATGTTTTTATTTATGGGAGAAGGAGAAAAACTTATAAGATCAAATTTCAGGCTTTTGTCATCCTTAAGCACAGCCAAAATATCTCGTGTACTGTCCACACTGTTATCATCCACCACCACCACGTGTGGAAAAACTTTACATACAGTACGCACAATCGTTTCTATCCAGTAGTCCTCATTTTTAACCAATATAAGCGGAGTTAATCCTGCCTGCAGCCCCCTTTGTGGCGGTCCAATCAGCCGCGTAAGCCTCTTATACCATATTGCCCGTAGAAAAGGACGGCACAAGGGATAAATCCGCAACCGGGCACGGGCACCTTGCATCAGGTTCCTGCCAGCCTTCAGGCCTTGCCAAATTTTACCTTCAGGCTGTATAACTCGTGAAAGAAGTTTTTTCATATAAATAACTCTCTATCTTTCAAGACCGGTATCCAATATTGTTCAGTCGCTTTTTCTTACAAACTTTTCGGCGATACTCCCTGTTATACAAATCTTATTTTTCATATTTATTCTCTGAATCTTATCTTTGACAAGTAAAACTTTATCTTCTTTGTACAACTCCAGATTAAAGGACTATTTTCAAGCACTCCGCAATGTTTAGAAAATACAATATAACTGCTCATAAACAAATCTGCAATAGAAAGAAATTTAGAAAACAACTAAGCTATCTTGTACTTTTCAATCAGTTACATCATAACTGGCAACGGCTATCTTTAAACGGTATCAATCTAAAAACCCTTTAAAATAACCTAAAAAAAACAATGGTAACAAGAATTAATATTTACTGAAATCATACTTTAGCTCATAAGGCGGGCTAACGTGATCAGTTCCATGACCTTGTCAAACATATCTGTGATCACTCCCTATCTCAACCAAAAGCGTTTTGCTGAACAAACCCTTCGCTCAATTTTAAATCAAGATTATCCCCACCTGAAATCTATCATTATTGACAGTAACTCCAAGGATAGAACCGTCGATATTATTAAAAACTAGCTGGAACATTTGTCCTTACGGAACAACAATCCTGGTCCGGGACAATACTACACAATCAATAAAGGTTTTGTCCTCTGCACCTGAGATATTTTAATGAATTTTATCTTGACACACATTGCTGCAATTTCTATACTTTCCAATCTGAAAGCAGGTTCTTGTCAAACCGTTGAACACTTAATAGAACGGTTAACAGCATATCTTAATTTTCTCAACTATTATCAAAATACTGGGATTGATTTATTTCCCCCACTTTTTTAATATGTTTAAGTTTCAAATAAATATCGCCCTACAATAATAAGAGCATATACTTGTGAGAATAGCATATATCTGTACCTCTTTTCTTGAGGAACTATTTATATTAAACAGAATTACAGGCTTGATCGACCGTGGTCACGATGTTGATATCTACGCAGCTGAGAAGAAAAATATTTCGGGCTGGCATCCAGATATAATCAAATACAACCTTTTTGAAAAAACTTTTTTGTTTGAAAGGGAAAAAAGATCTGCCTTTTATTATTTAAAAACAATCAGGTTTCTTCTTTACAGCTTTTACAAAAAGCCTTCTGCTTTATTTTTAATTTTAAATATAATTAAGAAAAGACAAGTATCTTCATTCTTCTCTGCTGCTACTTTAATCAAAGATAAAGGCCCTTACGATATTATTCACTGCAACTACGGACCAAATGGTATTATGGCGTTAATGCTTAAGGAAATTACCGGACTAAAAGGAACGCTGGTTACTTCTTTTCATGGTTACGATATCAGCAAATATATTCATAAACATGGGGAAAATGTTTATGATAGACTCTTTAAAAAGAGTAAGCTTCTTCTTGTCGTCAGCAACGAAATCAAAAAAAGGTTAATTGAACTTGGATGTGATAAAAAAAATATCGTTCTGCATTATTCAGGAATAGATACGACTAAAATTTCTTTTAATCCACCGGCTTTACGTGAGGGCAAAAAAGTTCGCATTATAAGTGTCGGACATTTTATTGAGAAAAAGGGATTTGAATATGCATTACATGCTGTTGCAAAACTACGGAAAGATGGTTACCGGTTTAGCTATACTATTATCGGAAGTGGAAGATTAGGACTGAAGTATATTGACTTAACCAAAAAACTTGGCATTGAAAATGAGGTTATATTCCATGATCCAGTACCCAACTCCAAAATAATACATTTTCTTGAAAATTCAGATATTCTGTTGACTCCGAGCGTTACAGCCAGAGGAGGCAATAAAGAAGGTATTCCTAACATCATTAAGGAGGCAATGGCAGTTGGGCTGCCAGTAATCAGCACCTTTCATGGAGGTATTCCTGAACTTGTAAGAGACGGCGTGTCCGGTTTTCTGGTTTCTGAACGTGATCCCGAAGCTCTCTATGAAAAGCTCTCTTTTCTTATACAGAATCCGAAAAAATGGTTTGAAATGGGCAAAGCCGGCAGAACTACGGTGGAAAACAATTTTAATATACATAAGCTTAATGACAGCCTTGTAAACATATATGAACAGCTGCTTGAATCATAAAATTATTAATTAAAAAGACTTGCAATAAGGTTGCATAATCTTTTCACAAGACAACCTGTGGGATATATTTTTGATTTTTTGTATTTATAAAATAATTGACCAGTATGTCTCTGCTAACAAAGATTCCTTATCTATAATCACAGCAGCGCCCACCTATATATAAACCCATTTAATATCCCAATCCAGCACCTTTCAAAAAAACTTTTTCAGGCTATACTCCTTCTTTTCATTAACCATAACAACAAACCTGGACTGTTAGGATTTTTTTCGACATTGTCGTTCTGGTTTCAAACTTTTTTCCGAGTTCTGTTTCATTTGTTTTATGGAGAAGCCAAAACAAAATCAGTCCGCTATACCGTCAGAAAAACCGGGGAATAGTTTGGATTGTAGCGTTACAGGCTCTCCTCTAACGACGTTGCTTTTCTATTGCGTGGTATGTTTTCATTTCAATCTCACATAGTTTAGCAATCCGTTGAGTTGTTTTCGGGAGATTAAGCAGTTCAAGGACTCTATTATATAGGGACGCGTCATCAGAAAAAGACTGAGGTGCAGTAATGTTCTTGCGGGAAATATGTATCTTTAGACCTATCACTCTCTCAAAATCTTCTGCGAAAGAAGTAAGATCCTCCGTAAAACCGACCACAGCAAAGCTTTTGATTGTCTCTATTGCCAGTCTGGAAAGTATTTCTGCCTCCCTGAGGTCAGAAGGAAACTTTCCAGTAAGCATCATTGTTGAAAAGAAGGCAAACTGGCGGCCGCGGGCCGAGTCCAGAACCCGATCAAGTTCCTCCTCCAGACAGATCCCGGCATTACAGACAGGCAACAACATTGCATCATTATTGTTGATCTTGTCATACGCGTAATGAGATTTCCAGCGGGCAACCGGATCCCTCAAGACGGTAACAAAGGCCACTTCATTTTTGTATTCTTCAACAAGCGTCTTATTGACCGGAAGGTGGCCATAGATAAGTTTTCGGCCTGAGCGAAGAAGATAAGACAGGAGATATTGCCGATAAAGAGGTGTTGCTTCGACGATTTCAAGCGGCGAAGCATCAGGCAGAACAGACCTTACCGCCAGACGGGCATCGCGAGAATTGATCCAGGGCTCCAGCAAAGATCCCATGGAATTGTGGATAGCGGCTGCAACAGATTTTCCTGCACACTTCGGAACATGGATAAAAGCCACACGCTGTTTGTGTGTAATCGTTCGGTCGATCAGACAGAAAGCCTTATAGCTAAGTCTTCTAAGGAGCCTGTTCATCGTTTTCCGCATAACCTTTTCCGCCTGAACATAATATCAAACAACCTCCTGTTTTAGAATGTTTTCTCTTATATCTTTTTGGTTTATTTATGTCAAGAGAACCCTTAAGAGCAGTCCTTTCCAGTGACGGAACAATGCGTCCATTCTTATTACCCCTTTACTCCCTGCGAAAGTTTTTGGAAACGTAAAAGAAAAAAACAGGGTTTAAACTAAAGAAAAGTCTTTAAAAACATTTTTATTTTTTGCTTCAGACAGAGTAAAAAGCTGGTGGCAAAATGATACTTTTGGGTTAATCTGTCCGCCACAATATCACGAACAATTGATGGCGGATGCTTCAAAGGAAAGTCCATTGAACGTATTGAAAGCGTCAGTCGGCTGCCCCCTTCTTTAGTGTGGGTCGCATCTTCCCGGAAACCGATATTTTTGACCAGGTTCCTGTCCGGCAGAACAATTAAGCCCTCCTTTACCCAACAGGAAAAAGTCCATCGGTATCCCCAGCTGTTTTTCTTATTTTCATATGTCTGTTGAAAAATATTAGCCCAATGTCTCACCGCTCTTGCATCATCCTGCCATATATCCTTTAACCCGTTACGGCACAGCATCTTGTCCTTCAGCCAGCTGCTGTCTCTAAGATCCGGCCACTTCACCATATCAAAATCAAAACATTTCCAGGCTCTCCGCCATGTGGCCCATCCGGAATAATGACTAAAATGGGAAAAATAGTAGCTGTGATAATCTCTATTTTTCCCATACTGAAAATTACAGCTGGCAACAACCATAATACGCGGGTCATCCCGGTATTTTTCTAAAAGTTCCCGGCAAAACTGAAAAAAGGTCTGATCCGGCAGACAATCATCTTCAAGAATAATGGCTTCTTCAGCGCTTTCAAATACCCAGTTAATCCCAGAGGGAATCCTCTTTTGACAACCGAGATTTACCTCAGAAAAATTTTTCCGAACATCACAGGGCCAGTCCACCCGGTCAACCACCCTGCGTGCATCAATACACTTTTGAACATCCTCGGGATGATCCGGACGCGGCCCGTCAGCAATAATAAAAAGCTTTAAAGGTCTGGACCTGCGGATTTCTTCAAATACTTTTGCGGTAAGATCCGGACGGTTAAAAATGAAAAAGGCTATTGGTGTGGAAAGTTGAAACATAAAATCAGTATAGAAATAATTATTTTCCGAGTCAAGGGATAACACAAGTGCGGAACAGGAATACACAATTAACATTCAGGCAACTGTTTTTATAACAGCCTCGTTTTACTAACCTCTGCGCAGAGGTTCTATCAGATCCATAAGCTGGTGACCGATACTTCGCGGGCAAAGATCTCTGCAAAACAGTTCATAGCCTGAGTCAGAAAGAGTTCGGCACAGATGCCGGTTTTTGTTAAGCAGCTGAATCGCTTCAGCAAGCGCTTGCGGATCTTCGGGAGGCACAAATAAACAGTGCTTACCCGCTTCCATCAATTCACTGTTACTGGCAGACGCCCTGGTAATATAAGGCAAACCGAGAGCTAATGCTTCAAAAGTTTTATTCTGCACCGTACGGTCCAAGCGATCATGTCCTGAAAACTGCCCCAGACAAATATGGCATGACAGCATCCGCTGTCTCAATTCATCATCCGGCAGATAATCAGTTACCAGCTCCACATGGTCAAGGTCGTACCTATTGATCATTTCCTCTATTCTATTTTTAAGCATTCCGCGTCCAAGGATCAGAAACGCAACACCTGATCCCTTAAGCATACGTGCGGCTTCTATGACCACTTCAACGCCGGTCGCCGGCAAAAACCCCCCTCTAAATACTGCTATAAAACCGGGCTGCTTAGCCACGGCAGGATCCGGAAAAAAAACAGTATCATCTGCACCGGTCCATGTTCGCACCATCTTTTTCCCACTCACATAAAACTTTCTGCAAATAAATTTTTTCTGAGCATGACTTTCCACCAGGATCACATCCGACAACTTAAACGCCAGGTAATCTATCAGCCAGGCCTTGATCCCCTTAAAGGATAATGGTTTGGTAAAAAAACGGTCATGCACTGAAGCCTCATACAGCGTACTCAGCGCATTATAAACAATCGGACGACCCGAAATCAGTCTGGCCAGAGGAACAGCCACATTGCTTAGATAACCGACCATAAGCACATCATACGATTTGCGTATCCGCCAGTGTTTTTGAATTAAACGCAGATATTTCAAAAGAAAAGGAGAATCGTCCACACATTGGATCACATCCGCATCGTTCTGCTCCAAGCCCTGCAGATAGACCCTGTTACGCGCAAGAACCGGTTTATAGATACCAAAATAGCAGACTGTCAGTGTTTTCACGAAAAACATCCATCTGTTTTTAATCTAACGAGTTATTACAGCACAGCAGGTTTTGATGACCTGTTTTATCACTATCCGCTGCCGAGCCGTCTCAAATCAGCGATACAGGTTCAGCCCCTCTTTTTTTCTTTATTCATAACACATCTCACTGGTAAAGTATTTTGCAAAAGTCTAAACCTTTCAGGGCTTTGGCTTTAAAGTCTGCACAGAGCGCTTTACTTATCTTTCAGGATTTAAAAACCTGTTAAAAACTTATTATAAATTAGAGCTTAAAACAATTGTTATTATCATCTGTTTTAAATTATGGAAAATTTTACTTTAAAAAATAACCTGCGAATAACAAATACGAAATCAAAAGACTTAAGAAAAATTCTGGGAAAGGGGGAAATCTATCCCGCAAATATCCTTAACAAAATCAGCGAAACCAGCTTTCTCATTGAGATATTAAGCAGACAGATCATTGCCGCATCATCGCTTCAGTTTACGACGGCCAAAGTCTTTGTCCAGATAAATGAACTTGATCCTAAAATTCATCTAAGGATCATATCTTCAAACCTTGAATACATAGAACAAATTTTAGATATTGCCAAATCAGAACAGATCAAGCTTGATACTTTTAATCAGTGGGGTCTGGCTGAATTTATAAAAACAGGCTACACTTTTTCAGACCGACGCATTAAAGATGATTTAAATAAGATAAAAATGATTGCGTCCGGTCTTAACTCAAGACACCTTATTCCCCTTGCAGAATATGTAAAAATGCTTTCAAAAAAACCGTTCCGGTTTTACAGGATATCTTCTGTTCTTTTTCCAAAACCCATCCCTGTTAAGAGTTCTAAAAA
>Ga0075114_10001864_pt1 | contig 11135 bp, 11 predicted proteins | sample AntAceMetag02UKM_FD_69784 | JGI IMG/M metagenome (GOLD analysis project Ga0075114, IMG submission 69784) | Saline lake microbial communities from Ace Lake, Antarctica - Antarctic Ace Lake Metagenome 02UKM | ecosystem: Environmental > Aquatic > Non-marine Saline and Alkaline > Saline | place...
AAAAATACAAAGCATTACGACATGGCGTAAAGTCATTTGTGGAAGTGCTGCGGAGTCAGCATCGAGTATACGATGATGTGACGTAGCGGCGGCAGCTACGCAGGACGAATCGAGGGAGCCGAAGGTTCTATAATTAAGTGGTCGCGTAGTTTTTTGCCGCTTGTTAGGGTAGGAAGCCCACTAACAAGCTTTCGCAAAAATAGCGACTTCCCCGCTCTATAATTCAGAATTGGGGCTTAAAATGGCTGTTTTGGAGAAATTTTTAGTTTTCACACACCTTGGACCCATAACGGTAAGTCAAGATTATATTTTTTAAAAAATAACGCCCAAATATCCGGAAACAAATGGATAAACGAAAGACTAAATTTACCCACAATTTTTGATACAAATAAGATTTTAAAAAATGCGCAGGCTGTTTGCTTTCCACGTTAATTTGATACCATTTTACACAGTTGTGAAGCTGCAATAATCATAGGTGATAGTACTGGACTAAAAGGTGGTGCATAAGCCAGATCTGCGTATTCAAGATCAAAACAGCTTAGATTGCCTAATAGTGCGGTTGCGCTAATATCGATCATTTTTGCAACACCCCCCGTGCCTACGGCTTGTGCCCCTAGTAATTTTCCATTAGACTTTTGTGCTAACAATTTAAGAGATAAAGTCTGTCCTCCTGGGTAATATCGAGCACGATCCCGACTTTCAATTAGAGTCTCACAATAATCAATTTCAAGCTTATTGAGATCATCTTCTGATAAACCCGTCATACCAATTTCCATATCAAAACTACGAAAAATACTGGTGCCGATAACCCCTGGGAATCGAGCATCCCCACCCGAGGCATTTTCACCGGCAACTCGACCTTGTAAATTGGCAATATCGCCTAGTGGTAACCAGGCGGGTAAACCTGAAATTCTGTGTTGGGATTGCACACAGTCTCCCGCAGCAAAGATGTTCTCAATATTAGTCTGCATGCGTTGGTCGACTTCTATTGCGCCTGTAGAGCCTAGCTTAATACCAGATTGTTCAGCTAGTTCAATATTAGGTTTTACACCGCATGCCAGGATGACTACGTTACAAGATAGAGTGAGTCCAGATTGAGTGATAATGCTTTCGACCTTTTGGTTCTGCCCTTGGATGCTAGTTACACTATCATTAAGCAAAACATTAACGCCTTTTTCAACCAGCTTGTTATGAATTTGATCTGATAAATGGGCGTCCATTCGTGGAAAAACTCGTTCACATTGGTCTACCAAATGCACTTCAGTGTCAAGTTCTATCAAACTTTCAGCTATTTCCAGACCGATATAGCCTGTGCCTACAATAACTACTTGATTATTTTCATTATCAGACAATAGTGATTTCAATCTGTCGCTGTCGGTGAGGGTTCTTAGAGAAATTACGCCATCTAATTCTCGACCAGGAATAGGCGGAATGATGGCTTGTGCGCCGGTCGCAATAATTAGCTGGTCATATGGCTGTTGAATAGATATTCCAGTGTTTAAATCGATTGCTGTAATAGATTGAGCTCGGATATCAATATTTATGACTTTATGACATATTTTAATATGGATGTTATCTTTAGCGAATTCATCGGGACGCCGCATTATCAAACTTTCTCGATCTGGGATAATACCGCTGATGTAATAAGGTTCACCACAGGCAGAGTAAGAAACTTCAGGGCCTGCTTCAAACAATGTAATATCCAGCTCAGAGTTGACACGACGAGCTCGGGCTGCGGCTTTGACTCCAGCAGCAATACCACCAATTATTATGAGATGTGTTTTTTTGGTCATATGTAATTTATTTTAATTGAATTGCTAATAATATTGCCTCTACAGATCTGGCATATAGTCTATTTCAGTTTTTAACCAACCCCCATCTCCAGCAAAAAATGTCGGTTCACCGCCTGTGTGGATAAAAATGGCAGTTTCTTGATTGGAATACAAATGATGTTTTATAGCTGATAAATAACCTGCCATCGCTTTACCTGTGTAGGTTGGGTCAAACAAAATACCTTCGAATTGAGCCATCAGTTTGATGGCTTCAGCAGCTTCATCACTGGGGATGCCATAGCCTGCACCGATAAAGTTATCGTTAACATCGACATCATCTGGACTAAAGTGAGCGCTTGAATTTATGAGTGCTGCTGCCATATTAGCGAGGTGAGCGATTTGTTGTTTAGCTTCAGCTGCAGGGCGGCTGACCGAATAGGATTTTACCTGCCAATTTAAGCCGAGTAGATGGGTTGCCAATAGCCAACCAGCATGAGTTCCTCCTGAACCTGATGCTAAGATAATCAAGTCAGGGTTAAGCTTGATAGATTGGCATTGCCTGAAAGTTTCGCAGACGGCTAATACGTGCCCTAGAACGCCGCTAGCACAGGCACCCCCTCTAGGAATTGGATAAGGCCGTCGACCTTGTTTGTTAAGCTCACTGCTTACTTTATCTATACCCCAGTCTACCGAAGCTCTATCATTATCTTCAGTAAAAAAAGTCTGAGCACCCAGCATGCGTGTCATCCGATAATTGCCGTCCAAGCAATTAGGTTTCTGCCCCCAGAATACGGCTGTCATATCAATACCAAGAAAACTCGCTAATGCAGCAGAAGCTCTGACATGGTTGGATTGGACGCCAGCCCCGGTAACTATAATATCGCTATTTTGTTTGTTGATTTCAGAGGCAATAACTTCGAGTCCACGTACTTTATTGCCTCCAAAACCAAAACTAATCAAATCATCGCGTTTAAACCAGAGCTGCGGGCCGCCAATATGTTTTTGCAGACCTCTGGAACGATGCAGGGGCGTCGGATAATCACCTAGCATCAGACGAGGTATACGCTGTTCTAGAATTTCGACTGATAGATTTTTTTTACTCGTCATGTTATCAATACATTATTGTGTAGTATTTCAGTAAAGTTTTTGTTCGATCGGCATTAATATTACTGTGTTATACCATCATACATTTTTTTCGGATTTTACATTGTTGAGAACTTGGTCAACCATGACGCCGCAATAACTGGTTAGTTTATCAACTTCAAAAATAGCCTCAATTTTTTCGCGACCTAGCCATTTGCATACGTTATTGTCGGCTAGCAAGGCTTGTTTAAATGTGATGTTATCCTGCTTCGCTTTGACGATAAGATCATAGACTTGTGTATGAGAACTTTGTTTACCTATAGCTGGAGCCAAAGCTAACATCGCGGCTTCGGCAAAAATGAAGTCGTTATAAGAAAATAGATTGTTGTGCATACGGTCAACATTAACCGATAAATGACTTAACAATTGAAAACCCAAATTGATGGCTTTTTCTGCAGCCAAACAGGCTTCCGGAAATACGATCCATTCAGTTTTCCAGGCTTTGCCATCACGTTCATGATCATGAACCATGATTTCATTCATCTGAGTAGCCGAATTCCTGACAATGCGTGCTAAAGTGCCAATGTGTTCAGAAAGTTCAGGATTACGTTTTTGGGGCATGGTGATACTCCCCACGTTGCCCTCAACGAAGCCTTCTCTTAGTTCATCAATTTCAGGGCGCTGCAAGTTATAGACTTCATTAGCAATACGATCACAAGTTGAGGCGATTAATGCTAATAAATTGACCCATTCAACAAAACGATCTCTGGAAGATGTCCAGGAAACGTTAGGAACACTCAGGCCCAGTTTAGTGCAAAAGGATCTTTGTATTTCAATGGCATGTACGCCGAGAGATGATAAACTTCCAACACCACCTGCAAGCTGTCCATATGAGAGTCGTGGCAGTATTTCTGCAAGTCGTTGGCGATGGCGATGAAATTCATCGAGCCACCCCGCAACTTTATAACCAAAAGTTATGGGTAAGCCATGTTGACCATGGGTTCGACCGCACATCAAGGTGTCTCGATGTTCCAAACAATGTCGAATTAAGACATCATCTATATTTGCTAAATGATGAGAGAGACACTTATGGAAATGTTTTAATATTAGTACCGTCCGTGTGTCGGTAATATCTTGAACTGTTGCCCCATAACATAACCATTCGCCGGAATCACCGGGACATGCTTTGTTTACAGCTTGAATCAATCCCAATAAAGAATGATTGGTGTTGCGAAAGCCTAGCTCCACTTCACCAAAAAATGCCTCATCAAGAACCAGGTTATCAATGCCTTGCTTTATCCCCGTAGCCGCTTGATTTGGGATTAATTGGTATTCTGCCTGAGTTTCTGCCAGTACCGACATAATCTTAAGCCAATCACGTACCAAAGTTTCATCGTCAAACAGCGCTTTAAGTTCTGGAGTAGCCCAACTGCTACCGAAAATTTTAGAGTCCATCAAATGTGCCATAATTTTACCCTTTGATCATCTTTTCGATACTGGTTTCGAGAATAGTTTGGGATTGTTCGAGTTGGGCCTTTTTCTCTATGTACCATATTTGAAATAATGCCATTTGTTTTCGGCATCGCTCTATCATTTCTGACAAACTATCTGGACTACAACCACCGATTTCGCTTTTATTCAAAACAGAGTGTTGAGGATCAAGTGCTTGTTGTATTTCGAATTGTGACAATTCTGGAATTGATAACCCAAGCTCTTTGGCTATAGCTTTTATTTCGGCAGTGCTAGTTTTTTGAAAAATTGCTGGATTTCCATTTTGTGACTGGATCAACCTGGCAATCAAGCGATGGGCATGTCTAAATTCCATTCCACATTTAAGAACCAGAGTTTCTGCAAGGTCAGTTGCGCAAATCAGGCTTTGATTTGCTAATTCATGCCCTCGTTTATGATTAAATTCCAAATCGTTAATCACTTCAGAAAACAAATTTACAGCATGAATTGTTTTTTCCAAGGTATTAGGTAATGCTCCATAAATAGTCAGACGATTGTCGGGCTGGCCAGAGGGGGTTCTAGCCATGGCCACTGTGGTAGTAAGACTTCCCATAACTTGGTTAGTCAGTCCCCTGATGTAGGTCAAGGCAAAAGGGTTTTTCTTGTTAGGCATTATTTTACTGGCTCGACAATGCTTGTCATGTAACGTAATCAACGCAAATTCTTGGCTACTAAACACAATCAAATCCTCTGACAATCGGCTTAAATTAATCATAACATTAGTGGCTAAAGAACAGACTTCAATAGTGATGTCTGCCGGCCACATTGCATCACGACAATGTTCAAATAAGTCATCGAAACCCATCAGCGTAGCCAAACGCAATCGATCTTGTGGAATTCTGGAACCTGTTGTACTTCCGCAGCCAGCTGGACTTAGATTTACATGCTTATAAGCAGTTTGTAAGCGTTTGATATCGCGCATAATCGCGTAGCCAGGTGTTAACAGGTAATGACCGAATGTAGTCGGTTGTGCCGATTGTAAATAAGTATAATCAGGCATAATTGCAAAATTATAAACCTGAGATCGAGTTAATAATGTTTCCTGCAGCTTAATCAGAGCATCAAGCAAAAATAACAATTGCTCTCGAAGTTTAATGAAAAAAGCGGTAGTTATCGCTTCTCTTCTAGCTCGACCTGCACCAAGCCATGCAGCAGATGGAGTCTTTTCCACCAGCCAGGCTTCGCGATTGGTGTATAAGTCACCACATGCAGGGTCTGGTATAAAGTCTTCTGGCTCGTCACTAAGATTTTGTAAAGCTAGTAATAATTCACAGCCTGTACTTTTAGGAATGACACCAAGTTCAATTGCAGATACAGTATGGCTGAGGTCCACAGTGCCTATAGCAGCCATCAAGTGAAGCTGATTCTTGAGTTCATCATCGAAAGCAGAATCAATCATCAATTGAGATGGTTGTGCAGCTAGACGACCACCTATTTCCAGGGCAGAATTAATGTTATCTGTTTGTTGGTCGGAATTTACTTTTGCAGTCATATTATTAAGGCAACTTTTTCTGAATCGCAGTTAATACCTGTTCAGGTTGCTCAATCTGGTCAGGATTCCAATCACCATGGGAAATCAATCGCTCGCTGATAGTATGTAAGGTTTCAAAACGGAGTCCATTACGTAATGCTTCCACGGCTAAAATCTGCTCGGGTTTTAGATTACCCATGCTAACATTCGCCCCTATCTCTTCAATCAAATAAGTCTGTTGCTTTTTAAGGGGAGCTTCCCAGATTAAGCGATCTGCATACTGTTGTGTAATACTCTGTATGATGGCTAAGGCACTGGGTTTTACATTACCCAGTTCATCATATATGCCTATGCTGATTCCTGATTCACGACCTTCTACAATTACCCAGTCTGCATCCCACTCAAAATCTTGTAAAGCCTGTTCAGCCAGTTGTATCGCAGTAGGCTGATTTTTCGGGTCTTTTTTACCGACTTCAGAAATCACTTTCAAACCGGCGCTTTTAGCACACAGAATCACTAGTTCACGGCGATGAGCAGGTAATGGAATGGTGCCGTCTGATATTTCAACAGCCTGAAAACCAAGGTCTTTCGCGCTGTGCATATAATCACGACAGTGATGTTCAAGTAAGGCTACTTCCAGCAAAGTACCACCAGGGTAGGTGAGTACTCCATGTTCGGCGAGTAGCTTATTCTTTTTTCTAATCAAGTCAGCAGAGACAAATACCGAAGTGCCGAATCCCATTTTCCAATGGTCTATTAGATGCCCCGATATCTCCAAAATATCTTCTGTTGTACGCATACCTAAGCCAGTATCTAAAATCATATTGACACCGCAAGATCTGGGTTTGGTTTCACGTTGTTCGAGCATAGGGGCAATAATTTCGTGCCACGCCATATTAGACATGATTAAATCCTCTGCAAAGTTCTGATAAAGCGTGTTCAACCATTGCTAAATCAGCCCCCCACGGGACAATAGCTTGGTCTCCATCTATTTCGATATTAAATTCTAATAGGCAACATTTTAGTAGCACTGCGCCTTTACTCCCACGCCCGAGCTGACGAGGACACATTTCAACACGAGGAGGTTCATCGCCGTAATAATGCTGATGGAATTGTAGGCTTCGTTCACAACCAATCAATGTCCAATTTTGTCGCTGCTCGGGCCTTTCGTCGAGAAAATAAACAGGAGCACCAAGTTCATCAAGCCCCCCTGATCGGCATGGAACCAGATAACACTCAGGCTTCACGGTTTCAGCCAAATGTTTTATATTTAATGGAATCAGGTTTAAAATAATGGGTGGCAAATCTGCATATTGCAATACTTGCTGAGCCATATGAAATAATTTTGCAGGTTCGGGAGGAATAACTTCAATAACATTAATATGTAACGGATTCGGTCTGTGAATAATGTTGATATGGTCAAAAGCGCCCAGTACAATTGCTGTCTGGTCATTAGTAACCCCATATTCTAAAGCCACTTTAGCCAGTGCAGAAGGATTAGCTGGATCGGTCTCAGGTGATTCGATAAAAACACATTGTTCCGGATAAGCTAAAATTTCTACTTTTTCTACCGTACTAAACAACCCCTCACTATCTCGGCGTTGAATGGCGGCCACAGCGATATCATCATTACTACTGTGCATAACCATAATGTCACTGCGTCGATAGACTTCTCTATTAAGAAGATATTCAGTGAGTGCGGTTTCAGTCATCATGCCTTGATAAGGCTGATAACTCACACAACGATATGGTAAAGGTACAAAGTTATCCTGATTTTTTAGATTACCAACTATCAACTTTTCACCATTCATCTTAGCTATCCAGTAAGAAATAACGATTTTGATCCTGAACCCGGATTTCTTTGCGGTGCACTCCCATAGGATCTAGATTACGCATTATTTTCAACATTGCTGCATCAGGTAATTCAGTGACTGTTAACTGATCTGATACAGGAAAGTCGAATTCAGTATGGGAACGAATGATGTCGACATCTGTATCTGGATAAACATTGATTAATCGAGCATGTCCCGCTTCATCAAAGTCGAACACACCTAGCTCAGTCACTAATCGGTCAGGACCTAAGCCTTGTAGTTTCAAATCTCGGCGAAGACGATTGTCAACGGTACGATGTCCCAGATTGGTAATAAAATCACATGATTCGACTAATCTAAATCTTGGCTTTTGCTTTGGGCTAGCCTGGGTGTGATGGGCGGCAGTCCAGATTGTCAAGCGATTCACATCGCAAGACAGATTACATCCACCGCCGCCGCCAGGAAGTTTTAGTTTCAGCTTATCATTGCCCAGCTGAGTCACATTCATGTTGCCCCACCTATCTATCTGTAATCCAGATAGAAACATTCGTCCCATACGGCCACTTGCTGCAAGATCGAATAGTTCTTCTATACCCAAGCTACATTCAGCCCCCCTATCCATAGCCCAATCATTAGAGGTGGGAGTTAAAAAATCTGGTGTGGGATTAACGCCATATGTCGCCCCAGCTACCAGAATCAAATTAGGGGCATGGGTTTGTTTTGCTAAATGTAATGCCATTTGCACCAGAGGTGAACCAAATCCGTGAAAAGCCAAAATACCATCTTCTATGGTTTGAGCAATTTGAAAAATCAATGCTTCTGCCAAAGTGCATTCTGATAAATCTGCTGTATTATTCATAGAGCGACTGCCATTGTTCAGATCCTGTTTGCCACTGAGCCAAACGACTTAGTGTAGGCTCGCCTCCTACGGCATCAAGGTATTCACTGTGCAGGTCACAGTCAAATACATAAGGCATTAAATAGTCAGTCAAAAAGGTTTCTGCATCAGATGCTGAACAATAATACTCAGCAGTATGTTTTCTATCATAAGCATAAAACGGGTAACAGGCTGTTGGGTGAGCTCCATAACTCACTTCGCTTAATTTGGTGATATAAATATAGGGTATTGTGATGCCAAGGCTCTTGAGTTCTTCATGAGAGACTATCTTTTCGACAGTGACCAGAACCTTTTTGGATGCTTTGGCAAATAGAATATCAGCGACTGGTGGGCCATCAATATGCAAATTACCATGTTGATCTGCATATTGAGCATGAATTAATGTTACATCGGGTTGTATAGCTGGCACCAGAATCAGTTCATCGCCACTATAAGGGCATTTCATTGTTTGGTATTCCGGATGTAACAGCGTCATGCTGGTGCCTCGAATAGAACGCATCGGCATGAATGGAATACCACTGATTGTTGCTCGTAATTGTTGGACCAAAGTGTAACAACAACTATCAAACACTTTAATCTGTCCAGATTCACATGCTCGACGGTAATTGGGAGCCATGCCAAAGTCTTGTTCAAAACCGACATAAGATTCGTTACTCACTGCAACAACATTAGCACCACAAAGCATATCAACATCAATTCCGTGAGCTGAACCTACCAATGTCAGGTTTTTTATGCCTTTACGTACTAGGGCGCGTAATGCAGCCATGGGCTCACGAGATGACAAACCCCCACCGATAGCCAATATGTCGCCGTCGTGGATTAAATCTACTAATTCAGCTAGCGAACAACGTTTATCAATTTCAGTAAACATCGTCTTACATCGCTGTCATGCCGCCATCCACAGCCAATGAAGCGCCAACTACAAAACTGGCTTCATCGGATGCTAAAAATAAAGCTGCCCTGGCAATTTCGTCAGGGTTGCCAAAACGACCTATGGGGTATTTCTGCAAGCGTTTACCCTGAACTTCTGGTGACAAGTCTGTCCCCAAAATTTTTCGCCCCATATTGGTGTCAGCCACTGTGCCAGGACACAAACAATTAACCCTGATATTTTCTGCAGCATAGGCTACTGCCATTTGCTTAGTCAAACCTACTACAGCTGCTTTAGCAGCGCAGTAAGCTGCCATCTGTGGAATACCGACGACGGCAGCTACTGAGCCCATATTGATAATTGCACCGCCTTCATTACGCATATAAGGCAGTACCGCCTGTGAACATAGAAAGGTACCTTTTGCATTGACTGCCATCGTTAAATCCCAATCGTCGGAGCTGGTTTGTTCTAAGTTGCCAAAAGAAACTACACCAGCATTATTGACTAAAATGTTGACACAACCTCCAAGAAATTCAGCCGCAGCCGCTATTGTCTTCTGGACACTATCAAGGTTGGTAACATCAACTGGGAAATATTGAGTATCAGTACTAATTTCGCGCAATTGAGCAATGGCCTGAACTCCCGCATCCTCGTTAATATCGAGTATAACGACGCGAGCGCCTTCCTGGACAAATAACCGAGCCATGGTGATACCCATGCCTGTAGCACCTCCGGTAATAATTGCACAGCGATCTTTTAATCGATTAGCCATTTCTTTTTCCTTTATTTTTATAATTAATGATGTTTACCACTAAGCAATAGGACTGGAATAACTTTATATACAATAACCAGCGCGCATGATTTAAGGTATTCTGTAAATATTCCTAAGTTGCATAATGCCGTAATTCAAATGTTATGAAGCAAAATAATTAACGGCAACAAGAACATCCAGAACCATGTTGGTCTTCAAGCGGATGATCGACGGATTTTTGTTCTGGATCAGGCTTGGCATTGCAACCACCACACTTTGAACAACCCCAAGTTTTAGGTTCTTTTGAGCCGGCAAATACCATACCCTGAAAGACGTGTTGACAATCCTGGCAGCGAATCACATAAACTGGCATAATTAATCATCCCCGCTTATATTTTCAGTCTTAACGACTGAGTTCTTCACGGACAATTTCGGTGCCTTGTACCATAGCGTGAAGTTTGTCGACCGCGATATAGCGCTGCAACAAAATCAAGCCGCAATCAGTCGTCACTCCCAGACGTTCAGATGGAATCACTTCTAGTAATTTACGAATACGAGCAGCGACCTCTTCTGCAGTTTCGGTGATAGTGCTTTTAACATCAATAACACCGGCCCAAAAACTAACATTATCAGGCAATGGATGATGCTTAAATATATCCAAGCCACTCATATCATCACTACGACGACCACAATTTTCCAGATTCAAGACATTAATATTGGCTTCATAAACTTTAGGAACTATAGAAGCCGTTGCAGTCGGTTCATCGCCTTGACGTTGGGTTAAATCGAATATTTCACCGCTGTCAGCTGTTTCGTCAGGAAAATAAGCAGGTGTCCCCCCCCAGTTACCCAATGTCATTCACTTAAATACAAAAATAATAAAAAAATAATTAAGTGATTAAAACTCATAAGCTTAAGCAACACTTCCCCTAGCTACTTTTTGCCTTGACTATATCCATCTAATCTGCC
>Ga0075114_10001866_pt1 | contig 11119 bp, 8 predicted proteins | sample AntAceMetag02UKM_FD_69784 | JGI IMG/M metagenome (GOLD analysis project Ga0075114, IMG submission 69784) | Saline lake microbial communities from Ace Lake, Antarctica - Antarctic Ace Lake Metagenome 02UKM | ecosystem: Environmental > Aquatic > Non-marine Saline and Alkaline > Saline | place...
TTTGAACATGCCGATGCTGATAGTGGAATAGCTGAGTCAGATGGCGGCCAGGAAAAAAACCTGTCAGATGAATTGGAAGCTCCTTTTGTTCGAGAAGATAGAAAAGTAGGTCGAAATGAGCCATGCCCTTGTGGTTCAGGGAAGAAATATAAGCAGTGTCACGGTAAATTGTAAAATCTGAAAAATTTGCTAGCAAACGCATTGAGTATGCATCATTCGAAATAGCCAATGCCTCTCTAACCGAGAGGTTTGCGTGTCTCATTAAAGCTGTTGCTATGAACTTTAGCTCATAGCATTGTTAGTTTATGGAAAGCCGTCTCTAAAAGAACATAAAATAATTTTAAATTTTATCCTGTGAAATATAATGCCAACTAATATTTTTAAAAAAAGTAACCCTTGTTCTAGCATAACTAATTTACCAAAATTAGGGCTAGTAAAAAATGATTTTATTGCTGACTTTAAGCGTTATTACAGTCATCGTTTAGGTCGCGATCAGAATTGTCGTTCACCGCATTATGCCTATGAAGCGCTATCATTAGCAATTAGTGATCGTTTAGTCGAGCGTTGGAAAGATACCTACAATACCTATAGAGAGACAGATTGTAAAAAAGCGTACTATTTGTCCATGGAATTTTTAATGGGGCGTACGCTAAGTAATGCCATGCTGAATTTGGGTGTTACCGATGAGGTAACAAAGGCGATGTATGAATTAGGCCTGGATATTGAAGAATTAAGTGAAAGCGAGCCTGATGCTGGCTTAGGTAATGGTGGTTTGGGACGTTTAGCGGCATGCTTTATTGATAGTTGTGCTACCTTACAGCTTCCCGTTACAGGTTATGGCTTACGTTATGAATACGGTATGTTTACGCAGGCCATCATTAACGGTGAGCAGGTTGAACGTCCTGATCATTGGCTGAAAAATGGCAATGTATGGGAAATAGAACGACCAGAATATACAAACCGAATTCAGTTTGGCGGTAAGGTAGTCGAAGTTATAGATGACAGGGGTAATAAGAAAAGGATGTGCGTTGATACGCACGATATTTTGGCGGTACCTTATGATACGCCTATTCCTGGATACCAAAATGGCACGGTCAATACCTTACGCTTATGGAAAGCTACAGCCACTGAAGAATTTAAATTAGATGAATTTAATGCCGGTGCATATGCTGAATCAGTAGCTGCAAAAAATTCAGCTGAAAATATCAGCATGGTGCTTTATCCCAATGATGCTAATGAAAATGGCAAGGCATTGCGTTTACAGCAACAGTATCTTTTGGCATCAGCAAGTTTACAAGATATCGTAGCCAACTGGGTAGGACGGCATGGAAATGATTTTACCCATTTTGCAGAAAAAAATTGTTTTCAATTGAATGATACCCACCCGAGTGTCGCGGTGGCGGAATTGATGCGTCTGCTAATAGATAATCATGGCTTAGAATGGTCTGAAGCATGGGCTATAACCCAGAGCACCATGGCATATACAAATCATACTTTATTACCTGAAGCATTAGAAAGGTGGTCAGTTAGTTTATTTGAGCGTTTATTGCCAAGAATAATGGAAATTATTTTTGAAATAAATGCACATTTCCTTGCAGAGGTATCTACACACTGGCCTGCAGATACTGACCGTCTGGCTCGTATGTCTTTGATAGAAGAAGGGCATGGAAACAAGCATGTCAGAATGGCGTATCTTGCAATTGTAGGTAGCTTTTCTGTTAATGGTGTTGCTGAGTTACATTCCAAATTATTGCAAGAAGGTTTATTTAAAGATTTCTATGAATTATGGCCAGAAAAATTTAATAATAAAACCAATGGGGTAACACCAAGGCGATGGTTGGCTGCTTGTAATCCTGAGCTAGCGCATTTTATTACTGAGACGATTGGTGATAAATGGATTACTGACTTGTCAGAATTGAAAAAATTAGAAAAATTTCTTGATGATAAGAAATTTTGCAAAAAATGGTATGAATTACAACAAAGCGCCAAACAAAAGTTAATCAATTTCAAAAAAACCGAGCACAATCTAGATCTCAATGTAAATGCATTATTTGATGTTCAGGTAAAACGTTTTCATGAATATAAACGGCAGTTATTAAACGTATTGCATGTAATACACCTGTATGACCGCATCAAACGTGGCGATACTGCAAATTGGACGGATCGTTGTGTGTTGATTGGTGGTAAGGCAGCTCCTGGTTATTACATGGCGAAGCGTGTTATTAAACTAATTAATAATGTTGCTGAAATAATTAATACCGATCCTGATGTTGGTGAAAAATTAAAGATGGTTTTTATGCCGAATTATTGTGTTTCAGCAATGGAAAAAATCTGTCCTGGAGCCGATTTATCTGAACAAATTTCTACTGCAGGTAAAGAGGCGTCTGGTACCGGTAATATGAAATTTATGATGAATGGTGCTATAACCATTGGTACGCTGGATGGTGCTAATATAGAAATAAGGGAAGAAGTGGGTGATGATAATTTCTTCTTATTTGGCTTAACTGAGTCAGAGGTTGAGGAATTGCGTCATCATTATGATCCAATGCGAATTATTGAGCATGATGAAGATTTGCAAGGCGTCATGCACTTGCTTGAAAGTGGGCATTTTAACCAGTGTGAGCCTGGTATTTTTAATGATGTTATCAATTCTATTAAGAGCCCAGATGATCTGTGGATGACTATTGCGGATTTTCGTAGTTTTGTTGATGCTCAAAAGCTAGTTGAAGAAGCTTATCAGGATAAAGATCGCTGGACGCGCATGAGTATTATGAATACGGCAAATAGTGGAAAATTCTCCACTGACCGTACCATTCAAAGTTATAGCGATGAAATCTGGAACCTGAAGGCTATCACTATTAAATAAATAACACTTGCTTCGGTTGTTTATACGTTTAGCCCAATGTATTTTAATCAATACCTTGGGCTTTTTTGTCTGAAAACTAATCGCTAAGCTAGGTGGTAAATGTTTAATATTGTTCTATTTGAACCAGAAATACCAGCCAACACCGGTAATATTATTCGTCTCTGTGCCAATACAGGAGCTAAATTACATTTAATTCAACCTTTAGGCTTTGAGATGGATGACAAAAAATTGCGCAGAGCTGGGCTGGACTATCATGAGTGGGCTGATATAAAGGTACATGCAGATATTGAAGCCTTTTTAAGCACTGAGCAATTTGCTATGGTGTATGCATTAACCACTAAAGCTAAGCAATGTTATTCAGATGCTATATTTAAGCCAGATGATGTTTTGATGTTTGGTCCTGAAACACGAGGCTTACCTGACAATATTCTGATGACTTTACCTGAACAGCAACGACTTCGCTTACCAATGTTGCCAGAAAGCCGAAGTCTGAATTTGTCTAATACTGTGGCTGTAACAATCTATGAAGCCTGGAGACAACAAGGCTTTGCTTGATTATGTAAAACGTACTTTGGTTCGCTTTGCCAATCCTAACTGAAATCCACCAATCTCACTGAGGTCATTCAGCACTTCAAATAGTTAATATTTTGCCTAAAAGCGAAGGTTTCCACCTTCATCTTCTTCAAGATTAGATAAGCTTATATCCTGGTCCCCAGCAGAGAAATCATTATGCGCACCTAATTTAATCATCAAGCGGACTTCGTTTTTAGAGTCAGCCGCGTTAATCGCATCATCGTAACTAATTTTCCCCTGAGTGTATAAATCATAAAGAGCCTGATCAAAGGTTTGCATACCTAACTCTCTGGAAGATTTCATCAGCTCTTTTAATTTATGCACTTCACCTTTGCGTATAATGTCAGAAACTAGGGGCGTACCTAACAGAATTTCCATAACAGGATAGCGACCTTTGCCATCCGCCCGAGCAACCAGTTGCTGAGCGATAATTGCTTTTAAATTAAGCGATAGATCCATGAAAACCTGGCCATGCATATCTTCAGGAAAGAAATGCAGAATGCGGTCAATCGCCTGGTTTGCATTATTTGCGTGTAAGGTAGATAGACATAAATGTCCAGTTTCGGCAAAGGCTAAGGCATGCATCATGGTTTCTCGGGTTCGTATTTCGCCAATAAGAATAACATTGGGAGCTTGGCGGAGCGTGTTTTTTAGGGCAACTTCATACGATTCGGTATCCATGCCTACTTCGCGTTGAGTAACAATACATCCTAAATGAGGATGTACGAACTCGATAGGATCTTCTATAGTGATAATATGCCCGGTGCTGTTCTGATTACGATACTTGATTAATGAGGCTAAAGAAGTCGATTTACCTGTGCCTGTCGCTCCGACAAAAAGAACTAGTCCGCGATTTTCCATAATGACATCTTTTAAAGTGTCTGGAAGATGCAGACTCTCTGAGTCTGGAATATTCGATTCTATACGCCTTAGAACCATACCAGCAGCGTCTCTTTGGGTAAATGCGCTGACCCTGAAGCGGCCTAGTCCGTGGCGGCTGATAGCAAAATTACATTCTTTGGTATTTTCAAAATCATCGCGCTGGCGTTGCGTCATGATACTTTTTACTATCTGTAAAGATTGTTCTTCAGTTAGTGGTTTTTTTGATACATCTACAATTTTGCCGTCAATTTTTAAGGCAGGGGGACGCTCTGCAGTAATAAATAAATCAGATGCTTTTTGTGTGCACATTAATTCTAATAACTTCTCAAAATCCATATTGTTCTCCTTGTTTAACGAAACATTTCTCTACTAACTGCTTTTGCCATGGCTGCTTTAGAGGTGATTTTCCCCGCATCAACTAATTCTTTTAGATTCTGATCCAGAGTTTGCATGCCGTCACGACGGCCTGTCTGAATGGCTGAATACATCTGCGCGACTTTTGCTTCACGAATCAAATTTCGAATTGCAGGTGTGCCGACCATAATCTCATGGGCAGCGATACGTCCGCCACCGATTCGTTTAAATAAAGTTTGTGAGATAACAGCTTGCAGTGACTCAGATAACATCGAACGAATCATTTCTTTTTCAGCAGCTGGAAATACGTCAATTATACGGTCAATTGTTTTTGCAGCAGATGTGGTATGTAAAGTAGCAAATACCAGATGGCCTGTTTCAGCGGCAGTCAATGCAAGACGTATTGTTTCTATATCACGCATCTCACCAACCATTATGATATCAGGATCTTCTCGTAATGCCGACCTTAATGCGGCATTAAAACTTTGCGTATCTCTATGCACTTCTCGTTGGTTGATTAGACACTTCTGGCTGGTATGCAGAAATTCAATTGGGTCTTCAATAGTTAGAATATGCTCATAACGGTTGAGATTAATTTGATTAACCATAGCCGCCAGGGTCGTTGATTTTCCTGAACCTGTTGGCCCTGTAACCAAAATTAGACCACGTGACTTTTCAGTTAATGTAGTAAAAAACTTAGGGGCATCGAGATCTTCCAGAGATGATATTTCTGAAGGAATGGTGCGAAATACTGCTGCTGCGCCACGCTCCTTATTAAAGGCATTAACACGGAACCGTGCTAAACCGGGTAAAGCAAAAGAGAAATCTGTTTCAAAAAACTCTTCATAATCACGTCGCTGCTTATCATTCATAATGTCATAAATAAGCGCATGCACCTGTTTATGATCGAAAGCATCGATATTAACCCGACGAATATCTCCATCAACTCGTATCATCGGCGGAAGGCCCGAAGATAAATGTAAATCCGAGGCACCATTTTTAACAGAAAACGCGAGTAATTCGGCAATATCCATTGAGACTCCAGCCAGAAATAAAAAATAAAAGTAATATTATTGTTCATACAATAGCTTATGTCTTTAAGTTTTTAAAGCAGTAGTGTTTAATAAAGGCAACTAAATAAAGATTACGTACCTTACGAATGACATCTATTGCAATAAAATTAGACAAGATCAACGCTGATATCCGCCGAGCGCAGTCTGATGCGAGACGGCATGCATTTTCAGTTCAATTGCTCGCAGTCAGTAAAAACAAGCCAGTAGAGGATATTATCAAAGCCTATCATGCCGGGCAGAGGCAGTTTGGCGAAAGTTATCTACAAGAAGCTTTATTAAAACAGAGAGAGTTGAGTTGTTATCAGATTTGCTGGCACTTTATCGGCCCGATACAGTCCAACAAAACTCGACAAATTGCACAACATTTTAGTTGGGTGCATAGCATCGATCGATTAAAAATAGCCAAACGTCTGAGTGAACAGCGACCAGAAAAATTGCCACCATTAAATATATGCCTGCAAGTCAATATAAGCAATGAGCCAAGTAAATCAGGGTTTCAACTAGATGAGCTAGCTGATGCGGTCGAACAGGTTTCTAAACTAGCAAATCTGAAATTACGAGGAGTAATGGCCATACCACAACCAGCAGTTGATTATGAGCAGCAATGCAAGCCGTATCGTCAGCTATATCAGGCAGTAAAGGCATTAAATAAAGCTGGTTTAGATACTTTTTCCTTCGGTATGACCAATGATTTAAGGGCCGCAATTGCTGAAGGCTCAACGATTGTACGAGTTGGAACAGCACTGTTTGGAGCCAGAAATTAAATCTTGTAATTGGGGCACATTGTTTTGTTATCCACTCTACAATTTTCTGTCATCAGCAGTCATCAAGCGAGCCGCTAAATCATGATCAGCAAATTTTTCCAAGGCATGACAGACCTGACTGCAATGTCCCCCTTCCCTTGTATAATGGTTACTAAATTCATCAATAAAAATTAACACAGTATGGTCAATCAGATAACCTTCTGAAAAATCAAAGATAAGCTTTTTACCTTGATCCAGATCTTTTAATGCTTTTTTGAGCGGCATGAAATTGGAAAATAAGGCGGAGCCTATTATTTTGATGACCAGAGTATCAATACCTTTTTGCTGGATAGTGAAATGGATTTTAAACATATTGTTCACCCAGACACCCCGGAAGAGATGGATAAGTAGTTTCACCGTTACACCGATTAAAACTCCGACTAACAGGTTAGTTGCCAGAACACCAAAAATGGTAATAACAAATAATAATAATTGCTCGGTACCAATATCTAAAACATGTTGAAAGGATTTCGGGGATGCCAGACGGTAGCCTGTATAAACCAGTAGCGCTGCTAAGGAAGCGAGCGAGATACTGTGAATGATTTTAGGAAACAAAACTACAAAAACCAGTAAAATCAAACCATGAAAGAAGTTGGACCAGCTGGTTTTGGCACCATTTTCGACATTAGCTGAGCTACGCACTAATTCAGCAATCATTGGTAAGCCGCCTAACAGCCCTGAAATAACATTACCTATACCTATGCCCGCTAAATCTCGATCTAAATTAGTAGGGCGCTTATAAGGGTCTAATTTTTCGGCAGCGCTAGCACTGAGTAAACTTTCAAGGCTGGCAACCAGACAGATGCTGATAACGGCAGCCCAGAACTCAAATGTTAAAATTTTTGAAAAATCAGGGAAGTAGAAAAAATCGATAAAATTTTCCGGAATGGCAACTAAGAATTGTGGTTCAATTAAATGCTCGTGCATATCGACATTATCGAAATGAAAATGCTCATATTGCAAACCAAAAAACTGTCCTAGTCCCATGCCGACTAATAACACGATTATAGGTGCAGGGGCTTTACCTAGTTTTGTCTGTTTGATAAATGGCCAGACTATTAAAATAGCAAGGCCACTGAGACCGATAATTGCTACCTCCGGGCTGGGGTTCATTATACTATCAGGAATTTGCAACAGCGTGGAAAACAAACTCCCTGGCTCTGGCGTTGCACCTAGCATGACATGACTTTGTTTACCGATAATAACGATGCCCATTGCAGTCAACATGCCCTGTACTACAGAAGCAGGAAAAAATGAACTGAATTCTCCCGCTTTATAAAGCCCCATTACTATTTTTATTAAACCTGCAATCATAATAGCCGCCAGTGTATAGCGATAACCTGAAAGCATATCTCCATCACTTAAAGATTGCACGGCACTTAGCATAACTACGATTAATCCGGCAGCAGGGCCGTTGATGACAATATGCGAGCCGTTTGTATAGGAGACTAATAAGCCGCCAACAATTGCGGTAATAATGCCTGCGGAGTGTGGAAAGCCGGAGGCTATGGAAATACCCAAACATAGAGGTAAGGCAATTAAAAAGACTAAAAAACCGGCTTGCAAGTCGCTACGCCAGTTTTCTTTTAGGCCTTCCAGTCCTGTTTTGGGTAATATAGAGAATTTATTCATAAGCAGAGTCAAATAATAATAAAACATCAAGTGTAGCACCTAAGCTGATAAAATCAGATGCAAATGGCTGAATAGAGGTACAGGTTTATATGATAACTTTTGATCGCACTTTGTTAGTAAAGTTGCACATGGCTTTAGCTGCTTTTATTTTGCCCGTTGCAATGATGTTTGTTACCACTGGTGCGCTTTATACCTGGGGGATAAAAGGGGCTTATGAAACGCAAACCTATAATTTGCAGCTTAAACAGCCTATGCATAACAATAAAATATGGTTGACTGGACTAGTTGGAAATGAATTAAGCAAACTCAGCATAGCTATTCCTTCTGGGGTGGCGAAAATAAAGCAGGCAGGTAATAGCTACTATTTTGAGTGGACAGGCGCCAAATTAGAACCAACTAGAAATCCTTTTGAGGCAAAACTAAAGATTAAAAAAACCGACTGGCATCGATTTTTTGTGCAATTACATAAAGCCAAAGGCGGGCAAGCTTTTAAAGTCTATGCAGCAGTTTTAGCCGTTGGGCTAATGATTCTATTTTTAACAGGTTTTATTATGGCATGGAAGATAAGCAAATATCGGCGCTTATTATATAGGTTCTGCGGGGATGGGAATATTGCTATTTATAGTAATGCTGGCAATTAATTAGAATATATTTTCCCTTGCTCGGAAATTTATTCAGAGAATGGGAAGGTTTAAAGAGTCACAGCTCAGAAAATGTTAATTTGAATTTATATTGAAATATTAGGAAAGTTTATGAGTGCTTATAAAACGAGTAAAAAGGTGAGATATATCACATCAATTATTTTTGTACTATTTATGACATTTATTGTCGGCGGATCTTATTTTGCTCAGCAAAATCAGGCAGCAAATGAAAATGCGACAGAATATTAAACAACACCGACACTCATGCAAAAAAAACTACTTCTGATTGACGGTTCCTCTTTTCTGTTTCGTGCCTATCATGCTGTTCCTCCCTTAAGTAATGCAGACGGCTTTCCAACCAATGCCATTTTTGGGGTTGCAAATATGTTGAAGCGTTTAATGATCGATCATAAAACGGATTATTTTGCTGTGGTGTTTGATGCGCCAGGAGGTACTTTTAGAAATGAACTTTATAGTGAATATAAAGCACACAGGCCTCCCATGCCGGATGATTTACGCGTGCAAATCCAGCCTTTGCACGATTTAATTATAGCAATGGGTATTCCGTTGATAATGGAAACCGGGGTGGAGGCTGATGACGTGCTGGGTGCGCTGGCTCAAATGGCCGTGCAGGAAGGCTTTCAAGTTGTTATCTCAACGGGTGATAAGGATATGGCACAATTAGTAACCGAGCAGGTTACTTTAGAAAACACCATGTCCAATACAACTATGGATATTCAAGGTGTCATTGATAAGTTTGGCGTAACCCCCGCACAAATCATCGATTATTTAGCCTTAATGGGTGACAGTGCTGATAACATTCCTGGTGTGCCAAAAGTGGGGCCAAAAACAGCGGCAAAATGGCTGCTACAGTATCAAACCCTAGAAAATTTGATTGCCAGTGCAGATGAGATTAAAGGCAAAGTGGGTGAAAGCTTGCGTGCAAGCATTGCTGATTTACCTCTATCCAAGCAATTGACCACTATCAAATGTGATCTGGGTTTGCCCTATCAGATAGAAGATCTACGCTGTAGCCAGGTAGATAATATAGAGCTACAAGAACGAGTTAAAGCCCTGGGTTTTTCTGCATGGTCAAAAATTTTACAGCAGGCGCCCAAAGCTAAGCAAGACGTGGCTAATGTACCTAAAGGATCAGTAGAGACAGAAATAAAAACAGCAGAATATACAATGATTTTGAACTGGGAGCAGTTCGATGATTGGTTAAATAAATTAACCGCTGCAGATCTATTTGCGTTTGATACTGAAACGACCAATCTTGATTACAGTGTGGCAGAAATTGTGGGTGTATCCTTTGCAGTCACAGAGGGCGAAGCGGCATATATACCCTTGGGACATGACTATCCGGGAGCCCCTCAGCAACTGCCACGTGCAGAGGTGTTGCAGAAATTGAAGCCAATATTAGAAGATCCCGCCCAGGCAAAAGTGGGGCAAAATCTAAAATATGATAGTAATGTGCTGGCCAATTACTCTATAGCTTTACAAGGGATTGCACAAGATACCATGCTGGAATCCTATGTTCTTAATAGTACGCTAACCAGGCATAATATGGATGATTTGGCGAAAACCTATCTGAATAGGACAACTATTCATTATGAAGATGTAACTGGTAAGGGAGTGAAACAAATCGGTTTTTCTGAAGTTCAGCTGGAGGAGGCCGCGCAGTATGCAGCAGAAGATGCGGATATTACTTTAGCCTTGCATCATTGCCTTGCACCGAAATTGGCAGAACATCAAGCGCTAGTCGACTTATATCAAAACATAGAAATACCCATTTTAAGTGTTTTATCACGCATGGAACGAAATGGTGTGTTAATTGATAGTGATATGCTAGCGCAACAAAGCATGGAGCTAGCAAATCATATTATGGCCATCGAACAGCAGGCGCATGAGCTGGCCGGACAGAGTTTTAATATTGCCTCACCAAAACAAATTCAACATATATTGTATGATCAATTACAGATCCCTGTGTTAAAGAAAACGCCGAAAGGTCAGCCCTCGACAGCTGAATCAGTGTTACAGGAGTTAGCGGAAGAGTTCCCTTTGCCAGGATTAATCTTAAAACATCGGAGCATGAGTAAACTGAAATCGACCTATACTGATAGTTTACCATTACAGGTTAGTGCGAAAACGGGCCGTGTGCATACTTCTTATCATCAGGCCGTTGCAGCAACAGGGAGGTTATCATCATCTAACCCTAACTTACAAAATATCCCGGTGCGTAGCACAGAAGGACGCAGAATTCGTCAGGCTTTTATCGCCCCGGAAGGATATAAA
>Ga0075114_10001868_pt1 | contig 11098 bp, 10 predicted proteins | sample AntAceMetag02UKM_FD_69784 | JGI IMG/M metagenome (GOLD analysis project Ga0075114, IMG submission 69784) | Saline lake microbial communities from Ace Lake, Antarctica - Antarctic Ace Lake Metagenome 02UKM | ecosystem: Environmental > Aquatic > Non-marine Saline and Alkaline > Saline | place...
ACTGGAGGGCTTTCCGCCTTGGCCGTCCTCGCCCTATACAAGGCTCTTGAGAGGGGGCCTGTCTCCGTGGTCATTCCTTTCACCGGCCTCTACGTCTTGGTTACAGTAGTCTTGGGGCTTGTGTTCTTGCGCGAGCAGGTCACGCCCTCGAGGATAGCAGGGGTACTGCTTGCCGCCTTAGCGATTTTCCTGTTGTCGCGGTAGTGCTTTGCCATGGCTCTCTGTTGACAAGTTGTACGTCATCAATGACTCTAGTGAAAAAGGCCAAAAGCCATCAGCGGATTGAGCGGATGAAGCGGATAAACACGAAACAGAATCGGCTCAATCTGCTTAATCCGCTGACAATCTTGGGTTTCTTCAGAGGAGTCATACCTTCCTAAATTAGTGGTGGTCTCTGAGCGCAGCCTTCCTTGTGCCTTCCTTATGCCTTCCTGATGGAGGAACAAAATGTCCAAGATTGACTTCAAGAGAGAACTGAAGCACCTCTATCGGCCTGCGAGCAAGGAGTTCGTGGCGGTTGATGTGCCGCCGATGCAGTTCCTGATGATTGACGGTCACGGTGACCCCAATACGGCGCAGGAGTATCGCGATGCTCTCGAAGCGCTGTATGCTGTGGCCTACAAGCTCAAGTTCATGAGCAAGAAGGAGACGGGGATGGATTACGTCGTCCCACCCTTGGAGGGGCTGTGGTGGGCGGAGGACATGGAGACGTTCACCGCCGGAAGAGACAAGAGCGCCTGGGATTGGACGATGATGATCATGCAGCCGGAGAGGATCAGCCGGGAGATGCTTGAGGAGGCGCTGAAGCAGGTGGGAAAGAAGAAGCTGGCGGCGCTGCCCAAGCTCCGGCTGGAAACCTACCATGAGGGTCTTTCGGTGCAGATCATGCACATCGGCTCGTATGATGACGAAGCTCCAACGCTGGACAGGATGCATCACGAATTCATCCCCGAAAACGGCTACGAGATGGCCGGCAGGCATCACGAGATCTACCTGAGCGACCCGCGCAGAGTGGCGCCAGAAAAGCTCAAGATCGTGCTGCGGCAGCCGGTCAGGGAGATCTGAGGAGGCAAGATGAGATGACGCTCAAACCATTGGCCGGATTCAAGTCGTTGGAGACACATCACTGCGTCACCGGCTCCCTGCGCCACGTCTACGTTTACAACGGCCACGACATCAGCGAGGAGATGCTGCTGGGGCTGGGCGCGGGGGTGAGTTTCAGCTATTGGCACTTCAAAGGGCAGACTCCCTTCATGGGCGGGCGAGGTGGCTTCAGGCCCCCCATGATGGAGGAGGTTGCCGGCCAGCGCACCGGCGTGGTGGTGGAGTGGCATACCACCAGCAGCGCACGCAAGGCGGAGCGAACGCTGCTGGAGATGCTCGACGCCGGCCAGCCGGTGATGATCCAGTGCGATATGGGCTTCTTGCCCTACTTCGACTTCGGCGACACGGACTACCACTTCGGCTGGCACGCCGTGGTCGTCTGCGGCTACGATGCGCAGACGCGCCAGGCACTCATCGCTGACCGGGATGGGGTGTACCCGGTCTCGATGGAGGATCTGGAGAAGGCACGCGGCTCGAAGTTCAAGCCTTTCCCGCCCAAACACAAGTGGTACACCTTCGACTTCAGCCAGAAGCGGCAGCCCAGCGCCGGCGAGGTGCGCCAGGCCATCGCCGAGCAGGCGCAGCCCATGCTAGAGCCGCCCATCAGTAACATCGGCGTCAAGGGCATCCGCAAGGCGGCCAAGATGGCGCCCAAGTGGCCGAACTCACTGGATGCAGACGAGTTGCGTTTGGCGCTTTTCAACGGCTACATCTTCATCAGCCCCGCAGGCGGCTCCGGCGGCGGCATCTTCCGCTACATGTTCAGCCGCTTCCTGCGCCAGGCCGCCGAGATCACCGGCGACAATCGGCTGATCCCGGTCGCCGCTGAGTTTCAGCGCATCGGCGACGCTTGGGAGGAGTTGGGCAAATGGTTCCGCCAGACCTCCGAAGCAGACAACCCGGCCTCGCTCCTGCAGGAGTGCGTGGCCCCGCTCCTGGGGCTCGCCGACCTGGAGGAAGCGGCGTGGTCGCGGCTGCGGGGGTTGGTTCAGTAGGTGCGTACAACTGGGAGCAGGAAAGAGCAAAGTGAGAACATGTACCGCGACGAGATTCTCATTCGTGGAGCCAAAGAGCACAACCTGAAGAACATTGACGTGACGCTGCCTCGTTTCAAGCTGGTGGTGATCACCGGCGTCTCCGGCAGCGGCAAATCATCATTGGCGTTTGACACGCTCTACGCCGAAGGTCAGCGCCGCTACGTCGAGTCGCTCTCTGCCTATGCGCGCCAGTTCATCGGCCAGATGGACAAGCCGAAGGTGGACTTCATCGGCGGCCTGAGCCCGGCGATCGCCATCCAGCAGAAGGCCGTGAGCAGGAATCCCCGTTCGACCGTGGGCACGGTGACGGAGGTCTACGACTACCTGCGGGTGCTCTTCGCTCGCGTAGGGACGCCGCACTGTCCCCAGTGCGGGCGCGAGGTGCGCGCCCAGTCGGCGCAGGAGATAGTGGAGCAAGTGGCGACGCTGCCGGAGGGCACCCGCTTCCAGATACTGGCCCCCATCGCCCGTAACCGCAAAGGAACGTTCCAGGATGCCTTTGCCCAGGCCCGCGCCCAGGGTTTCACCCGCGTGCGGGTGGATGGTGAGATGCGCACTCTTGACGAGAAGATCAAGCTCGATAAGAACAAGAAGCACGGCATCGAGATCGTGGTGGACCGGTTGGTGGCGCCCTCCTCACCTGCTGACTACCTCAGCCGTCTCACTGACTCTATCGAGACCACCCTGCGAGTGGGCGGCGGCTTGGTTATCATTGACCGTGGCGACGGCAGCGAATGGTGGCTCTCAGAGCAGAACGCTTGCCCCGTGTGCGGCCTGAGCTTCCCCGAACTGACCCCCGCCATGTTCAGCTTCAATTCGCCCGCGGGCATGTGCCCAGAATGCAATGGCCTGGGCAGAAAAGTCGAGTTCGATCCGGCTCTGTTTGTCGAGCCGGACAAGAGCCTGCACGAAGGCGGCGTGCGCACCTGGGGCGAGCTACGAAAGAAGAAGTCCAGCGGCATTCACCACGTCGCTCAGAGCATCGTAGAGCGGTTTGGCCACGACCTGGATACACGCTGGTGCGAACTTGCGGAGGAGTGCCAGCAGGCGATCCTGTACGGTGGTGTCAAAGTGAAGTGGCAATCGGAAAGCGATCGGGCTACGTGGCAAGGTGAATGGTCGTACGAAGGAACTCTCAATGAGACCCGCCGCCGCTATCACCAGACAAAATCCGACTTCATGCGGAGGCGGTACACAAACTTCATGAGCCAGCAGGGCTGTACCACCTGTCACGGCCGGCGGCTGCGCCCCGAAAGCGCGGCGGTCACGCTCGGGGGGCAGACGATCAGTGAGGTGACGGCACTGAGCATCGGTGAGGCCCTGGCGTGGGTCGAGGCGCTGGGGCCCCAGTTGTCGCCGGAGCAGATGGAGATCGGCGAGGAAGTGCTGAAAGAGGTCCAGGGGCGGCTGCAGTTCCTGATGAACGTCGGCTTGCACTACCTGACATTGGACCGCTCCTCGCCAACGCTTTCCGGCGGGGAGGGGCAGCGCATCCGGTTGGCCAGCCAGATTGGCTGCGGTTTGGTGGGCGTGCTCTACGTGCTAGACGAGCCCAGCGTTGGTTTGCACGCGCGCGACAACCGCCGCTTGCTCGACATGCTGGAGCAACTGCGCGACATGGGCAACACCGTCGTTATCGTCGAGCACGACGAGGCGACGATGCGCACCGCCGACTGGATCGTGGATTTGGGTCCAGGTGCAGGTGTCAACGGTGGCTGGGTGGTGGCCGCTGGCCCACCGCAGGTTATCATCGAGCATCCTGATTCGCTGACCGGACGCTACCTGCGAGGCGAGTTGCAGGTGACCTCGCCCAACGGCCAACGGCGGCCGAGCAACGGACAGTGGCTCACGGTCGTCGGTGCGCGCCAGAACAACCTGAAGGACCTGACGGTGCGCTTCCCATTGGCGCTGTTCACCTGCGTCACCGGTGTCTCCGGTAGCGGGAAGTCGTCGTTGGTCGCGCAGACGCTTCACCCCGCGCTGGCCCAGGCGCTGCACAACGCTACCAAGAAGCCTGGCGCACACGATCACATCGGGGGGCTGGAGCATGTGAACAAGGTGATCAGCATCACCCAGGATCCCATCGGACGCACGCCCCGCTCCAACCCGGCCACTTACGTTCAGGTGCTGACCCATATCCGCGACCTGTTTGCCCTGACGCCGGAGGCCAAGACGCGGGGCTACAGGCCGGGGCGGTTCAGCTTCAACGTCAAGGGCGGGCGTTGCGAGGCGTGCCGAGGCTACGGCAAGAAGAAGATCGAGATGCACTTCCTGCCCGACGTGTGGGTCACCTGCAATGTGTGCAAGGGCATGCGCTTCAACCGGGAGACGCTGCAGATTCACTACAAGGGCAAGAACATCGCCGCGGTGCTGGATATGGATGTGGAGGAGGCGTTGGCCTTCTTCACCAACGTGCCCAAGATCAAGCGCATCCTGCAAACGCTGGCTGACGTGGGTCTGGGCTACGTCAAGCTGGGCCAGAGCGCCACGACGCTCTCCGGCGGTGAGGCGCAGCGGGTCAAGCTGGCCAAGGAGTTGGCTCGCGTGGCTACCGGCGACACGCTCTACATCCTTGATGAACCGACGACCGGCTTGCACTTCGCTGACATCCAGAAGCTGCTGGACGTGCTCCACCGCTTGACCGACGCCGGCAATACGGTGATCGTCATCGAGCACAACCTGGATGTGATCAAGACGGCCGACTGGATCGTTGATCTGGGGCCGGAGGGCGGCGACGCTGGCGGTTACATCGTTGCCCAGGGGACGCCGGAACGAATGGCGCAGGTGGAGGGAAGCTATACGGGGCAGTTCCTCAGGAGAGTGTTGCAGGGAGTATGAGGGTGTGGGAGGGTGGGGGTACTGCGGCGGAATCTCTGCGCCGAAGGGCTATCCGTTTTAGCTTCAACAACCGAAAGGACAAAACTGATGGACAGGATCATTGCTTACTGTGGGCTGGTCTGCAGCGACTGCCCGGCCTACATCGCCACCCAGGCGGACGATAGCGCCGCTCTGGAACAAGTGGCCGCACAGTGGCGCGAGGAGTACAACGCGCCCAACATCACCGTCGCCTCTGTCATCTGCGACGGCTGCCTGAGCGACGAGGGGCGGAAGTGCAGCCACTGCGCCGATTGTGACATCCGCGCCTGTGGCGTGGCGCGGGGTGTAGCCAACTGTGCTCATTGCGCTGACTACACCTGCGAGAAGCTGGAACGTTTCTTCGGCTTCGTCCCCGACGCGCGGAAGGTGCTGAACGAGATTCGGCTGGCATTCGGCTGAACCAAGGTGCAACCAGGTGCAACGCACCTCAGAGGTGTGTTGCACCTGAAAGCAGGGCAGAATGCTTGTGGAAGTCTCAAACCAGGAGGTGTTGGCGAATGGATAGCAGCGTTGAAATTGTAACTGTGGACGCCACGAATGTTGCTCAACATGGCTTCTTCTGCTACAAGAGCAAACCAAAGTCAGAGGGACACCGCCGTGAGATGAAATATCTTTCTTTCAGCAGGTTCATCAGTGTGCTTCTTGTCGTCGTCGTTCTCGGCGCGATTGCCCCGAGTGTGGGTTCAGACGCGGCGCCTCTAGCACTGCAGGTTGGGTCATCGGCGCCAGGGCAACGGGTGATCCTGCTTCACGATGACAGATACATCCCTCATTGCGTGCTTCCCCCAATGCAGGCGAAGTTGGGCATTCGGGCGGCGACTTATGCCGTCAACTGGAATCCCCCTGGCTGCTGGGGTGAGACCAGTCCCTGGCCGCAGGATGCCAAGACCGCGTTCAACTTCGCCATTGGCATCTGGAGTTCCCTGCTTGACTCGAGCCAGACGATTGTCGTTGATGCCTGTTGGCGGACGGACCTGCCTGAACAGCACATTGCCGAAGGTGGCGCCACTACCAGACATCATGACTTCGACAACGCTCCGATGGCCTCCACCTGGTATGTGGCTCCGTTGGCTAACGAACTGGCAAACAGTGATATCAATGACCATGATGGTTGGGATTACGATCAGGATGGCAACGATGCTGATTCTGAGCTAGGCGTCGAGTTCAATCGCACTTTCAATTGGTACTTCGGCGCCGACGGCAATCCGCCTCGGAACAAGCTCGACTTTGCCAGCACGGTGCTGCACGAGATCTGCCATGGGTTGGGCTTCATTGGTGAGACATTTGTGGGCATTGGAAACCCCGCATGTGAGACTACGACTCCCGGCGACGGGTGTCTCGGGTGGTACGGTTATCCTATGGTCTACGACCATTTCACCGAAGATGGCCATGGCAGACTGCTCCTTGATTACCCCAGCCCATCTGTTGCGCTGGGGAACGCCCTCACCGGCCAGGTCGGTGGCGGTGTCTACTTCGACGGTCGCAGAGCCAGGGCGGCCAACCGCAACGCCCCGGTCAAGTTGTATGCGCCCAACCCAGCGGGAGCTTCCAGTTACTCTCACCTCGACGAGATCTTCAATGGTACCTCGAATTCGCTGATGACCCACCGTCAGCTCAACGGTGTATCGGAACACCACCCAGGCTCGGTTACGCTTGGCATGCTCCAGGACATGGGCTGGGCCGGGGCAGTCGTCGAAACCACCGCTGTTCACCTTCCCCTGGTGATGAACCAACAGCCGCCGGTTTCTGAATGGATCACTATCTTGAGTGAGGACTTCGAGGGCCCCTTCCCCGGCAGCGCATGGCTGGTGCTCGACGAGAACAGTGATAGCGGTCTGTACTACTGGGGCAAGCGGGACTGCCGGAGCAGCGGTGGCTCCTTCGGCGCCTGGAGTGTCGGGGCCGGCGATACGACCTTCAGTTGTGGCAGCAACAGCCCGAATGATGTGTCCGCCTGGATGGTCTACGGGCCTTTCAGCCTGGCCGATGCCACGGCGGCCGAGTTGATCTTCGATTGGTGGAGCGAGACCGAGTTGGATCGCGACCATTTCACCTGGGGCGCCTCTACCGATGATTACCACTACCATGGCGCCCGCGTCAGCGGCGATCACTCAACCTGGACCAGGGGCGAACGGCTGGACCTGAGCGCTGTGCCGGTCCTAGGCAGTCTGCTGGGGGAGGAGCAGGTCTGGATTGGGTTTTCCTTCCAGAGCGGGCCGGGCCCTGGTCACGAGGGAAGTTATGTGGACAACGTGCGGCTGCGCAAGCAGGTAGGCGGTGCTGCCAGCGGGAGCGAAAGGGTGGTAGGGCCTCAGCGCGTTCTGCAGCCCAACCAGATGTTGGAGGTTGCCAATTTGCGGCGGAATGCACACTGACGAGGAGATTGGATGAGAATGAACATTGATCTGACCCAGTGGCTGCTAGAATCGGACGAGCCCTGGACCCGCTATCGCACGCTGGTGGACCTGCTCGACCGGCCCGAGGACGATGCTCAGGTGTTGGCAGCTCGCTCTGAGATGCTGGCTCATCCGCAGGTGCAGGCGATGATGGCCGAGGCGGCCACCTGGGGGGATCGCCCCCTCAAGCGGCACAACGACGCCAGCCACCCCATCTACAAGTTCAGCACGCTGGCCGATTTCGGCGTGCGGGCCGACACTCCCGGGATGCCGGCGAGCATTGCGGCTCTGCTGTCCCACCAGGCGCCGGAGGGCACGTTCCAGACTGTGCTCAATATCAACGAGCGCTATGGCGGGACCGGCGAGGACACCTGGACGTGGATGCTGTGCGACGCGCCAACGTTGCTCTATGCCCTGCTGGCCATGGGCCTTGGTGACGATGGGCGCGTGCAGCAGGCCGTGGATCACCTGGTTAGTCTGGTGGATGAAAACGGCTGGCGCTGCCGCTGCGCGCCCGAGTTGGGCAAGTTCCGGGGGCCGGGCCGCAAAGCCGATCCCTGCCCCATCGTCAACGTCTATGTGCTGAAGGCGCTGGCCCAGGCGCCGGAACTGCTCGACAGCCCCGCCACGCACACCGGAGCCGAGATGCTCCTCTGGCACTGGGAGCACCAGACCGAGCGCAAGATCTACATGTTCGGCATCGGCACGACGTTCCGTAGGCTCAAGTACCCCTTCGTCTGGTACGACATCTTGCACGTGGTCGACGTGCTCAGCCGTTTCCCCTTCGTCCGCGACGATCCCCGCTTCCAGGAGATGGTGAAGACGATCACCGCCCAGGCTGACGAGGACGGCCGCTACACCGCCGGCTCGATGTACCGCGCCTGGAAGGGCTGGTCCTTCGCCGACAAGAAAAACCCCTCGCCCTGGCTCACCTTCCTGTTGTTGCGGGTGCTCAAGAGAACAAGCACGTGAAGCAGGATCTGTGATCTTCGGTTTGTAGTGGCGGCTCAATGTCATCAAGTTAAGCGTGATTTGGCCTCTTGTGGGCGTCTTGTGGCGGCAAAAAACGGGCACAAGGCCCTATGCTACACCTCAACTCAATGACATTGAGTGGTGGCTTCAGCCGCTTCCTGCCCCACAGGCGGCGCTAGAGCGACTGCTGCGAGTCCCATGCGGAGTGTGACCATGAGAACGCTGGAAGAAAGGCACCTTGCCGCTTGCTGCGGCCTGTACTGCGGGCTGTGCCCCCGATTTCAATCGAAAGCGCCCAGCCGCTGCCTCGGCTGCCAGTTGGGAGAGCAGCACTCCTACTGCAGCGTCTACCGCTGCTGCGTCACCAAGCGTGGGCATCACACCTGCGCCGATTGCGACGACTATCCTTGCGAGAGGCTGCTGAGGGTGCTGGGCGTGGAGGAGGGGCTGGACAGCTTCATCAGCCACAAGCCCGCCCTGCCCAACCTGGAGAGGATCAGGGAGGTCGGATTGCTGACCTATCTCCAGGAGCAGCGGGAGCGGTTGCTGCTGGTGGAACACCTGCTCGCCCATTACAACGAAGGTCGCTCAATGACCTTCTACTGTGCGGCCTGTGCCCTGATGCCTCCCGACCTGATCCGCCAGGCGATAGGCGAGCTAGAGGGGATGCTGACCAGCGAACAAGTGGATGGTTCCGATCTCAAGGCCAAGGCGAGGGCCATGAGGAGGATTATTCAAGACCTGGCCTCGCAGACTAGCATTGACATAAAGCTAAGGAGAAAGAAGAAGTGACTGAGAGTCTGAGCATCTCGCTGGTGAACGGTTACCTGGCCCACAAACAGCACCTGTTGCCCACCTCCCGACATGCCGACGTGGTGCAGGTCACCCGCGACATCGTGGCCCTGCACGCGACCAGCGCGACCTCGCCATATCTTTCGTTGTGGGCGCGCATGCCCGACTTCCAGCGGGAGATCCTGGAAGATGCCTTGTATGAGCGGCGTGATCTGGCCAAAGTGCTCTGCATGCGGGTGACGGTGCATGCCGTGCCCAGCGATGAGGCGCCCCTGTTCATCCGGGCCTGCCAGGCCTACATCGAGCGTCGCACGCCGACTCGGTTCCGAGGCCCGGGCCTTCTGGTGCAGGCAGGGCTCTGCTGGGAGGAGGAAGCAGAAGCGCTTCTGCAAGACCTGCACAGCCGAGTGCTGGACGTGCTAGCGGAGAAGGGACCATCAACGGTGCGCGAGATCGGCCAGGTGGTGCCTGAGTTCAAAGCCAAGATCCGGCACGACGTGGGCAAGCCCTACGAAGGAGCGTTCAGCATCGGCTCCCGCTTGGTGAACAGCATGTCCGCGTGGGGGCTGATCATCCGCGCTCGGCCTCGAGGCAGTTGGCGTAGCAGCCTCTACAAGTACGCCGCACTCTCTGACTGGCTGCCGGACATCGATCTGGAGTCCATCACCCCCGAGGAAGCGCGCTCTGGAGTTGTACGCCGCTACATCGCGGCTTTCGGCCCCACGACCCTCGACGACATCCAGTGGTGGACCGGCTTCTCCAAGCGCGAGATGAAGGAAGCGCTGGAGCCTCTGATGCCAGCGCTGACGGAACTGGCTATTGAGGGTCTGGGCGATGGCTATCTCATGCTGGAGGATGATGCTCAGCGGCTGCGCGGCGTCACCCCGCCGGACGCTCCCTACGTGTTCTTCCTTCCCAGCCTTGACCCGTACATCATGGGCTACCGTGATCGCCGTCGCTTCTTGGCAGAGAAACACTACAAGAAGGTCTTTGACCGCGCCGGCAACGCCCTGCCCACCGTCTGGGTCAATGGCCGGGTGGTGGGCGCCTGGGGGCAACTCAGAGAGGACGGGAGCGTGATCTACGGTCTGTTCGAGTCGCTGAGCGAGAAGGAGCAGGCCCTGCTGGCGGACGAAGCCCAGCGGCTGGAAACCTTTCTGGATGGCGAGTTCATCAAACCTGCTTTCTTCCACACCTCCTTCACCCGCGCTCTGAAGTAGCGTTATCGCTTGCTCGCCTTGACATTTGGTGCACACCGCAGGAGGATAGCATGGAACTGAGAACGAAACTCCAAGAGTGGGCCGACGAACTGCGGGCCATCGCCCAGAACAGCCTCCTTTTCGCCGCCAGCGAACAGGACGAAGCCAACTGCAGACGCGTTCAGCGGCTGGCCGCCGAGATCTTCGCTGCCACCACCACCCGAGATGCCGAGGAGGTATTGCGCCTCTACTCCAGGGACGTGGGCTACGTCACGCCCAAGGTCGTGGGCAGTGGGGCCATCTTCAACGACCGAAACGAGATCCTCCTGATCCGCCGCCAGGACAATGGACTATGGGCCCTCCCCGGCGGGGCCCTCGAGGTCGGAGAGACGGCAGCCGAAGGCGTCTGCCGCGAAGTGTGGGAGGAGACGGGGCTTGGCGTCCGTGTCACGGCTCTGACTGGCATACACGACTCGCGGCTGTGTGGCACCAACTCGCCCCATCATCAGTACCACCTGGTATTCCTGTGCGAGCCTCTAGACGACGCCAAGCCCCAGGTCAGCGAAGAGACCCTCGACGTCGGCTGGTTTTCTGAAGGGGCCCTGCCTCCCCTCGCCCCTGGACATCCACTGCGTATCGCTCAGGCCTTCCGCTTCCACCGAGGGGAGATGGACGAGCCGTTTTTCGACGGGAAAGGATGAGTGATGAGCCGAGAGGACGA
>Ga0075114_10001869_pt1 | contig 11092 bp, 1 predicted proteins | sample AntAceMetag02UKM_FD_69784 | JGI IMG/M metagenome (GOLD analysis project Ga0075114, IMG submission 69784) | Saline lake microbial communities from Ace Lake, Antarctica - Antarctic Ace Lake Metagenome 02UKM | ecosystem: Environmental > Aquatic > Non-marine Saline and Alkaline > Saline | place...
CGGCTGGGATGTGACCGGTCTTGTTCAGAGCTACTGGGTCAACCGGGGTTTCGGCAGCGGGCCAAACTACGGCCTGGAGCTGCGGGGGCCGGAGAGCGGAGCCTACCATCGCCGGAGCTTCTACTCCGGCAACGCTGCCTCGAACCGGCCCTACCTTCTCGTTACCTACGACGTGCCCACTCCGACGCCCACACGGACGCCTACGCCCACAAAGACGCCTACGCCATCGTGTCGGGATCCCTACGAGCCCAACGACAGCACCTCCCAAGCCTGGTTCCTGTCGCCAGGCACCATCGCGAGCTACATCTGCTGCGACAGGAACGATGTGGACTTCTACAAGTTCTCGGCCAACGGTGGTGAGCTGATCCAGTTGGCGCTCTACAAGCTGCCAGCCAATTACGACCTTTGCCTCTACGACGCCAAGGCGCAGCTGATGGCCTGCTCCCAGAACGATGGCGACCTCGAGGAGACGATCGAGGAGTTCGCTACCACCACAGGCGACCACTATGCTCTGATCTACGGTGTGCAGGGTGTGCAGAGGGTCTGCAGCTCGACCCTCCCCTACAAGTTCTATCTGCAAGCCGCTCTGGCCAACCTGACCCCTACGCCCACGCCTACGGCCACGCACACGTCCACGCCGACGCACACTCCCACGCCTCCGTTCACGCCTACGTCCACGCCGACATCAACGAGCACTCCGACACCCACGCCAACACCCACTGCGACCCCGACGCCTACGCATACGCCTACCTCCACACCAACACCGACGAGCACGCCGACATCCACCTCAACACCCACGTCCACCCCGACTGACACGCCCACCGTGACGGCCACGCCAACCAGAAGCGCGCTTCGTGGCAGGGTGTTGCTGGAGCGGCGCACCAGCAACGGTGGCACCGAGGTCTGTGTGGACAACCAGTGTGTTCTCACCCTGGAAGATGGAGAATATGGCTTCGATGGCCTCATGCCGGGAGACTACACCATCGCAGCCAGCCGCATGAGCTACCTGCGCAGCCAGCTCCTGGTGAACCTGCCGGTGGGCCTGCTCGATGTACCCGATGTCACTCTTCTGGGCGGTGACATCAACCAGGATGGCCACATCAACCTCGAGGACGGTACGCTGATTGGCCAGGCCTGGAATAGCATACCCGGGGCCCCCGACTGGGATGAGCGAGCCGATATCACTGACGACGACATGGTTAACCTGCTGGACATGGTGGCTGTGCAGTTCAACTGGGACCGGATCGCTCCTGGGCCGTGGGCCGGCGCTGGAGCTGCGGGGCAACGGGCATTTGCGGAGCGAGAGCCAGTTCTGAGCGACGTAACACAGATGGCGATCGATCCCCCGTGGCCTCTGCTATCCGGCCTGGGCGAGAGTGCCGAGATGCACATCGAGGTCCGGCAGGTGACCAATCTCTATGCGGCCCGGGTGCAACTCACCTTTGACCCCAGTGTGATCCAGGTCCGTGATGCCGATCCGCGGCCCAGTGCGCCAGGCGTACAGATTCGGGCCGGTGATTTCCTCGATCCCAGCCATCGGTTTGTGCTGGTGAACGAGGTAGACAACAGGGCAGGAACGATTGACTTTGCAGTGACGCAATTGGCACCAGCCAGGGCGCGCAGTGGGAGTGGCGTCCTGGCCACAGTAGTGTGTGAGCTGGTCGGCGCGGGAAGCGGTGGCATGCAATTGACAAGTGTGCGGCTGCTGGATGACGCGCTGCCCGCTGCTATTGGTATCTCTTGGGAGGCCCGAGATGCGCAGGGCACGATCAGGTGACCTGGCCCCTCTGTCTGCCAATGATTCTCAAGGGCAGATGCGTGATACCAAACCGCTTTGACTCCCGCCTACCATCTGGAATGGGGCAAAGCGCGCACGTCAGACAGGCGGCAGGGGAGGATTGAAACTGCCGAGCAGACGACTCCGCTATTGTGTGGAAGGACTTCCCAGATGGCTGGCGAATGCCAGTCACAATCCCAGCCCACGCATCTTGCATCTCAGGACCCTGAAAGGAGAGGAACCATGTCTACAAAGCCAGAACCCCGGAGAAGGACTTCCCAGGTGGCTGGCGAATGCCAGTCACAATCCCAGCCCACGCATCTCACGTCTCAGGAATCTGAAAGGAGAGGAACCATGTCTACAAAGCCAGAACCTCGGAGAATCGCAGCTATCCTCATCGCTTGTGCACTCCCGCTACTGCTGGTTGGCGTGTCCGTTGTAGCTCTTCGTGCGTCGCCAGCACAAGCTCTCAGTGTACACACGAGCGATGAACTGGAGGCTCCGGCGAAGGTCGCCGCACCCGACTCGAGCCCATCCCTCGCGCCAAGCGCGCCCTGTGCGGGTGGTCCCACCATAGACGGTATCCTCCTGGACGAGTGTGTCGTCCACAACCTCACGGTCGCCGGTGATGCCAAGACCATCACCGTATGGTATACCAAGAATCCCGTGACCACCACCCGCGCGGGGGTCGGTCGCGATCTGGAGCACTGGATCAACACAGACGCCCAGGCTCAGCAGGTGGCTGACTGGGCGGAGGACGCCTGGCAAAGGTACCACGTGGTCTTCGGCCGGCATCCCTGGCACTGCACCGACAATATGAACTTCCGCTTGGAGGACGGAGCGGGGGACTGGAGCGGCGTCGCGCGCTGGAATTCGTCGGACTGTAACATCGGAATCCACGCTCCCATGGTGCGCAACGGCGGCGGGCAGGGCACCGTCTATCACGAGGTCCAGCACTTTGTGCAACGGTCCTATAACAGTGGCTGCTTTGCTGAAGTCGGCCCGGCCTATCCCGCCAATTCAGAATACATCGAGGGATACGCCGACCTGGGCGAAGATAGCGTCGACGCCACGCTCGATGCCACGGGCTACGGAAACTCCGTGGCTGGCTACAATCCCCTGACAAGCTTCTTCGATAAGGGCTACAACGATGTCTACAGCAAGTACTACGTCGAACAAGTCGGCTCGCAGTGGACTCCCGCCGATCCGCATCACCACTTCGACGCCGTGCGCGAGCACTACGAGGAGTGTGACGTCCAGGATACCCTCTATGTGCTTGATACTCTGATTCCTTCACTGACAGGAGGAGTGCTTACCCAGGAGACCCTGTTCCTGAACTTCTTCGCCGCCAACTGGGCCAAGGACTGGGCTGACGCCGCCACCCAGCCAACTCTTGTCTACACTGACGATGACGGAAACCCATATGGAACGATCAGCTTGGCGCAGAACGTGGCACTGTCCACGGGCTCCCAGAGTTGGACCGGGGAGACGACACCCGATGACTGGGCAGGCAGGTACTACCAGGTCCGGCCGCAAGCAGGCTGCGAGTACATCACCATCTCTGTGGATGGCGCCGCCGGTGCTCGGTTGGGAATCAATCTCATGGCCGCCGACACGACGGCACCGACCAGCGTGAGCCGGGCAGGATGGATCGGCGAGGACTTCAGCCGCACCTTCGCCGCCGCAGGCGTCCATGATCGAGTGGTGGCCGTGGTGAACGCCTTCGCCAATACCGGCAGCTACGACGTTTCCTTCACCTGCGTGGCCCCGGCCATAGAGATCATGGAGCCCGACCCCAGACCGAACCACGTGCTGGTAGGCGACCCGACGAGTCCCATCGCCTTCCTGACCCGCTTCCAGGTGACCAGCGGTGGCACACCGGTGCTGGGCCTGCCAGAAGCGTCCTTCAGTGCCGACGCCGAGGGCGACGCGGCGACCTTCGTCGCCGGGTCCTTCCAGGAGGTGGGCGAAGAGTACTGGGCGACGATGATCCCACCGACCAAAGCGGCGGGAACGACGTTCGTGGATTTTCGCGTCTGTCTCGACACGACGATCTGCGCCACCCACACCGACGCCTTGCTGTACGTGGACCCCGGGAACAGCGACTTCGCACTGCTCTTCGACGCATCGGGGTCAATGAAGAAAGAGGATGTACCTGGCGAAGGCACGCGTTATGAGAACGCCAGGAAAGCAGCTACTGTCCTGGCTGATCTTCTGCGCACAGGCGACCGCATTGCGGTCATGGACTTCGGTGCCCGGAATGTACCAGTCGATTGCGGTATTCCCTATGGCGACGGCAATTGCCCGCTCCATATTGTGACGCACCTCGCTCGCACGGATGTGACCGGGGCGGGCACGATTGGCGCGGTCAAGACGGCCATCAGTGGGGTTTCGTATCGTGAGGAGTGGACACCGATCGGTGGCGGGCTGCGAGAGGCCAAGAACGTGATGCAGGCCGCACCTTACAGCATCAACCCCAAGATCATCGTGCTGCTCAGTGACGGCGAGGAGAACGTCAATCCTCTGTACAATGCCGTTCGCACTGAACTGATCGCCTCCGGCGTCATCATCGACACCATCGGTCTTTCGGGTGAGGCACCTCAGCCGCTCCTGGCGCAGATCGCCGCCGACACCGGTGGTATCTACCGCTTCGTGCCCACGACCGGTGGCACCGCGGCCAGGCTGCGGACCGAGCAGCTCAACGAGCTGCGGGAGCGAGGAGCGTCGGATGAGCTAGTGTCGAGTTTGGCAGCAGGCTTCTTGCCGGGCCCGCTCGCCCTGGACAACGTCTACGACTACTTCGACACCAAGAACCAGGGGGCGACACGCCTATTCCATAGCAGCCACACCTCCGTTGCTGACAACACCTGGAACGAGCGCTCGATGTATGTGGACGGCAGTGTCAACACGCTCCGTCTGGTCGTGGCGGGCAAGCAGGAGGACAACGACGTTCCAGGCTATTGCTCAGGCTACCATCGCTCTGTCGAGGTGCTGCCTCCCTTTACAAGCCAACGGCAGTGGATTCCGGTGAGCCCACCGGTGTACAGCACGAGTCCACCGCCGCCACCGCCTCCGCCCAGCTGGGACATCCGCAACTCACTCTTCGACGATGTGGTGATCATCCCCAATCCTGAGGAAGGACTGTGGCGAGTGCGAGCCAAATACTACTGGCAGATCTGCGCCTCGGGACAGGTCGATGAGCAGGCCACCGCGAATGCTGTTGCGGCATTCGAGTCCGACTTCATAATCAATGGCTCGGTCCAATCCGACTACCGTCTGCAGGGGCGCTTCCTGGCGCCCATCGTCGGCAACCAGGGCAAGCCAGGCGACAGGGTGCCCATCGTGGCCACTCTCCTCAGCCGAGCCGGAACGGTGCCGGGTGCCACAGTGCTGGCCGCTATCGAGCGACCCGACAGGACAGATCTCGCGTGGCTGTGGGACAATGGCGAGAGTTCAGACGGGATGGCAGATGATGGCATATACGGCACCCACTACAGTCTGACCGATGTCGGTGGGACCTACAACGTGCGCCTCTTGGCCTACTGGAATGATGCAACATCGGGAGAGCAGGTAACCCGCGAGTGGCTGGGTGCGTTCTGGATCCAGGAACCTGCAGCAGACGACGAGGACAAGGACGGCATGCCGGGCGCCTGGGAGAAACGCTGCAACCTTGACCCCGACCGCAATGATGCCGAGGGCGATCCCGATCGTGACGACCTGATCAACATCGACGAGTTCCATCGGGGCACGAGTCCCTGCGACCCGGATACCGATGACGGCGGCGAGCGCGATGGATCAGAGGTCGCCGGCGGACGCAATCCACTGTACGCTCCGGACGACCTGTGTAACCGACTGGGGCACGTCACTCTGGAAGCTCTGAACGAGAGAGTCGCCATCAGATGGCCACGTCCCCAGGAATTCACCGACATGATGCTCTACGTCTCGGAGGTTCCCGGGCAGCTCGGCGAAGGTCGCAGCATCGGAGCGGACGGTTCACACGTGCTGTCCGATCTTGCCAACGACCAGCGCTACTATCTGACACTTGCCGGCATGTACGAAGAGGCCCGCTGCGTCTACACTGAGCCCGGCGTGGTCATTCCCAGGCTTGATCCGGATCCGCCGTTTGGCTCCATACTGATCAACGGCGGTGCCCCGACGACGATATCTCCCCACGTCATGCTGGATCTCGGTGCCACGGACGACCCCCTGCCTGGTCCGGTCTCGCCGTCCAGTGCACCCATGCGCAGTGCGCTGGCCCTGGCTCACAATGCCATCAGCGGGGCCACGGAGATGAAGATATCCAATGACGCATCCCTGGCCGATGCCAGCTGGGAGCCCATCGTTTACGAGAAGCCTTGGGTCTTGGGCGACGCCCCCACGCCGCTCCGCCGGGTCTTCGCCCAGTACCGGGATGCTGCTGGGAACGAGTCGTTCATCGTATACGACGATATCACTCTCCTGACGGGTCTCTACCTCGCCCCGGAGCTAAGCACCGTGCCGGTGTCTGGCACCGTTACGGTGGACTTGCGGATCGACAACATTCAGGATCTCTACGGCGCCCAGGTGGAACTGACCTTCGACCCCGCGCTGATCGAGGTGGTTGATGCCTCTGACTTCGACCCTGGCATCCAGATCGAGGAAGGCGACTTCCCCATTCCAGATGACGTCGTCCGCAACCAGGCTAACAACACGAACGGCACGATCGAGTACGCCGTGAGCCTTCGTGGCGTCAAGCCGGGTGTGAGCGGGGGTGGGGTACTCGCCCGCATCACGTTCCACGGCCTGACCGAAGGTGTCAGCCCCGTGGACTTCACTCGGTCCATCCTCTCGGATCCGCAATCTCTCCCGATAGATCACGTCACTCAGAACGGGGAGGTCATCGTACGCAGCGCGACCGGTATTGTGTCCGGCAAGGTCATCCTGGAGCGACGAACCAGCAACGCAGGGGCCACCGTCTGCGTGGACAGCCTATGTGCCAACACAACCGCAGATGGCAGCTATACCATCCCCGACATCCCTCCGGGACCCTACACGGCCACGGCCAGTCGCATGAGCTACCTGCGCAGTTGGAAGCCGGTGGAGGTGCCCCTAGGGCTGCTCGCGCTGCCCGATGTGATCCTCCTGGGCGGCGATGTGAACCAGGATGACCACATCCACCTCCCTGACGCCAATCACATCGGCTGGCTCTGGCTTACCACTCCCTCGGACGCCGACTGGGACCAGCGCGCCGACATCACTGACGACGGCAACGTCAACATCCTGGACACCGTCGCCGTCCAGTTCAACTGGAATGAGACGGCTCCCGGACCATGGGGCACCACTGCGGGGCGACAGCGGGCTGCGCCCAGTAGAGCTCAAGCCAGCAGTCTCGATCTGGCCACCCAGGTCGTGTTCAGCCCCGCCCAGGCCGCGATCAGCGGCGTGGGTGAGACGGTGGAAGTGGAGGTCTATGTGCAGGATGTCTCCGACCTCTACTCCGCCTGGTTCACGCTGTCCTTCGACCCCAGTGTGGTCCAGGTACGCGACGCTGACCCCCGGCCCAGCAAGCCGGGCGTGCAGTTGCGCCCCGGCGAATTCCTGGATCCCTTCAACCAGTTCGTACTGATCAACGAGGCGGACAACACGGCCGGGACTGCAGAGTTCGCTGTGACGCAGCTACGGCCGGCGGTGGCGCAGAGTGGCAGCGGCGTGCTGGCCACGGTGATCTTCGAGGGCGCTGCCGAGGGAAGCAGCACTGTGCAGTTCACGGGCCTCCAGTTGCTGGATGCCAGTCGTCCCGAACCTCTGGAGATCTCGACGGGCACACAGGATGGCCAGGTGACGGTAGGGGCGCAGAGCACCATCTACCTGCCGGTCGCTCTCAAGGGCTCCTGACCATAAGCCGCCGGTTAGGTGGCTTGAGAAAGGGAGGGGGATGTCTGGCTGCGTGCCAGCGTTCCCCCTCCCCGCTGTGCTCGCGCGGCGTGCCGCGCCGGCATTCAAAGTCTGGCAGAGGGAAGGAGCCTTGTGCAGTTGGTAGGTGTCCAACTGCTGGACGATAGTCATCCGGCCCCGTTGATGATTCCGGTGGCAACCAGAACCGCTCAGATCGTGGTCCGTTAGCTCGCTGTCAGCGGAAAAGCGGAGGGATCGGAGAGTTGCCGAGCAAGGGCTCGGAGTGCAACTCCTCGCCATCCCCCAATGTGAGGAAGTTGTACTCCCAAACCACCGCAACTTATCACAAAGGCGCAAAGACACCAAGAGTCATCGCAATCGCTTCGTGTCTTGGACGGATAGGTGGCCCATGGCCTTCTGCCTGCCCACGACGCCCACTAGGGGCTATGCTACGAACCTATCAGAGCACGGGTCACAGACCAGCGCAGCGAGCATGGGAAGTCCTCCGGACTTTCCGCTTTTCCGCTGACAGAAACCAGAGGCTAGGAGTGCAACTCCCTGCCAGCAAATGTGAAGCGCCCAGGCGCAAAGGAGGACTGAGACATGAAACGCGAGACACGAAGAGCTTGGCTGGTACCGGCAGCGCTTTGCCTGCTGCTGGCCCTCCCGCTGTCCAGCGCAGCGGTGGCGGGGGAATCCAGCAGCATTGTCCCCCTGGAGACCGTCCTCGGGCCGACCGACGCGCCCGAGCAACTGGCCACTGATCACGTGCGCACCATGACCACCAACAGCACGCACGTCTTCTGGACGATCAGCGTCGGCGGCGAGTTCTGCCCCGCCGATGGAGAGCCCGCCCTGCGGCGCGTGCCCCTGGGCGGCGGCACGGTGCAAACGCTGCATCACAGTTGCAGCTTCAATCCGTACCAGATGGCCGCCGACGACACCCACGTCTACTTTGCCGACTGGTCCGACGACAAGATCAAGCGTATCCCTGTAGCCGGCGGCGCGCTCAGCGTCGTGGCCAACGGCAACGAGCTGATCCTGCACCGGGGGCTGGCTCTGGACAGCACACACGTCTACTGGGGCGATCACTCAGGCATCCGCCGCGTCGCCAAGGCCGGCGGCGCCGTGCAGGTCCTGGTCGCCGGAACCGAAAGCGTCAACCTGGCCGTGGACGATACCCACGTCTACTGGACGGAGCTCGGCTTCGGCGATGGACGGGTGCGGCGAGTGCTCAAAGCGGGCGGCGCTGCCCAGAATGTAGCCACTGGCCGCGACGGTCCCTATGCCGTCGCGCTGGACGCGACCCACGTCTATTTCACGGAGCTGCACACGGGCAAGGTGTACCGGGTAGGCAAGGATGGCTCCGGCCTCACCTCCTACTTCGCCAGCGACATCTCGCCCTATATGGCCGAGAGCGTCGCCGTCAACAACACCCACGTCTTCTGGACCGACACCACCGGTACCCACACAGGACGGGTGCGGCGCGTCGCCAAGGGTGGCGGGACGGTGGAGAACCTGGCGCTGGGGCTGTTCGGCCCCGGTCACGTCCAGTTGACCAGCACGCACGTCTACTGGGATGATTACGACGGCGTGTGGCGACTGCCCATCGGCGCGGCCGAAGCGAAGGTGGACCTCACCATCACCGGCATGGAGGTGACCCAGGGCATCCAGTGTCTGGACAACACCGTGGGCGACACCACCTGCGCTGACAACAGCGTCCAACTGGTGGCCAACAAGCTCACCTACGCCCGCGTCTACCCGGCGGTGGACCTGGCCGATACGGTCAACGTGAACGCCAGGCTCTTCGGCACGAAGGCTGGCGCTCCCCTACCGGGTTCGCCCATCGCCCCCGACGATACCAGCGTGTTCGTGAGCACGGGAGGATCTCACCGCGAGAGTCCTTCCAGCAGCTTCAACTTCCTGCTGCCCACGACCTGGCGCTCCGGCACCATCACGCTGCGGGCCGAGATCAATCCCGGCCCGGTGATCCCCGAGTCGAACACGACCAACAACATGTCCTCCCAGGTAGCGCTCACCTTTGCACCGGCACAGAACCTGAGCGTCGCCTATGTGCCCGTCAACTACACTTGGTCAGGCTGGACGGGCGCCAACACGGCCAGCACCGCCGTGATGATGGCTGCCGAGAGCTTCCTGCGCAGTCTCTTTCCCTTCAGTCAGGTCACCTATTCCGCCTGGCCCTCCGGTGCCGCGTTCAGCCAGAATATCAACACGTCGGCCAGTGCTCTGATCACCGAGTTGAACACTCGCTACCTGGCTTCGACCAGTCCGCCCGATCAGGTCTTCGGCTGGCTGCCCAGCGGATCGTGGAACAACGGATTGTCAGATCCGATATGGGCGGGCGGCTCGGGCGTCGTGTCCGCCGGAGATGAGAACCTGGTCAACGCCGTGATCGCTCACGAAATCGGCCACAACCTGGGGCGTCGGCATCCCACCTGCCACGACAGCAGTTCCGACTGGCCCTATGGCACCACCACCTCCACCATTCAGGAGGTCGGCTTCGACGTTTTCAGCCTGACGGCCCATCCCGCTACCAAGCGGGACTGGATGGTCGGCGGGAACTGCGGCAACAGCAGCACCGACATGTGGATCTCGCCCTGGAACTGGACGCAGATACTCAACGGGGTTGAAGACTGGATGGCCCAGGCCTGGGTGCTGCCGGTGCAACAGGGCCCCACGGTCATCGTCTCCGGGCAGATCTGGGAGGATGGCGGCGAGCTCAATCCGCTGTGGCTGCTCGATGAGCATCTGGAACCGCTGGGCATCCCCGAGGGGGATACCTACTGCCTGAGCTTCCTGGACCGCGATGGCAACCTGCTCCTGCAGCGCTGTTTTGACCTGGACTACAGGAACCGCCACTGGACCGGCCACTCCGAGGTAGGCACCTTCGGCATGCGCTTCGGCTTCCCGCCCGATACGGCGCACATCCAGCTCTCCCGCGGCATGGGGATCCTGGACGAGCGCTACGTCAGCGAGAGCGTGCCCCAGGTACAGGTGATCACTCCCAACGGCGGCGAGGTGTGGGAGGGCATCCACACGGTGGAGTGGGAGGCCGGAGATCCCGACAACCAGCACCTCACCTACAACGTGCTCTTCAGCCCCGACGGGGGTGAGACCTGGCAGTCGTTGGCCTCAGGGTTGACGGAACCCTTCCTGGAGGTGGACTCGGCGCAGATCGCTGGCACGGACAGTGGTCTGATGCGGGTAATGGCCAGCGATGGCGTGCTGACCGGCCGCGACGAGTCTGATGAGACGTTCACCGTCGCACCCCATCCGCCAGCGGTGAATATCCTCCACCCTGCCGACGGCACAGGCTACGAGCCAGGCGAGTTGATCGTCTTGACCGGCTCGGCCTTCGATCTGGAGGATGGCCTGCTGACCGGCGACAACCTCCGCTGGTGGGCCGATGGGCTGGGCGAC
>Ga0075114_10001874_pt1 | contig 11077 bp, 8 predicted proteins | sample AntAceMetag02UKM_FD_69784 | JGI IMG/M metagenome (GOLD analysis project Ga0075114, IMG submission 69784) | Saline lake microbial communities from Ace Lake, Antarctica - Antarctic Ace Lake Metagenome 02UKM | ecosystem: Environmental > Aquatic > Non-marine Saline and Alkaline > Saline | place...
AGAGGGTCTCCCCCGGCCGGACGACGTGCGCGTTGGAGTCAGCGGCAGCGGGAGCAACACCGCCCATCCACACTACCGCCAACAGGCTCACAATCAACACCATACGTACGCGACAGCTCATGTCGTGCTCTCCTGTGGTCGATTCGTAACCGTTCAGGGGGTGGGCAGAAGCTAAGCTTCTACCCACCAATTGCAGTATGGCTTGGGAGCAGAGATGGAGCTTGCCTGTCCCAATTAGCTGCGTCACAGGCTTCAGTAAGGTAGTCCAGTACCCTACGATTCTGCTGTTTCAACGTCGCGACGACTGTCATAATACGCTCGGCAAAGCGACTTCCTGTCTCACTTTGAGTGCCGAAGCTACTGTTGCGCCAAAGCACGCCGGGGCGGATCTGCCGTTCAGCCAGGTTATTGGTCGGTTCCACGCCTTCAACACGCACGAAGGTCCACAAGGCATCCTCTCGTTTGAGGATGTCACGACAGGTACCTGCAGTTTTGCTGTGGTCGCAGGTTGTTCCTTGGAGTAGCAGTTTGCCGACTTGGTCTTGAACCGTTTGCATCTGTTCTCGGAAGGCAGCGCGGCTCATGGTTCCATCCCGCACTTTGTGCCACCATTGAAACATCAACTCAGCCTGAGCCAGGATGGCTTCACCAATGCGTTGGGATTCGCCGCCTCGCTCAGCAAAGGCCTGGAAGTCACGCAGGAGGTGCGCCCAACACAGTTGACGCAAGAGAGTACGCAGCCAGTTGTAGGCCGACCAGCGGTCAGATCCCACAATGCCTTGGAAGGTCTCGCCCAGCATCTCCCTGGCGACTTTCCCGCCCCGACTCTGTCGGATGAGAAACGCAGTCACCAGAGGGGTGGCTGCCACCCACAGCCAGGCTCTCTGGTTGGCTTCTCGCCAACCTGTCTCGTCCATATTGACCACGGGTTGTGTTTGTACATACTCACGGGACTCGTCCACCGGAGTGCGGATGGTCTCGCTGGTGCGCCGCTCCAGAGCGGACACTGATCCCAGGCACATATCGGCCTGGAAGAAGTCAGCCATGACCTCAGCGGTCTCTCGCTTGCTCAGGTGGTAGTGGCCGCTGAACAGCGAGACCATCGCTTGCAGGCGGGGGCCAAAGGCTCCCTTGGGAACGCCAGCAGGCAACTCAGCACGGGTCTCGGTCCCACATCCCGAACAGGTCAGGGTGTGGATACGATACTCAGCCACTTCGGCGACCACTAGTGGGATCTCTGTCACCTGGTGACGGCATGGCTCAGGGTCTTCGCCCACCAACTCGTCTCCACAGCTACGGCATACGTTCGGCTTGATGTCATGCGATTCCTTGACTTGCTCAACGGGCACCAGTTTCCGGGTCATGCCTTTGTGTCCCGGTTGCGCACCACGCTTGCGCCCGCTCTTGGCCCGTCGGCGCGGCCTTCGAGAAACCCCGGGACCGTCACTGGAGGGTGGCTTTGAGGAATTGTGCGAGTTATGATTGACTCGCTCGCGCAAGGCAGTTATCTCTGCCTCCAATGCCTGCACATGAGCAAGCAGTGACAACACAAACCCTTGGACGGCTGCCGGCGTTTGTGCCCACTCTTCGGCAGACAAAGGCACTTGCTCTGGAATCGTTTCTTGAGTCTCTTTGCCTGATTGAATCATGCCGCTATTGTAGCACGCTTTTGTAAAGGGAGTGTGACGGGAATGTCAAGGATTCGTAAAACCGCCAGGGTACCCCCTGAACGCTTACAGGAGACCGTCTTGCGCCCCAAAGAAGGGAAAGAGTTGAGTGCCAGCAGCTTGCAGTCGCCCGATGATTGGGAAGCCACATTCCGCCAGAAGCGTGGGGAAAAGCACCGAGGCTATGTGGCCAATGCGACTGAAACGTGCAATCCCGAGAACGAGCTCCAGTTGATTGTCAAGGTGCAAACGAAACCGAACAACACCGACGACGCGGCAATGTTGGACGAAGCGCTTCCATATCTCAAAGAACGCACCGCTGTGAAGCAGATGCACACCGATGGCACATACAACAGCCCAGATGTGGACAAGACAATGCGCAAACTCGGCGTTGAACAGGTTCAGAGCGCCATTCGCGGTCGCAAACCAGCGAAAGAGAAACTGGGCTTGGAGGATTTCGACTGGGAACTCGGCGCCGACGGCGAACCCCAGAGGGTCACTTGCCCCAACGGACAACAGGCAGAAGTGACAGCAGGGCGAAAAGAGCATCGCTATCGTGCTGCTTTCGAAGCCGCTGGCTGTAAGATCTGTCCGTTCTTGAACCAATGTCGAACTGACACGCTCAAACGCACGCCCGAGCGCGTGTTGCGCTTTTCGCAGCAGGACGTGAACGTAGCCTTGCGGCGTCAACGGACTGCTGACACTCGTGCGAGCGGGCAGAATCTGCGAGCTGCAGTGGAAGCTACAGTCAGATCTATCAAACATCCGTTCGGTAATGGTAAGGTGCCAGTACGCGGCCTCCCCCGCGTTGCTATCGTCATGCTCGAATCAGCCGCCATGAGCAATGTGCGGCGTATTCATCGTTATCTGGTCGGGCGAGAGGAAGCCAAGAGAGCAAAAAACACAGATGAACAAGAAGCTAGAGGCCAGCCAATACCTGGTAGCTCTCCTGTCGCTTCTTTTCTAGCCCAATTGCGCAGCTCCTTGCGCCCCATAAGTCGACTGATGCACTCTCTTCAACTATCTCCGGCCTACGGAGCCTAGGTTTTTTCAGGAGAGTCATGGATTATAATGCGAGAATGAATGTAGGAGGATTTCTTCACACATGACGCCAAAACAGGGGCTGATCCAGGTCTACACGGGGAGCGGTAAGGGGAAAACGACGGCTGCGCTGGGGCTGGCTTTGCGCGCCGCAGGGCATGACCTGCAGGTCTACATCGTCCAGTTCATGAAGGGCTGGCCGCATTACGGCGAGCTGGTGAGCGTGCAGCGCCTGCCCAGCGTCACCCTGCGCCAGTTTGGCCGCCCGGACTTCGTGAATAGGGAGCATCCCAATCCGGAAGACATCCGCCTGGCCCACGAGGCGCTGGAACATGCCGAGCAGATCGTCGCCAGCGACGACTACGACCTGGTAATCTTGGACGAGGTGAACGTGGCCCTTGATTATGGCCTGATCGGCCTGGATGACTTGCTATCGCTCTTGGAAGCCAAGCCGGAGCACGTGGAACTGGTGCTTACCGGCCGCGGTGCGCATCCGGAAATCGTCAAGCTCGCCGATCTGGTGACCGAAATGCTGGCCATCAAGCATCCGTATGACGCAGGCGTGCCGGGACGCAAGGGCATCGAGTATTGAGAACCCGTTCAGCCGATTGAGCCGATCCAGCCGATACCCTGTCACGAATTGCACGCATGATACGAATGGCTGTTGACGGTTCCAACCACATCGGTGTCATTTGTCCATTCGTAGTATTCGTGGCATCCGTGATGGAATCTCACTGCGGTTTCATCTATAGGCTAAAACCCTGACACTGTCAAGCCGACGGGACTGCGCTGTGCGCTCAGCCCATCCCGTAGGCCGTGGAGATTCTCGTGGAGACTGCGAAGAAGGAAGAAGGAGATGCGTCAATGGCTGATGGCAGTGAAGACTACAACCTGCTCATCGTCAGCGACCTGCACTTGAGTGAGGGCCTCGATCCTGCCAGCGGGAAGCTCTCCCCGCGGGAGGATTTCGTCTTCGACCAGGAATTCGCCCGCTTCCTCGAATACCACACTCGGGCAGCCGTCGAGGACCCGCGCTACCGGGGACGCCGCTGGAAGCTGATCCTCAACGGTGACGCGTTCTGCTTCTTGCAGGTGATCGCCAAGCCACGTTACGCACTCTATACATTCGACCAGGACGAAGAGGGATGGCGTCTGAGGCCATATCTGCCCGCCGGCCAGCGATGTTACGCTGCCAACGGCAGTCTGCGGCTGGAGGCCTCCTTCAGCGGCGGCTCGCGCCAACAGGCTGGCGCCGCCGTCTACCTTCCTGCCGACTCTGACTTCTCCGGCTATGCCCGTCTGTGCGCACGCGTCCATGCGCCGCACGATGCACAGAATGTCCATGCTACCTTCAGGGTGACGCTCGGCCCCGAAAGGATGAGACCAGGCCCGCAATGGTCCCGCCTGGAACCAGGCCAGTGGAACGAGGTCGCCTTCGAACTGGGCAAGCCAGACACATTGCCCTTGCAGCAGGTGCGGACTGTGGAACTGCGAGTGGCCAGCAGCACCGCACAGAGCGGTACCTTCTGCGTAGACGAGGTGTGGGCGGAGCCGCTGCTCTCCCGCCGTGAGGTACGCTACGGCCTGGGCACTACGGCGACCCAGGCGGCGTGGAAACTTCGGCATAGCGGGGAGGGACATCCCTGCTTCTTCCAGTCGCTGGCCCGCTTCGTGGCCCGGGGCCATCGGGTGGTGTACGTCAAAGGCAACCACGACGTGGACACCCACTGGCCGCTAGTACAGGATACCTTCCGCGATCTGGTGGTCGAGGCGGCCGAGCAATGCCCTGAGTTGGGAGAAGTGGACCAGGAGCAGACGCGGGCGAATGTCGAGTTCTACCCCTGGATCTACTACGAGCCAGGCATCGCCTACGTCGAGCACGGCAACCAGTACGAGCCAGTGAACTTTTTCCGCGATTTCCTCAACCCCGTGTTGCCCGGGGACCCGCAACGACTGGAGTTGCCTCTGGGCTCTTTCTTCGTGCGCTACGTCTTCAATTCCCTGGAGACCATACATCCCTGGGGCGACAACGTCAAGCCGTCCAGCGACTACATCAAGTGGGCCTTCAAGACAGACCCACTCAACACGTTGGGCGTCGTTGTGGACAATATGGGTCTTGTCCTGCGAGCCGTGTGGGAAGCGTGGCGCAAGCGGGCGGTCGTGCCGAAGGTGGATCGGTCTGTGCCAGCGGCCATGGGAGAGCGTCGAGCGATGCTGGCAGGGCTGCCCCCAAATGCGATGCGGGATATCGCCGAAGTGAGCCTGAACTGGGTGGCCGATTGGTGGCGGCGCATCTTGCGCACGCTGGCGCTGGGTGGGCTCTCTTTCATCTTGTTGGTAGGTGTGATCCTGTTGTTCTTCAAGCCGCTGCTGGATTTCATTCGATTGGGGCTGACCCGCATGCCCTGGCTGATGGTGGTGACGTATCTGGCTGGCTCGCTGGCGCTCTTCATCGTGCGGCGTTTGGTGGAGCACAAGATTGAGAGCGAGGCCGAGGGGAATTACCTCCGGTGCATGGCCGGGCGCATTGCTGTCATCCTGAGCCGGCATGGTCTGGCGGTGCCCTATCTCGTGTTTGGGCACACGCACAACGCGGACGTGGTCAAACTGCCGCGATGGCCAGAGCTATCCTTTGACCAATGGTATGTCAACACCGGTACCTGGACGCAGGTGCTCAGCGAAGAGGAGAGACTGATACGCGACCGCAAGCAGTTCACCTTCTTCGAGATCGTACCTGGAGAGGAGCAGGGCAGGCCGAGACTGTGGCATTGGAACGATGACGCCGGCCGCCCTGCGCCGGTGCTGCTACTGGGAGGCCAGATGCAGCCAGATGACAAAACCGTCATTCTCATGAAGGGCGATCTTCATTGACTTGTCATCTTCTTGGTGCATAGTGCAAGGGAACGGGGAATCGGGCGCCGTCCGCTGATTCCCCGTCTTGCTGATCTTGGGGTATAATCCCGCTTACACGCTCCTGGGAGTGGCTCACTGTGGCACGTTCAACCGGCGCCAGAAACGCATTTCCGGTCACGCTTGCTGTATTCACGCTGCTGGTGTTCGCGGTACTGCTTCCGCTTGCCCTACCAGTCGTCGTTGGGGCAGAAGCAGCAGCGAGGCATTTCCCTGTCTCTGCTGTGGCCCCCAGCGCCGCCATCAGTTCCACGATGACAGGTTGTCTTAAGGTGAACCCTTCTGCCCGTGAGGATTCAGAGGAAGTCTATCTGGTATGGACGGGCACGCCGACCAGCGTGACTCTGCATATGGAAATCGCCAACGCTGACGCTTCCCATAATGTCTATCTGAACGATCAACTGGTGGGACAGGTAACTCCAGGTCTAGGCGGCATCAACTGTGAGACCAATCCCAGGCCAGTTCAGTGGCAGATCGATAACCTGGACTGGGTTCAGAAGGGCTACAACCGCATCAAGATCACCAACAATGTCTATCCCGATTGTTGGTATGCCAACCATGCCTACCTTAAGCTGGAAGGGGACGTCGCCGCAGCACAGCTCGTGTACCTCAACTTCACCAGCAGCTACGACGGCACCCTGCAGGAGGCAGTGCTGCAACTGCCGCCAGATCACGACACTACACCGCGGCCGCTGGTGATCGCCCTACACGGTTGGCTGGGTTGGAACGAGACCTACTACAGAGAACCTATCGGAACCTACGGCGGAGCAGCAGCGGAGCGTGGCTGGCTGTTGGCTGCGCCCGAGACCCACGGCGAAGAGCCGGTGCCACCAGAGCACTCGCCGGGCCGTCGCTCGCTGGCCTCCCGCGCTTCTCAACACGACATCATGGACACGTTAGCCTACGTGGACACCAACTTCAGCGTGGACCCTGACCGCGTCTACCTGGTGGGGAGGTCCATGGGAGGCATGATGGCCGTCACCACCGGCGCCAAGTATCCGGCCCGTTTTGCCGCCATCGTGAGTTACGCTGGCATCACTGATCTGGATGCCTGGTATGGCGAGTCGCTGAGCTGGCGGAAGGAGGAGATCGCCGCTGAGTGCAGTGGCACGCCGGAGGAGAATCCCTGCGAATACCAACGCCGTTCGAGCCTGCACATGCCTGGCAACCTGATGCCGCTGCCACTGGCACTGGTGCATGGCCGAAATGACGACAAAGTGCCTCCGCATCATGCCGAGGATCTCTACGATGCCGTGCAGGCGCGGGGCGGTGCACTCGTCGAATCCTTCTGGCACGACGGAGGTCATGAAGGCTCGCCGGAGTACGGGCCCGATTGGACGGTGAACTGGCTGGCGAACCATGTGCGCGGCGCGGCCCCGTCCCGACTGGACATCCGCAGCGACGAATCGAAGTCCTACTTTTGGCTGGATATCGAGCAGACGGGCGGAGATCACTGGACGGCGTTGCAGGCGGAGGCCCTGGACGCCGTGCAGACCCTCAGCGGTACGGTGAGCGACACGCATCCCGTGAGCCTGACCTTCGAACTGGCCGACGCTGGCCTGCCCGCAGACCTGCCCTACACGGTCGTCGTGCAGGAGGTCAGCGGGGGCGATCCAACCACCACGGTCATGGCCCCTACGGCGGGAGTGTTGATGGTGAGCATCCCCGCAGGGGAGCACGATGTCACCGTTGTGGCCCTCTCCCCTACACCCACGCCGACAGCGACGCCGACGAACACGCCGACGCCGACAGCGACATCCACAGCCACATCGACGCCAACCGACACGCCTACCGCTACGCCCAGCGCCACGCCGACACACACGCCAACGCCATCGCCAACGCCATCGCCAACCGCCACCCCAACGGCCACCCCAACGGCCACACCCGTGGTGTACCGTCGCTACCTGCCGCTAGTTACCAGAATCGAAAGTTAGAGGCAATGGGCATGGAACACGCACCACACCCAATACCCAGTACGCAATACCGGCATACTCTCCAACCATCGGACACATACCATGGACCTAGCTGACTTCTACGATGCCTACTGGCAAGAGAAAGGCGACCTCTTCGACCACGAGCGGCTGGACCAGCTCGCGGCCCACGTGCAGCCCGGGAAGCGGATCCTGGCACTGGACTGCGGTCCGGGGGTCATGGCCCGCAAGTTGGCCGACAAGGGCGCCGAGGTGATCGGCGTGGACATGTCGGCGGTGGCTGTGGCGCGAGCGCAGGAGAAGGGCATAGAAGCATTTCACGTGGACCTGGACGTGGAACCACTGCCCTTTTCCGATGACAGCTTTGACACCGTGCTCAGCGACTCCGGCCTGGAGCATCGCTTCCACGTGGCACGCGCTCTGGACGAGGCGGTGCGCGTGCTGCGCCCCGGCGGCAAGTTCATCCTGTCCCTGCCCAACCTGGGCCACTGGCGCTGCCGGCTCTGGCTGCTGCAAGGGCGCTTCCCGTACGTGCCCAACTCCCCCACCGACCCCACCCACCTGCGCTTCTTCACCATGCGGGAGGGCATGGCCTTGCTGCGGGAACGGGGCATAGCGATCGAAGCCACCGATGGCACCATTTGCTTGTGGGCCTGGCAGTTTTACCCTTTCTATCTGCGCTGGCCGGTGGTGCGAGATGTCTACGGTTGGCTGGCGCGGCGTTGGCCCAGCCTGTTCGCTCGCGACTTCATTCTGATCGGACGGAAGAAGGGCTAGCAGCATGAGCCTCACTCGCCAGATAAAGCGTGGCGTCTTCTGGGTCGCCGTCTCCACCGTGAGCATGAAGCTGCTGAGCTACCTGGCCTACTTCGTCCTTGCCAAGCTACTCCTGCCGGAAGCCTTCGGCTTGGTGGCAGGGGCGAACCTGGCAATTGACGCCTTGCAGCTCTTTCATGAGATGGGCTTCGGCTCGGCGCTGATCTATCGCCAGGAGGAGGTAGAGGAGGCAGCCGACACGGCCTTCTTCGTCATCATCTTCACAGCGCTGGTTTCCTACGCCGTGGCCTATGCTGTCGCGCCATGGGTGGCGCAGATGGCCAGCCAGCCGGACCCACACATCACATCAGTGCTGCGCGTGCTGGCCTTGACCCTGGTCATGGGCTCCTTCGGGCGTGTGCCGCTTGTGCTGCTGGCCAAAGAGATGGACTTCCGCCGCCGCCTCCTGCCGGCCGTGCTGTCGAGCCTGGCCTACACGATAACGGCCACGCTGTTGGCCTTTGCCGGCTTCGAAGTCTGGAGCATCGTCATCGGCAGACTGGTGGCCGCCGCCTTGCAGGTGGTGGTGGTCTGGTGGGTCACGGGCTGGCGGCCCCGATTCCGCTTCGTGCCCCGGCTGGCGCGGGAGCTGTTTGACTACGGCAAGCACATCATCGCCAGCCAGATCCTGATCTTCGGCATCACTAATATCGACGATGCCTTCGTCATCCGTATGCGGGGCTGGGCCGAAGAAGGCATGTACGACCTGGCCTATCGCACCAGCAACATGCCCGCCACGCAGATCACCGCTCTGGTGAACCAGGTGATGTTCCCAGCCTTCGCCAGAATGCAGGACGACATGGCGACCTTCCGCCGCACCTACTTCCAGGCGCTGCGCTACGTCTCGCTACTGGCCGTTCCTGTGGCCGTGGGCACCGTGCTCTTCGCCCCCGACCTCATCGCCGCCATTGACGCCGAGAAGTGGGGCGGGGCTGTGCTGCCGCTGCAACTCCTGGGCATCTACGGCCTGCTGCGGGCGGTGGCGGGCAACATGGGCAACGTCTTCAAAGGAGGCGGCAAGCCCAAGTGGCTCACGGGCATCGCCCTCTGGCGACTGACGACAATGGCCCTGCTGCTGTATCCAGTCACGTTGCGATGGGGCGTAAACGGCGTGGCCGGACTGTCGGCTATCGTGTCCATCGTGGACTTCTTCATCTCCGGTACGTTGGCCAACCGCGTGGTCAATTCCTCGTGGCGCGACTACGCTCACATACTGCTGCCCATCCTGGGCTACAGCATTGTCAGCGGCGCGCTGGGCTGGGCGGCACCGAAGTTGGCTTCGCTGGATCATGGCGTGTGGGCCTTGCTGCTGGGCGGCAGCATCATGATCATTGCCTACGGCGTTCTGAACTGGCAAGGGCAGCCGGGATTGCGGGCGCAGGTGCGTGGACTGTTCCGGCAACTGGTCGCCCGGCGTCGCCGCCCGTCGCAGGACGTGGGGTGAGCGGCTATGACTGATAACGTGCCCGTGCGTGTGGCCATCGCCGCCCCGGCGCATCTGAACCCCTATCCTGTCCTCTTCCATCAGGCCGTGCAACGGGCCGATCCCGCTATGATATGCGAGTTGTGGCGTGGCGGACTCTCCTGGCGACGGCTACTGAGCGCCCAGCGTCCCCATATCCTGCACCTGCACTGGCTGGAACTCCTCTATCGCCACTACGCGCCCTGGCATGTGTGCCTGTCGCTGTGGCTGAACTTGCTGCTGGTTATCGGCGCGGCGCGGCTCCTGGGGATCAGGATCGTCTACACGGTGCACAACGTCTGGCAGCACGAGAGGGAAAGGCAGTGGTTGTACTGGCTGGCGAACCAGTTCGTGCTGTGGCTGGCCGATGCCGTGCACGTGCACAGCGACGCGGCGCGAGCCGAGCTAGCACACAGCTTTGCCTGCCACTGCTCCGTGGTTGTCATCCCCCACGGCAATTATGTCGCTTGGTATCCCAACGACTGCTCAATCGAAGCGGCCCGCGAGCGGCTTGGCCTGTCGCCGGATGCTTTCGTCTACCTCTCGCTGGGACAGGTGCGCCCCTACAAGGGCGTGGAGGAGTTGCTGCAAGCCTTCGCCGAGCAGACGGGCGAAGACCTCATCATGATCATCGCCGGCCGCGTGCAGCAGCCGGAATACGGTGAGCGGCTGCGGACGCTGGCGGTTGCCGATCCTCGCGTGCGTCTGCATTTGGATTACGTGCCCGATGACCAGATGCAGCACTTCATGAAGGCAGCCAGCGTGGCTGTGCTGCCCTATCGCCGGACGACGACCTCGGGGGCGGCGATCTTGGCCCTCTCCTTTGGCTTGCCGGTCATCGCCCCGGCGCGCGGCCCTTTTCCGGCACTGTTGGAGCAGGGGGCGGGCATCCTCTACGACCCACAGCGGCCGCATGCGCTGACGGAGGCGTTGCAGGCAGCGCCACAGGCAGACCTCGGCGCGCTGCGAAGTGCAGCCGGGGCCACGGCTCAACGACTCGACTGGGCGCCTATCGGCAGGCAACTCGCGGCGCTGTATCGGCAGATCATTCGAGGTGACCGAGGAAGTCTAGCGAGAGGTCTCGATGCTTGAGGGACGTGATATCCTCTGCTTTGCACCCGAACGCTGGGAGGGCATCTGGCACAATCGCCATCAGATCATGTCCCGCCTGGCGCAGCGCAACCGCGTGCTCTTCGTCGAACCTCGTCCCTACCTGCGCAATCTGTTGAGGCCTGTGGCAGGCGGCGCCT
>Ga0075114_10001885_pt1 | contig 11028 bp, 6 predicted proteins | sample AntAceMetag02UKM_FD_69784 | JGI IMG/M metagenome (GOLD analysis project Ga0075114, IMG submission 69784) | Saline lake microbial communities from Ace Lake, Antarctica - Antarctic Ace Lake Metagenome 02UKM | ecosystem: Environmental > Aquatic > Non-marine Saline and Alkaline > Saline | place...
GGTGGGCCAGGCGCTGCGCGACGGGCTGACGACCAAGACGCAGATCCAAGCATTCGTGGCCCAACTGCGTGCCGGGGAAGCGACCTTCGAGGACGAGGAGAGCGAGGGCCGCGCCAAATCGCTGGGCGCATCGCTGAGCTACGGCTTTGAGCACGCCTTCGGCGAAACCGAGCGCAAACAACTGGCCCTATTGCACTTCTTCCAGGGCTTTGTGAATGTACGTGCACTAGTGTTGATGGGCGACCCTGGTTTTGCGGCGTTCGTCAATTCGCAACCCGGCGCTATCGGTCATTTCGAATGCCTGCCCGAAGTGCGCGGCCTGACCCGCGAGGCAGGCATCCGACTGCTCGACCGCGCCGCCGAAGTGGGCTTGCTCGCCGGACTCGGTGGCGGTTACTACACCATCCACCCTGCCCTGCCCTGGTACTTCAAGAGCCTCTTCGACCAATACTACCCCCAATCCCCAATATCCAATATCCAGTCCCCTACCCGCGCCTTCGTCGAGGCCATGGGCGAGTTGGGGAGCTACTATCACAACCAATACGGTGCAGGCAACCGCGACGTGATCGCCCTGCTGACCGCCGAAGAAGCCAACCTGCTGCACGCCCGGCAACTGGCGCGGGCCAATGGCTGGTGGCGGAGCGTCATCAGCACCATGCAGGGCTTGCGCCACCTCTACGGCCACACGGGCCGCAGGGCGGAGTGGTCGCGGCTGGTGCAGGAGATCGTGCCCGACTTCGTGGCCCCGACAAGCGATGGTCCGCTGCCGGGGCGGGAAGAGCAGTGGGGCCTGGTCACCGAGTATCGCGTGCGGCTGGCCCGTGAAGCGCGGCAGTGGGCCGAGGCCGAGCGGTTGCAGAGAGTTCGTGTGGAGTGGGAGCGCCGCCGCGCCGCTTCCGCCCTCGCCGCGCCGCCGCAGGCTCTGGACGGCGCGCAGCGCAACGCCATCCGGACGCTGGCGGTGTCTTTGGAGCAATTGGGCCACGTCCAGCGTGAGCAAGGAAAGGCCGAGTGTGTCGCTGCGTATGAAGAAGCGATTCCATTGTACCAGCGCATCGGCGACCAGGCTGCCGAAGCCGTCGCCGCCTTCAACCTCGGCCATGCGTACATGCAACTGCCCGCCATCCGCGACCTGGCGCAGGCCGAGCGCTGGTACCGGCGCAGCCTGGAACTGCGCGCTGAGCGCGATCGGCTGGGGCGCGGCAAGTGCCACAATCAACTGGGCGCGGTGGCCCGCGAACGCTTCCTGGAAGCGCGGGCGGCCAACAGGCCGGAGGAAGAACTGCTCCGCCACCTCAACGCTGCAGTGGGGTTCTACCAGCAGGCGCTGAAGTTGCTGCCCCCGAATGCGGTGGACGATCTGGCGGTGGCGCACAACCAACTGGGCAACATCCACGACGATACGGGCGATTTGGACCGCGCCCTGCCGCACTACCGCGAGTCCATTCGCTACGAGGAGATGCAGGGCAATCTCTACGGGGCTGCCCAGACCCGCTTCAACGTCGCCCTGGCCCTGCGCGATGCGGGCCGCCTGACGGATGCGCGGGAGTACGCAGCCGCCGCCCTGCGCAACTACCAGACCTACGGCGACCGTGCGGCGGCGGAGATGCAGCAGATGCAGGGGTTGATTGATTGGATTGAGCGAGCGATGGGGCAAGCGTGAACCGTAGCATAGGGCCTTGTGCCCGTCCAGGTCGCCCACGAGGGGCTATGCTACGCATTCTCTCATCCAGGTCAGCCGTGCCTGGAGAATGGCTCGCCCATACAGATTGCCCCCACAGAACGAAATGGATGAGGAAGTTGTGACATCTCCCAAGATCCGCACCAGCAGATTGTGGTCTCGCCTGTGGCCACTGGTGGCCTACTGCCTTCTGACCCTCCTGCTGACCTACCCTCTGGTCAAGCGGTTCGCCGCGGCTATCCCTGGCGACGGCTTCGACGGCTGGCAGAACTACTGGAACCTGTGGTGGATGAAGGTGGCGCTACTGGAGCAGCACCGCCTGCCCTTCACCACCGATCTGCTGTACCATCCCAGCGGCGTCAGCCTGTATTTCCACACCCTCAATCCCTTCAATGGCCTGCTGACGATGCCGGTGCAGTTGGCCTGGGGACTGCTGCCTGCCTACAATACCGTGGTGCTCTTCTCCTTCGCCATCGGTGGCTACGGCGCCTACCTCCTGGCGCGGTATGCACTCAATACCCAATACCCAATATCCAATACCCAATACCCAATACCCAGTATCCAACCTCCATCTTCCAATATCCAACCTCCAACCTCCAACCTCCAACTTCCATCTTTCATCGCCGGCCTGATCTACACCTTCGCCCCCTTCCACTTCGCCCACTTGCTGGGCCACATGCAGGTGATCTCCCTGCAGTGGATCCCTTTCTACATCTTGTACCTGCTCAAGGCCCTCACCCCACGCCAGCCAGTCCCCATCTCTCATCCCTCGTCCCTCGTCCCCCGTCCCTCATCCCTCATCCCCCGCGACACTCTGTTGGCCGCCTTCTTCCTCGTCCTCGTGGGTCTCTGCGACTGGTACTACGTCTTCTACTGCTTGCTGTTCACTGCGCTGCTGTTGATTGTCTTGGCCTGTCGCCGCCGCCTGACCGTGCGGGCTGGCCTGATAGTGCTGGGCATCGGCCTGATCTTCGGGCTGGCGCTGTCGCCTTTGCTGGCGCCCATGGTGCGGGAAGCGCGGCAGTTCCGCTTCATGGTTCCTGACCCCGCTCAGACCCGCACCTTCTCCGCCGATCTGCTGGCCTTTGTCACGCCGCAGGAGTTCCATCCGCTCTGGGGTCAGCAGGCCAGGGCCTGGGCCAGCGATTTCACCAGCACGACATCAGAGCGGACGGTATTCGCCGGCTTCACGCCCCTGCTGCTGGCTCTGATAGCCGCCTTGCCGCTGCGGAAGCGGCTGGCGCAACGTCACTCGAAACTCGAAGCCCCAAACCCGAAACGCGTGACACTCTGGCTGGTCTCCCTGTTGACCTTCTTCATCCTGTCCCTCGGCCCCGTACTCCACATCGGCGGGCGCAGCGCGCTCCTGCCCGGCGGTGGCGAGATCCCGCTGCCCTACGCGCTGCTGCACCGTCTCGTTCCCTTTCTGGATATCTCTCGCTCCGTCAGCCGTTTCGACGTCATGGTCATGCTGAGCCTGGCGGTGCTGGCAGCTTTCGGATTGGCAAGGGTGATGGGTTACGGGTTTCGGGTTAGGGGTTTCGGGTTAGGGGCTCAGGACGCTCCTCCGTCTGCCCCTTCCTCCCACACCCCCACACCCCCATACCCCCGCTTTGGCAGAGCCATCGCTTTGCTGTGTGCAGCGCTGATCATCTTCGAATTCTTCCCCTCTCCCTACCCCATGTCGCCGCCCGACACGCCTGATTGGTACCACACCCTGGCGGCAGAGCCAGGCGACTTCGCCGTGCTCAACCTGCCCATGAACTGGGATCGCCCTGGCTATCTGCTCTACCAGACGGTGCACCGCAAGCGGCTGACGGTCGCTTACATCTCTCGGGATGACCCGCGCATGCTGGCGGAGCGCGCTCCTGTGCTGCAGTCCTTCCGCCACCTGGGGCCTGACGTCATCGCTCATGACCTGGCTGACGTTGCCCCCAGCGTGTTCGATTATCTCGATGTGCGTTACGTCGTGCTCGATGGTTACAAGATGCCGTCGGGTGGGCGAGAACGGGAGCTGACCACTCAACTGGCGCAGGAGGTCTTCGGCGCGCAGCCACCCGCCTATGGTGACGAGCGGCTGACGGTCTACCGCGTCGAACCGCCAACTGACAGGCGGTCCTTCCTCATCCTGGGAGAAGGATGGGGGCCGCGGGAGGAGCAGGACGGCCAGCCCTGGCGGGCTATTGCATCTCAGAGCACGTTGCTGATCCATGCCCCCGAGGAGAGAAGCGTGCGGCTGGACTTGCAGGCCCGCGCGCCGGCCGGGGGCGAACTGACGCTGTGGCTGGGCGATGCGGTCGTCGGCGGTTTCAGCGTGAGCAGCGAGCCTCAGCGCTACGAGAGCGGGCGCTTCACCGTGCCAGCGGGCGATACGGTGCTCCGTTTGCGCGCAGCCACAGGGAGTGGTAGAATCGCCCTGTTCGGTTTGGACATCATCGAAAAGCCCATCGAATGAAGCCGCGAATTCGTTCGTGGCTCACTCACAAGGAGGATAGTGGATGAAACGGTTACATCTCATGTTGACGTTCGTTCTGGTGGCGGGTTTGCTGCTGGCCTGCGGAGGAGGCGAGGCTCCCACGCCCACGCCCGTAGTTCAGCCCACCGAGGCGAAGGCGCCAGCAGTGGAGCCAACCAAGGCCCAGCCACCAGCAGCGGAGCCTACCGAGGCAAAGGCGGCCGAAGTGCTGCCGACGCCCGTACCCCCTACCGATACCCCCGCACCGCCAACCCCCGAAGTCAAGCCAGAGGAGGCGGAAGAGGAACTGCTGGCCAGCGCCGAGGCTGCGCTGGAAGCGCTGAGCAAACTCAAGAGCTTCCGCTCTCACACCCACTACGCCTGGGTCAGCCAGGAAGAAGGGGAAGAGAAGGAAAGCGGCGAATTCGAGATGCGCGGCGAATACGTGGCCGAGCCTCCCTCACAACACACGGTCATAACCTCCAGCGGCGATGCAGCGATGGGGGAGGAGGAGAGTGAAACCTTCGAGATCATCCAGATCGAAGATCGTATGTGGTTTCAGATGGAAGAAGACGAGTGGATGCAGGTTGGCCAGCAGGAGTTTCTTCCCAACTTCCTGATGAGCGCGGAGGAGTTTCTGCGTGACTTGAGCGGCGCCCGCCGTTTGTGGCCCGACGAGACCGTCAACGGTATCCGCTGCCGCCGCTATAGCTTCACGGAGAGAGAGCTGCTCTCCTTCTTCGGCATGGGAGAGTTGAGCAAAGCCGAGGGCGAGCTGTGGGTGGCGGCTAAGGGAGATTTCGTCGCCAAGTACACGGTGCATGCTGAGGGGAAGGGACTGGCGCTAGGCGAGGAGCTGGGTTACGGCGCCATGGACATGCTGTACGAGATCAGCGACGTGGGCGCCAAGATCGTTATCGAACCGCCTGCCGGTGGCGAGGCGGCCATCGCCGGTTTCGCTGCAGGGGAGTTCCCTCTGCCCGAGGATGCGGAGATGAGCATGAGCAGCCCCGGCTTCAGCATCTTCGTTACCGCTCTCCCCGTGGCCGAGGTACTTGAGTTCTACGAGGCACGGTTGGCCAAACTGGGCTGGAGCAAGGGTGACGAGACCATCTTGGGCGAGTTCGCCAGCCTGAGCTTCAGCAAGGGCGCACAGCAGGTTGATCTCATGATCAGCGCAGACGAGGAGAGCGGCAAGACGCAAATCATGGTTACCTCGCCAGAGGGGTAAGTAGGAGAAGTGACGCTGATCGTCTTCGAGTGTGCGCTTACCGATCTTGAGGATGGGGTGGGATTGGTGTAGGCTTGGCTCAGGTGCAACGCACTTCGGTTGTGGAATCGAGCTATTCTGAAGCGCGATACGGTCAAGCAAACGAGCGAATGTGGAGCGGACCAAGTGCGTTGCACCTTGCGGAGTGGCCGGGGGCCTAGTGATCGCCTTGGGACAGTTCGGTCTGGTACTTGTCATAGATACAAGAGGTTCGCCTCATGGAGCCTCTGCACCATGCCGTTCAGTGGAATGCGCGATTTGCCGCACGATTCAATGTCGATCTGCAGCAGTTGACGTCGCGGTGCCCCGGCTTTGGCCTTCTCCCGGGCGATGCGCTCAATGGTGTGCAGATACCTGATGCTTGAATCAAGCGCCTCTTGCACCTCTCCGCGCAGGAGCACCCGCCCGTGCCCCTGCACGATGGCTTCCAGCGGCAGCTCATGCAGAGCGCTCAGAGAGCTGATCAGCGTCTGGACATCGCCGCCTACGATGTAGGGCACTGGCATCACTGTGTCGCTGCCGAAGAGAACTCGATCATCCTTGACGTAGACGACAGAGAGGCCCTCGGTGTGGCCGGGTGAGTGCGTGGCGCTTATGGTCTTTCCTCCTAGTCGCAAGGTCAACGATTCCTCAAAGATCATGGGCGGCAGCCGTATTATCACCTCAGCCAGTTTCGGTGTTTGCTCTTGTGCTCCCCTCAGTGCTTGAGCTCCTACGGTTTGCAGCAATTCCCAACAGCGCTTGTGGGAGATCAACTCTGCCTCAGGGAAAAGATAGCTGCCGTAGCTGTGGTCGCCGTGGGAGTGGGTGATGATCAGGTAGCGAATGCCTGCTGGGCACACCTTTTGCAGGAACTCTCGCATCTGGCGGGTTTCCTCAGGGAAGGGGAGTGTGTCAATGACAACCGCTCCCTGGTCAGTGATGACAGCGCCGGCCGTCACCTCCAAGTACAGTTCGCTGGTAAACACGTAGATGTCGTCGGCGATTCGTTCGCGCTGCATGGATGTATTGCTCCTTCAGGAGTGGACCCTTGGGCAGGGGGCGTTTCTGCCGTTTCTGGTGTATAGCATAGCACAATGCGGCCTCGCTGTCAAGGGCGCGTTTGGGGCCGCTTGGGACGATCATTATGATGATCGCGGGGCTTGACAAGTGCGCCCATATCTGCTAAGATGACCCCTGATGGCTACACGAAACGTGGCTCGTACAGTGCCAGGGGATAATCGCCAACCCCGGGCAAGTGCACGGAGGGGATGACATGTCAAATGATGTTGTTAACCCATCGTCTGAAGCTCAGGACGAAACCAGCACTGTTGGTGGTACTCCACCGTTCTCCGTCCGGTCAACGCTGGACGAGGCCAAGCAGCTCTTCCGCGAGCACATGATCGTCCAGGGCTTTGCGGAGAACACGATCAAAGCCTTCATCGGCGACTTGGGCATCCTGAGCGGACAGATCGGGGCCAACAAGTCCGTGGGTGAGATCTCCACTTGGGATCTCAACGATTTCCTGGCCTATCTGCTTCTGCGTCGCGGGAAGCCTTGCAGCCCCAAGTCCTACGCCCGCAGGGTGACCACTCTCAAGGTCTTCTTTGCCTGGCTGGCAGAGAGCGGCGTGCTGCCCCGCGATCCTGCTGCGGCGCTGGTGCATCGTCCGGTGACCACGCCTCTGCCCAAGATCCTCCACGACGATCAGGTGGAGCGGTTGCTGTCCGTCTCGCTCGATCAGCTCTTGGGGTTGCCGCCGGACGCGCGACCCCACCTACTGGTCAGCCTGTTGCTGCAGACGGGTATCAAGAAGAGCGAGTGCATGCGCATCGAACTGCAGCACCTGGATCTCTCCAGTCCCCAGTCGCCGGTGCTCAACATCCGCTACAGTAACCCTCGCACGGCCCACAAGGAACGGAGGTTGGCCGTGAGTCCCCGGCTCGTGCCTGTCTTGCAGCAGTACTTGAGGCAATACGAGCCTAAGGTGCGGCTTTTCGAGTGCACGGCTCGCAATCTGGAGTATGTACTGGGGCGAGCGGCAGAGCTGGCCGACATCCCTGGGGTTTCGTTCGAGCAACTGCGCTGGACGGCGGCTGTGCTCGATTTCCGCAGGGGGATGCCTGAGGAACAACTGCGGAGGAAGCTGGGGCTCTCGCTCATCAGTTGGCGGGAGACGGTGGAGAAGATCAAGAAGCTCGCTGGCGCTGCGCTCTAGGGTCGGCCAGTTCTATTCGTGGCCTCCCTTGGCGCCCAAGGGCAGGTGTATGCGATAGAGCAGCGTCGCATACTCGTGGTTGACCGCCAGGTGGCCGCCACTCCACCCGCCAACGGCGAAGATGCGTCCCCCCAGGGCTGCAACACCCAGGTTGCGCCACTGGGCAGGCAGCGGCGCCGGGATGCTGGACCAGGTATCTGTGTTTGGGTCGTAGCGTTCGTTGAAATCCACCGACTGTTCCCATCCGCCGCCGATGGCATACAGCGCCGGTCCGGCGGCGACCAGCCCCAGGCCGCCACGTGGCGCCGCCATCGCCGCCCTTGACGACCAGGGGGCTTCCCCTCTGGCCTCCTGGACCGGATCGTAGGCCTCCAGCAGTGCGTACTCCCGCTCACCGTCGTATCCCCCTGCCAGGTAGATCATGCCGTTCAGCTCACTGGCAGCAGCGAAGCCCCGCGGCTGCGACATCGGCGTGCCGCTCGTCCAGCGATCAACAGTCGGGTCGTAGATGTACACAGACGGTACGTACTGCTGGCCATCCCAGCCGCCAAACAGATACATCTGCTCTCCCGCGGCAGCGATGGCATAGGCGCAGAGCGGCTTGGGCAGAGGTACCCGCGCGAGCCAGGCGTCATCGTGAGGATCGTAGACCTCCAGCACGTCCGTCACCTGGCCCTCGGCGGTGTACCCCCCGGGCATGTAGATCATGCCGTCTAGCACGATGCCGCCCACGTTGCTGGTCGCCGTGGGCTTGGTGGATCGGGGAAGCCAGCCGTTGCTTTTGGGATCGTAGACTTCCACGATCCCGCTGACACCAGCGGCAGTGGCCCCGGCGATGGCGTAGGTCCTCTCTTCGTAGGGCACGAGCGCCAACCGGCTGCGGGCGGTGGGCATCATCGCTCGTTCCATCCACTGATCTGCCCCGAGATCGAGACCGGAGACATCGGCCAGCACTTGTGGATCGCTGAGGTCGTCAGTTCTTCCGGAGCCTTCCCTTCCACGGGTGAATTGCGGGTAGAGGAAGGCCAGCACCACGAGCAGCAGCGCGGCCAGCATGTAGATGCGCTGCCAGCGAGCGATGGGGCGACGTTCACGGCGGACAACAGGAACAGGTGGCGCCGCTTGTGCTCCGTCCAGCACCACCCAGCCCTCACGGACGGCCACCATGCTGGCCTCAGTGCGTGACTGAACGCCCATCTTCTCGTAGATGTTGCGCAGGTGCACCTTGACTGTGTTGGGGCTGATCGTCAACTGGCGGGCGATCTGCAGGTTGGTGTCTCCTGTGGCCAGGAGCTGCAGGATCTCTCGCTCTCGATTGCTCAGCGGCTTGTGTTCCTCGATCATGATAGGTCCCGACTCACGAACCGGCCGCGACCTGGTTGGCCCAGGAAGCGACCCTCCTCGACTATCACCTGGCCACGGCTCAGGGTGACCCGCGGCCAGCCGCGCAGGTGTAGGCCCTCGTAGGGCGTCCAGTCTACGTGTTCGTGCAAGAAGCCGCTACTCAGCATCACTTCGCGGGCAGGATCGAATATCACCAGGTCGGCGTCGAAGCCCGGGGCGATGTGTCCTTTGCGTTGCAGGCCAAAAAGCCGCGCCGGTCCGTTGCAGCACAGTTGCACCCAATGGCTGAGGCTGAGATGCCCGCCCAGCACTCCCAGAGTGTGCACGAGGCTCAAGCGGGCTTCGATGCTGGGTAGCCCTCCGGGTACCTGCGTGAAGTCCGTTCCTTGCGCCTTGTCCTCCAGGGTGAAGGGGCAGTGGTCAGTGGCGATGGTTTGCAGCTCGCCCCGCGCCAGCGCACCCCACAGCGCCGCTTGATCCGCTTCGCTTCGAGGCGGCGGCGCACAAACGAATCGCTCGCCGCCAGGCCGTTCCAGCATCTCTGCCGTCAGGGCGAGGTACTGTGGACAGGTCTCGCCAAAGGCCGGCTGGCCGCGCCGCTGGGCGGCAACGAGACGCTCCAGTGCCTCGGCGCAGGAGATGTGCACGACGTACAGCGGCGCACCGGCCAGAGCGGCGATGTCCAGCGCCCTGCCGACGGCCTCGGCCTCCTGGCGGGGTGGGCGGGTGAGGGCGTGATAGCGCGGCGCAGTGTGGCCCTGGGCCAGCGCCTCAGTTCGCAGTTGGTCGCAGAGCGGGCCGTTCTCGCAGTGGACGATAGGGAGGGCTCGGTGGGCGGCCAGTGCACTTAGCACGGCGTAGAGCTGCGCGTCGTCCAACCGCAAGCCACGGTAGGCCAGGTAGAGCTTGAAGGTAGGCAGCCCTGCTTCCATGACGGCGGGGATCTCGGCCAGGGCCTCGGGCTGCCCTTGCCGTGAGCCAGTCGAACGGTCGGCGTGCCAGGCGGGGATGGTCATATGCAGACCGTAGTCTATGGCCACATGGCTATCGGCTTCGGCGCGACGGGCGGCCAACGCCTCCAGCAGGCTCTGTCCCGGTTTCGGCTCCACGAAGTCAATGACCGTTGTCGTGCCGCCATGTGCCGCGGCGACGGTGCCCGTGGCGAAGTCATCGCTGCTCACGAACCTGCCGTCGCTGACGGGCATCTGCAGATGCACATGCACATCCACCGCGCCAGGGAGGACGTAACAGGCGGCAGCGTCCAGCAAGCGTCGCCCCCGCAGTCCCCTTCCAATGGCAACAATCTCCTCGCCGATGATGCCAACGTCTGCCAGACAGACGGTTTCAGCGGTGACCACGGTCCCATTGGCAATGACGAGATCGAAGTTGTTCATCTTCACCTCATCTGGCTCTTTCACCTCATCTGGCTTGAATGATAGCATCAAATGTTCCTCTTAGCAACTTGACCAGCAGACGTGTTTGACTCTGCACGGTCTTTCGGTTACAATGGTGTGGTGGGGTCGGTAGACTGGTAGATTGGGAACAGATGTGTCTTGCCGGTGTACCAGTTTACCAATATGCCAATGCACCAATGTACCAAAGCACCAAAGCACCAATGCACAAGGAGTTCGTTGCCATGATCGTCGAAACGCTCGCCGTAGGTCCCTTACAGGCCAATTGCCACATAGTCGGATGCGAACGGACGGGCGCGGCCGTGGTCATTGACCCTGGTGATGAGCCGCAGCGGATCGAGGCGAAGGTAGGTCAGTTGAACCTGCGGTTGGAGCAGATCATCGGCACGCATGCACATCTCGATCACATCCTCGGCGTGCAAGGCCTGCACGAGGCTACTGGTGCGCCGTTCCTGCTGCATCGGCTGGAGGAGCCTGTGCTGGCAGGCTTGCAGGAGTGGACGCGCCTCTGGTTGGGCTACGACCCCGGCCCGCCGCCGACGGTGGACGGCTACCTCAGCGAGGGTGAGGTGGTGGCCTTCGGCGAGTGCGAGTTGGAAGTGCGATTGACGCCGGGCCACTCGCCTGGCAGCGTCTCGCTCGTTGACCACGAGGGTAGGACGGTCTTCG
>Ga0075114_10001886_pt1 | contig 11025 bp, 8 predicted proteins | sample AntAceMetag02UKM_FD_69784 | JGI IMG/M metagenome (GOLD analysis project Ga0075114, IMG submission 69784) | Saline lake microbial communities from Ace Lake, Antarctica - Antarctic Ace Lake Metagenome 02UKM | ecosystem: Environmental > Aquatic > Non-marine Saline and Alkaline > Saline | place...
GGTGGACGATGGGTTCCACTGGCGATCAAGATACCTAAATCTTCTTTTTGTACTCCACAGATATCAATCAGATATGGAAGGAGCAAAGGATAGAGAATCCTGGTATGACGGTTGGGTCTAGTATTATCATCTGCGATCAATAACACCTTTTTTCCACAGCCAGGATAGTGGTCAGCCACCAGTTCCTTTAATGGGGAAGCATTAATCGGATTTTCGAGAGCATGGATGAAATCTGTTTTGAGATCAGAAATCTCAGATTGAACATCTGGCGAATCGATCACCCGGACTGTTCCTCGGTTTTCTGGGATGAATTTGGAAAGGGTCTGATCGCCGTATTCGATACTGATATCAAGATAAGCCATAGTGTCACCTACCGGTAAATGTTTTTGTTTACTCTAATACATCAATAAGTATTTAGCAAGGTACTTAATGGTTGTTTTCTCTAATTCTCAAATCAGGGATCGACCAATAGAAGAGCTATGATAAAATGTGGGCTGATTTATGGTGATGGAGTCCACCGATAACCGCAATAATGCTGATGACTCCTAGATTATCTCACTAGGAGATTCGGAATTATGCAAAACCTGTTATTAATTGGGTTAGGTGGATTTATGGGGGCTTTATTGCGGTATGGTGTCAGCGAATTTATTCAGAGCTGGTCTAAGAGCATCAATTTCCCTTATGGAACCCTGGCCGTAAATTTACTGGGCTGTCTTCTGATCGGCATGTTATCTCAGGTTGCAGAAGTCCGAGGAGTAATTTCTCCGGAAGCTAGATATTTTATTTTTATCGGATTGCTGGGAGCGTTTACAACTTTTTCCACTTTTGGTAACGATACTGTCAGCCTTTTCCGAGACGGGGAAAATTTGCTTTCCTACATCAATATTGGTTTGCACCTTGTATTAGGCTTATCCGCGGTCTGGCTTGGCCAATCTCTGATTTCACAACCCTGGAAATGAATTTCCTTATTAAGGATGCATGATCTTTAAGTTAATAGGTCTTCGTATCCTGTTCTATGTACTAATCCAAACCAAAATCGCGAGCAACTGCTTCAGCTGAGCTGAATTCTTCAGGCGTATTCAGATTCAGGAAAGTGTGCTCGGAGCCGGTGACATTTAGGGTCTCTTTAGGATCCAGGAATTTTAGATTGGCTTTTTTGTGCCAGGCTTTCATCCGCCACAGGTCCTGGTCTATGGCATGTTCCACTAAGGCCAAGCAGCTCTCTCTCCGATAAACCGCGTGCAGCGGTTCTAGTCCATTAGGTGTGCTGGGGATAATCCCATCCAAATTCGATCCTTGGATATTGTCAGCCATAAACCTGATCAATTTTGGGCTGGCAAAGGGCATATCCACTGCGACCAATCCTACTAAGGGAGTGTTGGCCACAGACAGTGCTGTCAACAAACCGCCCAAAGCGCCCCGCCCGGGGCGTATATCCCCGAATACCGGCAATCCAAATTCCAGATAGGGTGGGGCGTTATTCGAAATAATCAGTATTTCAGCGTTTAGCTCCTGGAAACGATCCATCAACCGCTTAATTAAAGGAATACCTAAAAAGGGGAGGAAAGCTTTGTCCTTGCCCATCCGGGAGGATTCACCACCAGCCTGAAGAACAATAGTGATCATAATCAGATTATAATGAGATTGGTAAGGTTTTGGAATTGAATTTCGATTGACCAGGAGATATTAAACATGAGTCTGGAAGATATTCTCGATCGCATGGTGACCGCAAGTGAGCTGGCAGAAACTCTCGATGACCAGTCACTTCGATGCCTGGCCTGTGCCCATCAATGCAAGATCAAACCTGGCCAGAGGGGTATTTGCAAGATCCGCTTTAATCAAGATGGCCGCTTAATGGTCCCCTGGGGATATGTATCCTCTCTCCAGGTTGATCCAATCGAAAAGAAACCCTTTTATCATTTTCTGGCTGGCGCAAATGCGTTGACCTTTGGGATGTTGGGATGTAATTTGAGGTGTGGCTATTGCCAGAATTGGTTAACATCTCAGGCCTTACGGGAAGAAGGTACAGGGCATGTGGAAGAGTATCTCCGTAAGATCACTCCAGAAGCCCTCGTTGAATACGGGGTTCAATATGGAGCCGAGGTTGTCGCATCCTCGTATAACGAACCCTTGATCACATCCGAATGGGCCAGGGATATCTTCGAGCTGGCGGGGAGATCGGGTTTACGGCAAGTTTATATCTCTAATGGATTTGCCACAAAGGAAGTATTGGATTTCCTGGGTCCGAACCTGCAAGGTTTCAAAGTTGACTTAAAAACAATGCAGCCAGACCACTACCGGGAATTGGGCGGCGGTTTACAGCCAGTATTGGACAGCATCCTTTATGCCCATCAATTGGGGTTGTGGGTGGAAATTGTAACTTTATTGGTTCCCGGATTTAACGATTCCGAATCTGAATTGCAAGAAATGGCCGCATTCATCCATTCCGTATCACCCGAAATTCCCTGGCATGTAACGGCATTCCGTCCCGAGTATAAAATGCTGGATAAACCGAGGACCGCTCACCAGCAGATCATAAACGCGGTTGAAATAGGTTATAAGGAAGGGCTTCAATACGTATATGGGGGGAATATGCCCGGCAGTTTAGGAAAATTCGAACATACTTATTGCCACCACTGCCAGGCGGTGTTGATCAAGAGGCGTGGTTTTTCCATACAGGAATATTACATCACCCCGGAAGGTTTGTGCCCGGAATGTGGCACGACGATACCAGGGATTTGGTCTACTACTCCGCCCAAGAAAAGGCTCTTCCCTTTTTAGATATTATTACGTTTTATTTGCTTATCTGCAGGTGAAGGACATTCTGATCGATTCCCCCAAATTGGTATTTGTAGATTTCATCTCCCCGCATGAAATCTAATTCGGTTTTACCTTGTTCAATTGACCAGTTAATGATCTTACTCAACAGTACCCATCCCGGCGATAGGTTCTCGAATACAGAATTGATCCCGGAATTATAGATCCAGATCTTCTCGTTAAAATCAAAGTTCAAATATCCGGCAGCTTTAATATTACCTACAGTGAGGAATGCCAGCTGCAGCCAGCCTTCGTCAAAGGCTGCCCGGGCGCTATCTTTGATTTGTTTTTTCATTTGATCAGTCAGGAACTTCTCTTTTTCTAGATTATTTGCCATCAGGTCTAAGAAATCATCAAGTTCCTGGTCTAGATCATGTTCCTTATTGACAATATACCAGTCCACTGGCAAGAAATAGGAATTGGCGTTTCTGTTTTTCCGAGAAATTTCTTGTTGGTAACGATCCTCAAGTGAATCCAGATAGGCCTGCCAGTTTGATGGCAATTGAACAGCTGGCGCAGGCTGTATGATTTCTACTTTTGTTTGGAAGCCTGCAGCCGTGGCTGCCTCTTCCATCAACGAGACAGTAGGGGAGTTCTCTGGAAGGTTATACAGATCCACAGTTTTCCAAGTAGGGGCAAGATCTGAAGATAAGTAATCGAATATATCTGTAATGAACCCAGATAGGTCTTCTGGCGAGACGATCAGATCCAGATAATCTGAGATTTCATAACTTCCGATAAAATGCACCTTCTGATTTGAAATAAAAAATGGGGCAATGCCGGTAAGTTTATGGGCTGAATCCCGTCGAAGAAGAATAGCAAGATCTCCACTATCCCATTCTCCACCACCCAGGTTGAACCACCACTGGGATTGGAATTCATGCCGCAGGAACGGCACATGACTTGCACTTTGAGATAAGAGTGCATTCCAATCCTCTTTGAGTTGGAGAAATTCTGGGGTGGAATGGATTCGTTCGATGGTCATGCAGTCCTCTGGGATGGTGGGTGGCTTCGAACTCCATTTTACCAGTATAATAAAGGCAGCAAAACGACTAAATCGGAAGATGAATATGACTACCAGATTTAACCTCAACATACTGCCCATTTTGCGGCAAATGGATAAAACGGTCTCTGTGCTACCGGGATTATTCATCACTAAGCCTCCCAGGCGCTCCCCCAGAAGGCGGGGCCAGGAAAGGTTAGTGCTGCATTTGCATTTAGATGGCAATGCGCCGCTCTCTGATACTGCGATGGAGCAGCTTCTTACTAAATTGGCCGAGGTTTATTACCAAACTGATGGATCAACCACTTCTGCCTTGCGCAATGTCACCGATGTGCTGAATAAATACCTCCTGGATCGAAATTACCGGGCAGCTACAAAAGGATTGAAAGCTACTGGATATCTGACCCAGATCGTTCTCCGTGAAGACAGGGTTCTATATGCCCAATGCGGCCCATCTTATATCTACCAAATCACTGGAGACGTTGTTGAAGATTTGCATGATCCAGAATTATCTGGTTCAGGTTTGGGTTTGGGTAAGTCTTATAAGGTGCGATATCACCAGCTTAATCTTCAACCCAATCAGCTTCTTATCCTGACCCCGAAGACACCCAAAACCTGGACAGACAACCTCTTCAAGAATTTGACCAGGATGAAACACAGTGCCTTAGTCCAAAGGTTATTGCATAAATTGGATGAGGACTTGGAAGCGGTCTTGTTTTTCCCGGTAGATGGCGAAGGTGAAGTAAATGTCATTGAACCCAATTGGGGGTTGGGTGTCGGAGCTCTGGAGATAACGGAATTGGATCATGGTGGAGCAGTAGAAGAAGTGATTGAAGATGAACCGGTATGGGTTGAATCTCCGATCCAGATTCCAGATGATACAGATGTACCAGTACTTAAACCCGATATCAAAGAAAAACCTCCTAAAAAAGAGGAATTTGTCAGCCCGCGTCGCAAGGTTGATAAAAAACCAGGATTGGCTTCCCAAGTAGCAGCGAAGATCGGGCCAGCTATTGATGATATTCAAGGATCAAAAGCCTGGTCTGTTCTAAGCAATGCAGGTGGATCCGTAGGAGATACGGTTCGAAAAGGCTGGCATTCAATCCTGGGTTTGATAAGCAAGATGCTTCCAGATGACCAGATCTTGGACCTTCCTTCTTGGAGTCTAAGCATGATTGCGATCTTGGTCCCGGTTGTAATGGTGGTGTTTGGTAGTGGGTTCTATATCAAACGGGGCAGAAACCAACTTTATGACGATCATTTTTCCCAGGCTAAAACTTTGTTGAGCCTGGCCCAGACTCAAATTGATTCGCCGGAATATTATCAAACTATTTCTGAGGCACTGGATCAGATCTCGTTCGCTAGAAGTTATCAGCAAACAGATGAAGTGGAAGAGTTGTTTTCTACGCTGCGCCTTGAATTGGATACTTTGGACCGGGTCACCCGGTTAAATTACGAACCCCTCTTCAGTCGTGGGTTGGGTGCGGATGTGACCATATCCAAGATTGTTGTGACTGCTTGGAATGATCTATATATGCTGAACGAAGATTACGGAACTGTGATCTGGGCTCAATCAAATCCGGATGGATACAAGATCATTGACGAATTCAGCTGCGGTCCTATTGACGGGCATATTACTGTTGGCCCGCTGGTGGATATTGTTGCTTTGCCGACTTCACAGGAAGATCAGGCGACCATAATGGGGATTGATAAGAATCACACGATGATCTTCTGTTACGCGGATTTGACGGAAACGCCAGTGATCTTTGAGGATACTTCCTATACACTTGGCCGGGGGCCTGCTGAAGCGATCACTATGTCCAGCAGCACACCTTACAATTTATATATTCTGGATCCGGAAAAGCGAGCAATTTGGATTGAATACCAGAGCCAGAACTATCATGAAGGTTCCGAATATTTTGGCGCTATCGATTCTCCGGAGATGGCAGATGCCATTGAATTGGTGACGAATGGAAGTGAGTTATTTATTCTGCACGGTGATGGTTATGTGACCAAATGTGTGACCGAGAGAGCAGACGCTGACCCTCTCTGCACAACTCCTTTTGATTATTCTGACACCCGACCAGGCAGCGAGTCTGGACCTTTCTTTGCAGGGGCCAATTTTGATTCCTTTACGATCAAAGGATCACCAGGAATGGCTGTATATATGTTGGATTCTAAGGAGCAGGCCTTATACCGCTTTAGCACTCAGTTGGAGTTCCAGGAACAGTTCCGACCGCTGGAAGGCATCATTGATCAACCGGCAACAGCGTTCACTGTCACAATGAGTGACCGGGTATTTTTGGCGGTAGATAATCAGATCTATACCGCTCAACTTCTTCCCTGAGAACAAGATCGTTAAACATATAGATCCGTAACCTGTCTTGGATTACGGATCTATATGTTTATTTTCAATGTCTGGCGATATTATTCTTCTACTACTACTACTTCTTCTTCCTCAAGATCATCTTCTTCGAATAATTCAACTCCTGGGGCCTGAAGCACGACTGCTGTGATATTGTCATGTCCCCCCCGTAAGTTAGCAAGGTCAACCAGCTTTTGAAGCTGTTCGTCTTTGCTTTCCTTACTCACCAGGATCTCAAGAATTTCCTCATCTGCAACCAGATCTGTGAGTCCATCCGTGCAAATTAGAATCTGGTCCCCGGGAACGAGGGGTAATCCCTGGTTAGCTTTAGCTTGTTCCTGGTTTTCTTCTAAGTCCATATATAAACGCAGGTCTGGATGGATTGGGTCAGATGATCCGAGATAACTTCGGATCAGATGCCTGCGGGGGTGATTGCGGGCTTCCTCGGTGTTTATCACTCCAACCTCCAGCGCTTCCTGGACCCAGGTATGATCGATATTCAATTGCTGGATTACATTATCCCGTACTAAATATAATCTTGAATCACCAAGAGTAGCGATGTACAGGGCGGAGTCGATCACTAGAGCACAAGCCACGGTGGACCCCATCCCTTTCCTGGAATCATCGTTAGCTGCTTCACTCGTGATGCTGTGATTGGCTTCCAATAGAGCGCTTTTTAAGATCCATAAAGGATCAGTACCGTCGCTTTCAGCTACTGAGGAAATGATCGTGGCAACAGCTATTTTTGATGCGATTTCCCCTGCCTTATGGCCGCCTATCCCATCGGCAATTATTCCCAGCAGAACAGGTGTATCGTCATCCTCGTTAAGCGTAAAAGCGGTTACTTCAAATGAATCCTCATTTAATCGCCCTTTACTTCCTGGGTCTGTGATCGATGCTGAGTTTAGGTGAGGGTGTTTACTAGGGATCACGTTCTTTTCTCCTCCGTCACAAGAGGTGTTTCTATTCTTGGCATGACTTGAAATCGGAAAATTGCTTCTCCAATGTGTATGATATCACCATCTTTTAGGATTTGGTGTTCCCTGCTTTTGATTTGCTGATAGTTTATCCAGGTACCAGCGGTGGACCCAAGATCAGTGATCTGGTATTTTTCATTATCCAAAAAGTTGATCATAGCGTGTTCTTTGATTACGGAAGGATGTTTGATCTGGATGCCACTACCAGGTATTGAACTACCGATTTTTATCTCATTTGCATCAACCCGGATTGGTTCGGGGAATAATTGCTGCGACACATCATTGATTGCGATCAGTCGGTAAGGTTTTATTATCTGGTTAGCGCTATCCTGAAGGTCGGTATTATTACTTGGAAGGATTTTTCTGACCAGGGTCTTGGATTTTGTGAATTGCACCCATTTTGAGAAAAATAGCTGGAAACTATTTGTCACACCTGGCTGGATCCTTCCCTGGGAGATGAAGATGAAAAGCGCCAACCCGGCCAGCAGGATCACCGCCAACCCAGCTAGGGCAGGGGCATTCGCCTGGATGATGCTGGTGAGATCTGGAGGGGGGACGATAACCTTGATCTCAACCGGAGTCTCTACACTCAACCTTGCTAAACCAAGTATATCAACAGCTTCAAGGGATAGGTGATGTATGGCGCTAGTCTCATATGAACTGATTTCCCAGATGAATTGTTCATAAGGGGGAGATGTTTTTCTATCGACGATCTCTCCATCCACCCGGAATATTAGCTCCTCAAGATCCCTGGGATGATTGTCAGGAAATTCCAATAAGATATTTAGCGGAACAGCTTCTGGTTGGAAGGTGTGATTAGTGTTTTCAACAGAATTTTCTTCCAATATCTCCCGGGTTATTACCCTGGGGGGAGAGATGAAAATCGGATTGGGAGGTTGAATATCAAGGAAGAATTCACGCACACCAACAATTGGAGAAAGCGTAGAATCCACAGTTACTTCCAGGGTTTGAGTGCCTGGTGTCACGATCTGGGAGCGATAATTGAGTAAGTAAGTGCTTCGCAGCGGCTCAAGTATTTGTTCAAGGTCTGTCAGGGGTTCATCTCCAGAAAACGTTAAGAATAACCCACCGGTATCCGTAGATAAATTCTGAAGTTTAGCAGCCCCCGCTGTTGAGAAGAATGCTGGTGATGATATCAAGATGGTATAGACCTTGACCTGGTTATCCGCAGCCTGGGAGATTAGGTTGTCAATAGCAGCAAACCCTTCTGTAGTTGGCTGGCTGGTATAAAGCAGCACAATACGTTTCATGCCTGGTTGATCGACCGGGTCGGAAGCGATACTGATCGCCTTGGCGAGAACGTTGAAATTGGATTCGGTCTCCCGAAGTTCTGGATCATATCCTTCCAGGATCGATATCACATCAGATTTTTCTATGAGGTGGGAGTGCTCCAAACCATCATTGGAGACAATGCTTATATTATCAGGCGCTGAGTTCTGCGGCTGGGCTGCCCAGTTCAACAGTGACTGCTTAATATAGTCAAAGCGGGAATTGCCATTGATATCCTGGATGGCAAATGGATTGGACAGATTGAAAGCAGCTACAAGTTGGATCCCGGGACTGAGGGCCTGGAAGTCCAGTAGTTCTTGATTTATTCCGTTTTCATGGAGTGTGATTTGATCAGCAGTTAGATTAGTAATGCCTCTGCCTTCTCTATTGTTTACATCTATATAGAGGGTAATGTCAGGATAATTTGCCAGATCAGGTGTGGAGAGGGAAATCTCTCTGGCTGCTTGGGCTCTTACCTGGGAGGCAGAGATCATCAAGATCAGGCAAAGTAGGATCAGGCTGTGTAAGCTCTTTCTGAGGTTAATCCCTTTTGTGACCATTGTCTGCCATTGTACCAAAAAGGGGCCAAGCATCCGCTATCTGTTTTATTAACATTGGCTGAAGATCAAACACCGGGGGAACTATAAAAAGTAATGGTTGTGATAGAATTTGGAGTATTGAAAATCACTAAAAATATCTAGAAAAACCTACAAATCTATGACAGAATTTATCCTGGCATCAAAATCTCCAAGGAGGAAGACCCTTCTCCGGAACTTAATTGACCCGTTTATCGTCGTTAATTCAGACGTAGATGAGCGGGAAATCCCTGGCGAAAACCCAGGTCAGTTTGTGATTCGTCTCGCTAAGGAAAAAGCACTTAAGGGAGGGGCAGGTGTATTGGCCAATTCCCTCGAAAACGCCTTTGTGTTAGGGGCGGATACCATTGTTGTTGATGGGACAGAGATTTTAGGAAAACCGCAAGATCAGATGGATGCTGCCAGGATCCTGAAGCAATTGCGAGGTAAAACCCACAAGGTGTTATCAGGAATTGCTCTTTATAATCTCTCTACCGGGGAAATTCAAACCCGATTGGTTTGCACTGAAGTGGTAATGAGAGAGTATACTGATGATGAGATCCAGGATTATATAGCCAGTGGTGATCCCATGGATAAAGCGGGAGCTTACGGTATTCAGAACAGTGATTTTAATCCAGCCCCGGATTTTTTTGGGTGTTTTGCTAATGTTATGGGTTTACCTCTCTGCCATTTGGCAGTATTAATGAAAGAGATGGGTATTGAAACTGACCACAGAGTAGCGGATCGCTGTCAGGATTCAATTGATTATCAGTGTCCGATATATGCCGATGTGTTGGCGGGAACGAAAGGGCATAGTACAGAGAGTAATTGACTATGAAAAAATTCATATTAATAATAATCCTATTTGCCTTGATAGCTGGTTGCAGTAAATCAACTCCGGAAAGCACACTGCAATCTGGAGGAACTCCTACACCTGGTTTAGCGCCACCGGAGGTTCAGACAACACAAGCTCCAGATGTAGAGGAAGCTGCAATCGAATTTCTGGAATCCTGGAAAACAAATGATTACCAGGCAATGTATTCGATGTTAAATCCCTCGAGCCAGGAAGTGATCACTGAGGAGGAATTTTCCCAGATTTACCATGACGTGACTGTCGAACTTGCCATGGAATCACTAGAATATGCGATCCTGTCATCCTTCGTTGATCCCAGCCAGGCCCAGGTTGCTGTCTCAATTAATTACAATAGCTTATTGATCGATGATTTAAAACGGGATATTATCCTCCTTCTCAGCCTTAACGAAGGGACCTGGAAGGTTAATTGGTCAAGGGGTTTGATCTTCCCTGAGTTGGAAGGGGATAATATGCTCAAGCTGACCCGCTTGGTTCCTTCTAGGGGAAATATCTATGACCGGAATGGCAGCGTGATCGTAGCTTACTCCGATGCAATTTCGGTTGGTCTTACGCCCTCACAGATCAACCCTAAAAAGGAAGATAAAGTCCTGGAAGAATTAGGGCGCGATCTCGATTTGCCACCAGAAGTGATCTATGCCATGTACGAGGACTATCCTCCTGGAGTGGATTGGTATCTTCCCCTGGGAGCAATCTCGATGGATTCCATTGAACCCCGGCTGGGTATTCTCCAATCGTATACAACATCAGGAGTTCTTCTGCGGAACTTTGATGGTAGGTATTATTTTAATGGTGGTGCAGCACCCCAGGCAGTTGGGTATGTGCGCTGGATACAGGAAGCTGAACTGGATGCCTATCGCGTTCAGGGATACTCTCAAGGTGAGAAGGTCGGTGGGCAAGGTCTGGAATATTGGGGAGAGGATTACATTGCTGGCGATAGGGGAGGCATCCTCTATGTTGTTAATGAAGCAGGCGAAACTATTTCCCAATTGGCAAGAGAAGAGGCGGCCCCACCTGCAGAGATCTACACAACCTTTGAAAAAGACTTCCAGCTGGAAGTCCAAAAAGCCCTCTATGGTTATAACGGAGCGGTAGTGGTGATGGAAATGGATACCGGCCGTGTTCTC
>Ga0075114_10001889_pt1 | contig 11018 bp, 8 predicted proteins | sample AntAceMetag02UKM_FD_69784 | JGI IMG/M metagenome (GOLD analysis project Ga0075114, IMG submission 69784) | Saline lake microbial communities from Ace Lake, Antarctica - Antarctic Ace Lake Metagenome 02UKM | ecosystem: Environmental > Aquatic > Non-marine Saline and Alkaline > Saline | place...
ACCTCTAAGCCGTCAAGCTTTGGAAGCCTTATGTCCAGGAGGATGAGCTGGGGCGTGTCGTCCGCGACGCGGGCGGCGTACTTGCCCGTGGCGAAGAGATAGTCGAGAGCTTCGGCCCCATCGCGTGCCACCACTACCTCGTTCAAGATTTGGTTCTTCTTGAGCGCTCGTAGCGTCAGCACCTCATCGTCAGGATTGTCCTCAACTAGGAGGATGACTTTCTTGCGCATGAGCTTTTCTCCTTGCAGTCGAAATGAAGTAGAATGTTGCGCCCTGGCCCACGGTTCTTTTGGCCCAGACCCGACCGCCGTGGCGTTCGATGACACGCTGTACTGTGGGCCAGGCCGATACCGCTGCCCTCGAACTGAGTCATCGAGTGCAACCGTTGGAAGGCACCGAGTAACTTGTCCACGTATCTCATATCGAAGCCGATACTGTTGTGGCGGACGAAGTAGGCCGTTTCGCCATCGTTCCTGGTGACTCCGAACTGGATTCTAGTATGCGGACGTTTGCAGGTGAACTTCCACACGTTATCCAGCAGGTTCTTCAAGACCGCCTTCAGCAACGTAGCATCTCCGTCCGCGAAAATCTCGTCCTCGATGACGCATTCAACCTCTTGCTCCGGCTGCGTCTCCCGAGCTCCTTTGCGATTCTGTGTGCCAACGCGTTCAGATCAATTGTCTGACGCATAATCTCCTGGCGGGTTGTCCGAGACAGTATCAACATCAGTTTGTTAAGGAGGGTCATCGCTTCTCCAACTGTTTCAACGTCCGGTGACCCACGCGAAAGCAAGGGACATCGCTGTGCCGGGTGATCATCAGAGTGCCAGATGGTGCGAAGCAGCATCGGCCTGCCCAGGAGACACTGATGGCAGCTCCTTTCTCCGGAGCCGGATACTCTGACTCTTTACCATTATACACCGATACCAATCAATTCCTTGTAAGATTTGCGTAAATAAACCCAGTCAGGTGCGCGATATTCAGGGGACTTGGTGGGAGGTCATCTCGAATCAGTGGTTATCGGGAATCGCACGAATGGACGAATTCCACGAATGGCTGTTGCCAACTGTGGTGAGGCTCGTTCTATGGGTCTGTTCGCAGCAGTCGCGTTGAGAGGGCTCGGTCAGGAGACCTCGCCTAACGAAAGGTGGGGAGACCTTGCCCAACGAAAGGTCGGGAGACCCTTGCCTAACGAAAGGTCGGGAGACCCTCGCCTGACGAAAGGTCGGGAGACCTTGCCCAACGAAAGACCTTGCCTAACGATCTTCGCTTGGTGGAGCATAGAGAAATCTATTCAAAGATCCAGGGGTCACTACAACGTGCCCACGATAGGATCTCGCTCTCATCGAAGAAGAGGGCCACCTCGGTTTTTGCTGTGTCGGGTCCATCGGAGCCGTGGACCAGATTGCGACCGATCTCGAGAGCATAGTCGGCGCGTATTGTGCCGGGCTCGGCGAGGGCGGGCTTGGTGTCTCCCATGGTCTTGCGCACGATCTCGATGGCCTCGGGGCCTTCCATGACCACAGCGACCACCGGGGCCGAAGTGATGTACTTGACCAGGGGCTCGAAGAAGGGCTTGCCTTCGTGGATGGCATAGTGCTTGCGGGCCAGGGTCTCATCCATGTGAATCATTTTCAGAGCTGTGACCTTGAGGCCGCGCCGTTCCAGGCGGGCAACGATATCCCCGATCAGACCTCGTTGCACTCCGTCGGGTTTGATGATGACCAGTGTTCTTTCCATCGGCGACATGCTTTCGGTTCCCTCCTGAGTTGTGTTGTTGCTGACGGCGGGCCTTACAAGGCAGACTGCTTTCGGAGATCCATGTACAGTTTCTGAAAGATGTGCAGGGCGTCTTGGGGACGGTTGGCCTGGGTATAGGCTTCCCCGAGTAGTTCGTGGGCAACCAGGTTATCCGGATGCTGGGAACCGATCTCTTCAAGATCGTTGATCACCCTGCCGAGGACGTCCGAGGACTTGGCAGCAATCGGCCGGTATTCCTCAAGGGCTTGATCCAGTTGGTCATCCTGCCAGTAGGCACGGGCAAATCTGAGTCTTGCGGAGTGATTCGTTGGGTCAGCCATGACTAGCTCCTGCAGGTTTTCTATGCGCGTTACTTCGGGCTTGGATCCTGCAACATAGAAGTCCTTCGTTTCTTCTTCGACTGCTGGTTCCCAAGGGACTTTGGAGAGAGTTCCTGGTAGAGAAAGCTCTCCAGCCTGGATCGACGTACCTAGAGTATGATCGCCCCAGTGCTCCAGATAGGAAGGCGTCTCAATCATTGCTCCTGGTAAGGTTTCTGGTTCCGCTCCCAGCATCTTTGCCATTTCCTCGAGGGGAGTCAGGATATCTTCCATTGGCAGGGAGACATCCAATGATGTCTCTTCAGCTTCCAATCCTGCTAGTGTCTCCGGTGCCTCTTGGTGAGGGGCGAGTGGTTCAGTTCCTGCCGCTATCTCACCTTCTGCCGCTATCTCAGCTTCTGCGGTTGTCTCACTTTCTGCGGTTATCTCGGCTTCAGCGGCTATCTCGGCTTCTGCGGTTGTCTCACTTTCTGCGGTTATCTCGGCTTCAGCGGCTATCTCAGCTTCTGCGGTTGTCTCGACCTCTGTAGCTATCTTGGCTTGTGCGACCGTCTCGACCTCCCCCACTTCCCCAATGACGTGTGGGGGCACTGGCACAATGCGCGGTGCCAGCGGCGACCGGTCGCCAAACAGGCTCTGTGCCACGGCGTTCTCAGGGTCCAGCATCTGAGCTTGATCTAACAGGGCTCTGCCGTCTGCTTCATGATCCTTGTCCCGCAGCCAAATCTCGCCCAAGATCAGATTGGCTTTAAGACAATTGGGTGCTAGGTCCAGTACGCCTTGAGAGATAATTGCTGCCCCCTCATAGCGACCATCTTGCCAGAGTGCTTCCGCGAGGGCGACACGCAGGTCCATGCGCATCGGTTCCTTTCGCAAGAGGTCGCGGAATTCGCCGATGGCCTTTGGATAGAGATGGCCTCTTGCGTATATGCGGGCCAGGCCTGCTCTCGTGAGCTCGATCTTCGATAGGAGAGTAGCATCGCGCTGAGTGTAGAGATCCAGGAGCGACGCGCGGATCTCCTTGTTATGGGGAGCCAGTTCGAAGGCTCTCTCCAGTTGCCAGATGGCTTCTTCGAGTAATCCGCGCTCCTCGTAGATCAAGCCCAGCCCGGCGTAGGGAATAGTTGCCTCTGGATCCGCTCCCAGGGTGCGGCGAAAAAGATTCGCTGCCTCAGCATGTTCTCCCTTTGCCAGATAGGCCTCGCCCATGATGGTATAGGCAGGCACATATCTGGGGTATAGCATGAGAAGCGCACGACAGTGGGCGATGGCTCTGTTGTACTTTCCTGCTCGAAGCTGTTCCCTGGCTTTGTCGCAATGGCCACGCAGGCTATGCTTGTTCATTACTCATCCTCCTGTCCACGAGGGAGTTCCAAGGCCTGTGCTTCTAATTATGCCTTACTTCTGCTGCTATGTCAACAGTTGAACTGTAGACCCTTTTGTGCTAATATTGCCTATCAGTGGCAATGCTGGCCAAGGCTCTTTCGCATCTGAGGGGCTAGTGGCCGAACCCAGATTTGAAGGATAATCACACTAGGAGATAGGCAATGAAAGTGCTTGTGACGGGAGGGGCGGGTTTCATTGGCTCGCACGTGGCAGACGCGTACGTAGCTGAAGGGTATGAAGTGGTCGTTGTGGATAATCTCTCGACGGGGCGGAAGGAGAACTTGAATCCCGCCGCAAGTCTCTATCAGGTGGATATCAGAGATGAAAAGGCTCTGGCCGAGGTCTTTGAGAAGGAGAAGCCGGACTATGTAAGCCACCAGGCAGCGCGGGCGCAGGTGCGGGAGTCCATGGATAACCCAGTGCTGTATGCCGAAGTGAACATAATAGGATCGCTCAACGTTCTGCAGCTTTGTCGACAGTACAAGGTCAAGAAAATCGTCTACGCATCGACGGGGGGCGCGGTCTACGGCGAGCCGGAGTATTTACCTGCTGATGAGGGCCATCCAGTCAACCCGCTTGATCCCTATGGCGCGAGCAAGCATCATGTGGAGCATTATCTCTATCTCTACAAGGCCAACTGGGGGCTGCCCTATACCATCCTGCGCTATCCCAATGTCTATGGGCCTCGCCAGGATCCTTATGGAGAAGCAGGCGTGGTCGCGATTTTCGCTGGGCAGATGTTGAGCGGTGGGCAACCGACCATCAATGGGTCGGGGGAGCAGGAGCGAGACTTCGTCTACGTGGGGGATATTGCCCAGGCCAATCTCCTTGCCATTGGTCGGGGCGATGGGGGGATCTTCAATATTGGCACAGGCGTGGGAACCTCAATCAACACTGTTTTCCGTTTGCTGAAGGAGGCTACGGGCTACTCGGGCGAGGAGATTCATGCTTCGGCTAAGGCCGGGGAGGTATTCAAGATCTATCTTGACGCCAGCAAGGCTCGCAATGAGCTCGGCTGGGCAGAGAGGGTGACTCTGGAGGAGGGGCTTTCCAGGACGGTGGAGTACTTTCGCTCCGAGCGCGGCGGCTAGACGAAAAGCAACGCGGTATTGTGGCTAGTACAGCTCGGCAGCAATCCTTCCGCGCGTTTTCTGCTCAAAGGGGATCGTTACACCCTCGTGTAGAGCGCTGATGCCCCTACTTAGTGGCGGAGTCTGACGATCCTTGGCGAGCGTTAGCCAGCGGAAGGTTCATGCCGTCGTGCACTGATTGTGCCGATGGTGAAGAAGTGGGAAACCGGGAGGACACAGCGTGCGAGTTGCGATCAATGCCGTTTTCTGGGGAGAGGATACCACAGGCAGCGGACACTATATCCGCAACCTCTTGCAAGCTCTTGCCGAGATAGATGGTGAGACTCAGTACGTGCTAGTCATGCCTCGGGGATTGAAGCACGGGCGGGCGTTTCACGAGAGTGTCAGCTCTGGGCGTGTTGAGATTCTGTGGCGGAGGACACCTTTTGATGGTCTCAGTGACAATCTGACGAAGCTGTGGTTCGAGCAGATCACATTCCCGAGCGCTTGCCGAAAGGTAGGGGCGGATCTTGCTTTCGTGCCCTATTTCGCTCCCCCATTCTTTTCTCCTGTCCCTGTCATTGTTGCTATCCACGATTTGATACCCTTGATTCTTCCAGCGTATCGTGGTTCGATCTTAGTGCAGGCATATATGCGCCTGGTTTCCAGTGCCGCGCGGCGGATGGATCTGGTCCTCACGGATTCGGTAGCCTCCCGACGCGACATCGTGCGCTTGCTGAACATACCCTCTAGTCGAACTCGGGTCATACACTTGGCTGCCGAGAGTGCATATCGAAAGGTGGAGGAAGTAGACGAGCTGGCCCGAGTTAGGGCGCTTTATGACCTGCCGTCTCACTATCTGCTGTATCTCGGAGGATTCGATGTTCGCAAGAATGTGGAGCAAGTGTTGGCTGCCTATACACGTGCCAGGCATGCACCGGGTTTCCCGGATGATGTATGGCTGGTTGTGGGAGGAAAGCTCCCATCGGAGCATACACCCTTCACGCCTGATCCTCGCGTAGTCTCAGCGGTTCTTGGTATCACCGATCGGGTACTTTTGACGGGATGGATCGAGGAACGCGATAAGCCGGCGATATACAGTGGGGCCATCGCTTTCCTATTCCCGTCATACTATGAGGGTTTTGGACTTCCGCCTCTGGAGGCTTTGTCCTGTGGGGTCCCTGTGATCACTTCCGATGTTTCAGCGCTACCCGAGGTGGTTGGCGACGCCGGCCTCACTGTTTCGCCTGGCGATCTAGATGCGTTGGTGGAAGCCGTCTTCTCGGTGGTGGTGGATGAGCATCTTCGGGAGAGGCTGCGGCGATCTGCGTTGGTGCAAGCGGAGAGATTCAGTTGGGGTCGAACGGCGCGGCGGACTCTACGCAGTTTCGAAGAGGTGGCACGTGGGAGGTAGTCTAGCAAGGTGCGCCGCACCTCCCAGGCAAAATGCACCTTGAGATAAGGCCAAGGCTGTTGCAAAGTCCGTGCAGTGTCATTCTTGGTATCTCCACGGCGCTGTACGCGCCGTTCAGATGGAAAGAAACTGACCAGTTTCTTAGTAGGAGTACAGCGACGAAAAATCTCGACTCCACCAGGGCTGCCCGGCTTGTGTGATAGAGATTCTTTCCTTCGGCTTTGCTCAGGACAGGCGCTTCGCTCAGAATGACAGGTGCTGTGGGCAGGCGGCTTTGAAACGGCTGTAACAAATAGAGCCTGTTTGCTATGGACAAACCAGGATTCTGTGGTATAATAGTTGAAGTGAATGTACGATTGGTCTTGGCCCTGGGGACCAGACAGAAGCGAGATTCGGTCAGCTTCTCTCGCTCGCTGTGCAGTCCCTGTTGAGTACTTGGAAGGAGGTGGTGTGTACCGAGATGATCAGATAGAAGTGTGAAGGTTGATCCCTTGCGTCGCGATTCAGAGCGGTTTTGGCAATGAGCCCACCTCAGCAAACGGTCAGTGACGAGAGTCAGTGGCCGGCAGGTGACCGAAAAGTCCTGTCTGTTTCGCGTCGCCAAGTCCCCGTTGGGGCAATCGCTGTGATTACCTTGATGGGGCAACGGAGTTGCTTCGGTGTTGGGTTGCTGACGCACCGTAAGTGCTCTGGTCGTATACAGAAGTGCCACAATCAAACTTTTGAAGGAGACTGTGATGGCAAGCGTTACCTACGAAAACGTTACCAAACGCTTCGGCGACGTCGTGGCGGTGAATGAACTCAGCCTGGAGATCCCCGACAAGGAATTTCTCGTCTTGCTTGGCCCCTCTGGCTGTGGCAAGACTACTACCCTGCGCTGCCTGGCTGGGCTGGAAGAGATGACAGAGGGGAACATCTACATCGGAGATCGGTTAGTGAATGATGTGCCTCCGAAGGACCGAGACATCGCTATGGTGTTCCAGAGCTATGCTCTCTACCCTCACATGACGGTGTACAACAACATGGCGTTTGGCCTCAAGCTACGCAAGACGCCCAAGGCCGATATTGAGCGTCGTGTTAAAGAGGCAGCCACGATCTTACATATTGAGGAGCTACTTGATCGAAAGCCCAAGCAGCTATCTGGCGGTCAGCGCCAGCGTGTAGCAGTTGGACGCGCCATCGTGCGGGAACCGAAGGTGTTCTTGATGGACGAGCCTCTGTCCAACCTGGATGCTAAGCTGCGTGCCCAGTCGCGTGCTGAATTGGCCAAGCTGCATCAACGATTGGAGACAACTTTTATCTATGTGACTCATGACCAGATGGAAGCTATGACCATGGGCACGCGGATCGTGGTCATGCGAGATGGCGTCGTGCAGCAGGTGGATCCGCCGCACGAGCTGTACAACCTGCCCAACAACATCTTCGTGGGTGGCTTCATCGGGAGTCCGGCCATGAACTTCTTTGATGTCACTCTGGTGGCAGAGGACGGCGAGTTCCATGCTGACGGCGGTAGCTTCAGGCTTCAGGTACCGTCGGAGAGGAAGGCTCTTCTCGAGGGCTACGTGGGTAAGCAATTGGTACTCGGCGTGCGACCAGAGGATGTTCACGACAAGGATTACGCTCCCCCTATAAAGAATACCGCAGAGTTGGAAGTGGGAGTGGATGTCCTGGAACTCATGGGTAACGAGATTTTCCTCTATCTCTTGATCGGGGAGAAGAGCTTCATTGCCCGTGTTGATCCGCGAAGCAAAGCGCGTGTGGGCGACAAGATGCTTGTGCTGATTAACCTGGACAACGTGCACCTCTTCGACCGCGACACGGAGAAGGCCATTCGCTAGACCTGGGTTTGTAGGAAATCAAGGGGGATGGGCTCAATTGAGCGCATCCCCCTTTTGTGTGTCCTGATTATGGGGCAGTATCTCGGTCAAATGCTGTTGGCTCGTTGGCTTCAGCAGAGTACTTTGGACGATCTATTGGCAAGGGTCAGGTCGCGCTGCCCGGAGGCTAGACTGCAAGCCCTTTCCATCTTCCTCGCCGGAATAGGACATAGACGAGAGCGGCCCGTCCCGCCCAATCCACCGCCGTGCCTAGCCAGACACCGGCTAGTCCCCACCCAAAGACGATGGCAAAAAGATAAACGACAACCACTCGGAATAGCAGCACGCCAAAGGCGGTAACCAGCATTGGAGTACGAGTATCTCCGGCACCTCGGAGAGTGCCATTCAGAACCATGACGATGGCGATGGAGGCTTGTTCTAGTGCTGCGATGCGCACGGCGGTCCCTGCCAGGCTCAGTACCTCGGGAGTGCTTCCGAAAATCGTGACAATCTGCTGTCCCCAGAGGACAAATGCGATTCCAATCGTGCACATAATGATCAGGCTGAGACGCATTGTGCGACGAATGGCCTTTTCCGCCAGGTCGGGTTTTCTTGCTCCCAGGCACTGTCCCGTTAGGGTGGCGGCGGCTGTGGCAAGCCCCCATCCGGGCATGAAAGAAAGGGACTCGACGCTGATCGCGATCTGATGGGCGGCCAGGCTTACTGGTCCCAAGCTTGAGATGATGCGCATGAACAGAGTGGAGCCCGCGCGTGTGACGACGGCTTCTCCAGCGGCAGGGAGGCTGAGGGTGAGTATCTTGCGCGCCAGGTGGCCATCCCACTGAAAGATGTCTTTGAGTGCAATTCTGATGAAGCTCTTTCCAGCAAGCAAGGCATGTAGGGCCAGCAAACTACCTATCAAGCGCGCCGATGCTGTTGCGATCCCGGCACCAATCACACCGAGACCTTCAAACGATCCTACTCCAAAGATCAAGACATAGGCGGCGATCACATTCCAGATGTTCATTGCCATCGTGATATACATTGGCTTGCGGGTGTCCCCGGATCCGCGCATAATCCCGTTGAATACCATCAGGCAGAAACCAAAGAAGGAAGTGGAGAGAATGATGCGGAGATAGCTGGAGCCCATATCTATGATGGCTTCATTTCCTCCCATGATTCTCAGGAATAACTCGGCGGAAGGCCACAGGGCAGCTACCAGCACACCGGCGACGATGAAGGCAAGCAGGATTGCCTGGGCACCAGCCTTCCTGGCGTGTTCGTAGTTCTTGGAGCCACAAGCATGGGCTACCATAGAGGTGGCAGCGACAGCGAGAGCGGAGAAGAGGGAGTTGGCAATGTTGACCAGGAGGCCGCCTAGGCTGACGGCAGCCAGGGCGTCAGGGTCCCTCATCCAACCTATCAACAGCGTATTGACGAAGAACACCATCATGATCAGCAGGCTCTCTCCCACTGCTGGGAGGGCCAGCGTGATGATGTCGCGATCGAGACTCTCTTCGTGGAGGATGAGTCCTTCAGTTCCAGGTTCTCTCGATACACTGGTTGTCATGGGAGAAACTGATCCTATCGTTTGTGGCAGCCATCCATGACGCCTGGCGTTGAGCGTTAGGAAGACAGGGAATGGTAGGTCCGGACAGAAAGGCAGGACAGAGAGCACCCACAGAGCTCACTCATGATATGCTCCCTGTCCCCTTTTCAGCTATTGGAGCCGATCGATCTAGCCCAGACCTTGACCGCAGTTGTTGCAGAACTTCGCCCCAGGTGTGTTCTCTGCGCCACACTTAGGACATGTGACGCCACCACCAAGCTTGGTACCACAGTTGTTGCAGAATTTGGCACTAACAGGATTCGCAGTGCCGCACTTGGGACAACTAATGGTGGCTTCCTTGGCTACCTGCTGGGGCTGCGTCTGGGGCTGCATCGAGGAGGCGATCGTCTGGGCCATGGCTGCTCCCATACCAACCCCCGCTCCCAGGCCCACACCCGCACCAGCAAGTCCGCCTGCTGCCCCACCTTGTTCGGCAGCGGTAGTCATGGCTTGGGCTGCCTTGTACTGGACGAAGGACTGCATGTTGCCAATGGCGCCGATGGCTGCGGCATCGTCTATGGCCGCGGCGGTCTTCTCGGTGGGGGAGATGGCTTCGACGTAGAAGCCTTTGATGCTGATGCCTAGTGCCTCGAAGTCTTCCCGGATCTTGGCCCTCGTCGCTGCGCTGATCTCTTCCATGAGCGGCGGAAGGTCAAACATCGATTTCGTCTTCATCGTCTCTCCCAGAAGGTCGGTGAGCTTCAGGACGATGATACTGCGCAGGTAGTTGGTGATGTCGCGTGTGCTGTAGTAGCCCCTGCCAGCAACGATCCGAACTACGAATGTCTGGGGATCCGAGATGTACATGGAGTAGGTTCCCCGGGCCACCAAGCGTACCCTCCCGATTTCTGAATCCCGCAGAGAGATCGGGGTTTGGGTTCCCCACTTCTGGTCCAGGAAGTCGCCGGTGTTGACGAAATATACCTCGGCCTTGAAGGGGGTGTCACCCTTGAAAGCCAGTCCAATGAGTTTGGTCAACAGGGGGATGTTGGCGGTGGTTATCGTGTGCCGGCCAGCCTCGAAGGTGTCCATGGCCTTGCCATCGCGGTAGAAGACGGCTGCCTGGCTCTCTCTGACGATTAGCTGAGAACCGATCCGGAAGTCGCCTGAACCGCGCTCGGGAACCCTGTGTACCAATTCCTTTCGGTTGGGGTCTGCCCACTCTATGATATCGAAGATTCGTGCCATATCTGTTCTCCTTTGATACTACTAATGATGCTTGCCAGTCCTATGGAGTTTCTCAGAACCCGGGTCATGCCCTGCGCGAGTTGAGAGCAGGGAACTGCTTGGGTGCCTACAAAGCCTAGGGGAAATCCTCGGCGAACACCTCACCCACATCCTCGACCTCTAGGAACACATCCTGGCGATGGCTGAAGGTTGTGTTGAGTTCGTCCAGCAGAGCAACCAGATCACCCGAGGACATCGCCGTTTCTTCTTCGGCCTGTGCTGCGGCAGCCAGTCTGTCCAGTAGGCTGGAGACGCGTACAATGCCATCCTCGAGCTGACTGTCGAACTCGTAGAGGGCGTCCAACTCTTTCTCTTTCACCTTGATGGCATCAAGTAACCCGCTGTACCCGTAGCTAGCCGACTTGATGCGATCAATGAGCATCTGGAGCTTCATCACACATCGTTCCAGGGTGAC
>Ga0075114_10001894_pt1 | contig 11005 bp, 11 predicted proteins | sample AntAceMetag02UKM_FD_69784 | JGI IMG/M metagenome (GOLD analysis project Ga0075114, IMG submission 69784) | Saline lake microbial communities from Ace Lake, Antarctica - Antarctic Ace Lake Metagenome 02UKM | ecosystem: Environmental > Aquatic > Non-marine Saline and Alkaline > Saline | place...
GATGGGCATTATGTCCATGTTTCGACTTCAGGTAGGATCATCTCCGATGGAGTCGGTGGATTCAAGATTGTCTCGGTCGTAAGGGACATCACCGATCGCAAGCGGGCGGAGGAGGCGATGCGGGAGTACTCCGAGCGGCTGGAGGAGATGGTAGAGGAGCGCACCCAGGAACTACGAGAAGCGCAGGAGCAGTTGGTTCGCCGCGAGAAGCTGGCCGTGCTGGGCCAAATGGCCGGCGGCGTGGGCCACGAACTGCGCAACCCCCTGGGCGTGATCTCCAACGCCGTCTACCTCCTCCAATTGGCAATCCCCGACGCCGACGAGACCACCAGGGAGTATCTGGACATGATCTCCTCAGAGGTCCGCAATTCGACGAAGATCATCTCCGACCTGCTGGACTTCTCGCGCACCAGGATGCCGGAGAGGGGGGAGATAGCCGTCTCCGATCTGGTGGCCCAGGTGTTGGCGAAACAACCCCCGCCCGCGGACGTGCAAGTGACCACCGAGCTCGCCCCCGACCTGCCCGCCATGTTCGTAGACCCCCGGCAGATAGGCCAAGTGCTGGGCAACCTGGTCACCAATGGCTGCCAGGCTATGCCCGATGGCGGCCGGCTGACCATCACCGCCGAATTCGTCGAAGGCGGCACTGTCCGCAATCCGAAATCGCAAATCCGCATTGGAGTGTCCGACACCGGCGTGGGCATCCCCGCGGAGAACATGAACAAGCTCTTCGAGCCGCTGTTCACCACCAGGGCCAAGGGCATCGGGCTGGGGCTGGCGCTGGTCAAGACCCTGGTGGAAGCCAACGGGGGAAGCATTGAGGTGGAGAGTGAAGAAGGGAAAGGGAGTACGTTCACGGTCTGGTTGCCGCCCGCTTGATTGCGGATTGCAGATTGCGGATTGCGGACCTGTCCTGAGCGTAGTCGAAGGGTTGGGGATGGTTCCCTACGCTGTGATATGTACGAGATATTCGTGGGACTCCAGTGTTCGCCGGGCCCATCCCAATCCGGAAATGCTCTCCCAGATATGGGCAAAAGGCGGCTTTTTGGGGAAAAACGGCGTATCCGGGGGACAAATGTGACCCAGAAAGGCTAACAGGGTGTCGTTACGGCCCACAAATAACTCCCTTCCTCATCACAAACTAGGGAACCATCCCAAGGGTTGCGGATCCGAAATCCGATCACGCATCACGTTTCACGTCTCACGCATCACGTCTCATGCAAGTCATTCAGCGACGTACCCAAGGGAGTAAACGCATGGTAGAGAACAACCTCCGTATCCTGGTCGTGGACGACCATCTCATGATGGCCAAGACACTCGTGGACATCCTGAGAGTCAAGGGTTACGAGGCCGAGGCTGCCGGCTCCGGCCCTGAAGCCCTGGAAAAGGTGGCTCAGGCTTCCTCCGGCTCCGCTCAGGGCAAGCCTTTCGACTGCGTCCTCTCCGACATCAAGATGCCGGAGGTCAACGGGGTCGAGCTATGCAGAGCCATCAGGGCCAGGCAGCCTGACCTGCCGGTGGTGCTGATGACGGCCTACTCCACCGACAAGCTGGTCCAGGAGGGACTGGAAGAAGGCGCCATAGCCGCCCTCACCAAGCCTTTGGATATCAACGCTTTGCTCTGCTTCTTCTCTTCCATCCGCAAGCAACGCTCCATCATCATCGTGGACGACGACCCGCAGTTCTGCAGAACGCTGGCAGACCTACTGCAGGCGCGAGGCTTTGCCGTGACGCAGGCCACTGGCCCTCACGCTATACTGGAGAGAGTCGTGGTGAACGGGCAGGTGATGTTGCTGGAGATGAAGCTGGCCCACATCGACAGTTTGGAATTGCTCAAGGAGATCAGGAAGCGGAACCCTCACCTGCCGGTGATACTGGTGACCGGCTACCGGCAGGAGATGGCCTCAGCGATAGAGGCTGCCCTGGAGATTGACGCCTACGCTTGCCTCTACAAGCCTTTCGAGATAGAGGAACTGCTTGAACTCTTGACCCGGATACGTCACCAGGAGATGGGCAGGCTTCTGCGAGCGTAGCCGATAGTCTGCCATCAGCCATCTGCCAGAAGTGAGGCGAGCCATGGACACAATGGATACAAGGCACAGGATTCTCGTCGTAGACGACAATCTCCATTTCCGGAAGACCCTCTCCGGCATCCTCAGGGTCAAGGGGTATGCACCCGTAGCCGTGGCCACGGGACAGGCGGCCCTGGATCGGGTCGAGGAGGAGACGCCTGCTGTGGCCCTGATTGACCTCAGGCTGGACGACATGTCCGGTCTGGAGCTAATGAAGAAGATCAGAAAGCGTTGCCCTGGCACGGAGTGCATCGTGCTCAGCGGCTACGCCTCACATACGTCGGCCATCGAGGCAGCCAACCTGGGAGTCTATTCCTACGTACAGAAGCCCTACGATGTCGAGCATCTGCTGACGACAATCAGCAAGGCGATTGAGAAGAGGAAAGCCGAGGAGTCGTTGAAGTCTGCTGCTCAAAGGACTGAGAATAGGACGCCGATTCCCGCGGATTAGACGGATACACGAGGGGCCCTCATAGTTATGGCAGAGTTGTCATAGTTGTGGCGGAGTTGCACTCCGCCACCGGCAGTGCACATCTTCGCTCGGAGTACAACTCCGAGCCAACAAGAGGCACTTCGAGCCAACAGAGGAACGCCCTTGTTCTGGCGGAGTTGCCACAGTTCTGGCGGAGTTGCCACGGTTGTGGCGGAGTTGCACTCCGCCACCAGCAGTGCACACCTTAGCTCGGAGTACAACTCCGAGCCAACAGGGGGCACTCCGAGCCAACAGGGGAACGCCCTTGTTCTGGCGGAGTCGCCACAGTTGTGGCGGAGTTGCCATAGTTGTGGCGGAGTCGCCATAGTTGTGGCGGAGTCGCCACAGTTGTGGCGAAGTTGCCATAGTTGTGGCGGAGTTGCACTCCGCCACCAGCAGTGCACACCTTCGCTCGGAGTACAACTCCGAGCCTACAAAGGGCACTCCGAGTGAACAGGGGACCCTACTCAGCGCGTGTGGCGGCCCACAAGGCGAAAAAGTCCCAGGTCGCCTTGGCGATGTCCGCCATAAGGGGGTGGCTGTAGCGGTACTCCACCCAGTGCGGCTGGTAGACGGAGATGCTGAGGACGTAGGGGCCGCCCGGCCCCCAGATGATGCCCGCGTCACTCTGGTTCTCGTTGGAAAAGCCGTGCTTGTGAGCCAGGCGCGTCCCTTCGGGCAGCCCGGCTTTGATGAACGTGGAGATGGGGTTCATCTCCAACAGGGCGATGACCTCCCGGCATTCCTCAGGCAGGATCTCGTCGGGGTAAGCGGCCAGCAGCGCTCCCTTTCCCTCAGCACACCTGACCAGCATCTCCAGCAGCAGCCCCATCTCCTTGGGGGTAGTCTGCATGTAGGGGTCAGGATCAGCGCTGAAATCACTGCGACTGTTGGCGGCGGTGACGACGTGTGGTATGGGCACATCGGCGTCGTAGGGCGCGGCCATGTAGCTGTTGGTCAGGCCCATCCGTCGCATGAACCTGGTGACCTGCTGTGCCCCCTCCTGCGCGCTGCCATCGCCGATATGGGTGAGCAACCAGTTGGCGTAGGCATTGCTGACCCCGGGCAGCGTCATTGTGCTGGTCAATGCTGCCGCGGTTTCCACATCCGCCGGGCCATCCAGAGTCCGGTACACGCCAATGAAAATGGGAATCTTCAACACGCTCATGCCTGAGTAGGCCACATCGCCGCGGATGTTCACCTCCTGCCCACTGGCCACGTGGCGAACGAAGACGCTGGACAGGAGGGATGTCCGCTCCATCCGCTCCTGCAGCACCTCCTCCAGCAGGGTGACATCGGGCGGGGACGGCGCCGCTTCGGCCAGCACCAGCCAGGCCTGCCGTCCCTCCGGATTGGGCGAAGCGAGCGCTTCCAACAGACGGGGCGCCGAGGCCTCTCGGTCAAGCCTCAGCCCAGGCTGGCCAGGGCGGAAGACAACGGTGGTAGTGAAGGGCACATCTTCCCGGATTGGCGCCACCACCGCCGAAGTGGGGGGACGGTCGTAGCGCGCCGCCACGTCGCTCAGCCAGTCGCCGACGGCGGTTTTGTCCACGTCGTAACGCAGGGGGATGTCCAGAGGTTCGGGGGTTTGGTGCAGGATCTCATCCACGAAGCCGCGCCAGAAACCTAGTCCTTCCCGCTGCGCCTCTGCCTCCACCAGCATGGCCTCCGCGTCTACCGAGAAGCCCACCTCCTCCGGGCGTAGCAGCAGTCGCTCTTCGCCGTAATAGACCCACACCGGCTCCGTGTAGTAGGGGGCACGGATGGCCTCAGCGATCTCGTCGAGGTTCGACCCCGCGGGAGGCTGCCCGGCCAGCGTGACCCAGCCAGGCACAGGCCCCTGGGTTTGTGCGTAGTTCCAGGCACGGGGTCCCAGCGCCATGACGGCGAAAATCAAGATAAGAAGAAGCAAACGTGCGAAGTTGCGCATCAATTCTCACAGTCAAGGTCGCGGTGCCAACTCGGCCAGCGACCGCACAGGAGACCGGTATCCAGCAGACAGCATTTTCGCCAGCAAGGCATCCGCCTCTGCAATTCACTACCGGACACTTTCGCCAGGACGCGGACGAACACGGACAAACACGGAGTCCTTTCTAGGCCCCAAAGCGAAGAAGCTATGCCATCAGCGTCCTGGGCATCCCATGTCACCCAGAGCTGGCGAGCCAGTGCTGTCCGGTTTCGGTAGCAGAAGCTTCAGAGCCAGGCTAGCGTCAGCGCAGATCGGGGGCGAGTTCACGGAGCCGCTCCTCGCGCAGGTGGCGAAGATCGTCGACAGAATCCGTCAGAGGCTCGCCGCCTCTGCGAGTCAGGATTGTCTCTCGCAGCGAATCGGCCATAACCAACGTCTTTCGCCGTTGAGCCCGAAGCGCCTGGCACCCGGTATCGGATCGCTCCAGCCACTCCAAGTCGGCAAGCCCTACCAGAGCGGCCTTGGGCTTGCCTCTCGAAAGCAGCAGGATGCGCTGACTACCGTAGGCCGCTCGGTTGACTACCTCACCCAAGGACTTCTTAGCCTCGGTCAGGCTTATCACATGGACTCCCATTCGAATACCCTGGCCATCGATCTGATCGTTCTCATCATTCCCTTGGGGCATTTTACCACAGGGGCGCCGTAACAACAAGCCCCAGCGGCCGCTATTCCCACTCGATCGTCGCCGGCGGCTTAGAGGAGATGTCGTACACCACGCGGTTCACGTCTGGCACTTCGTTGACAATGCGATTGGAGATACGGGCCAGCAGGTCGTAGGGCAGCCGCGCCCAATCGGCGGTCATGAAGTCCTCGCTGGTCACCGCCCGCAAGGCCACGACGTGGGCATACGTCCGCCCATCTCCCATCACCCCCACGCTGCGCACTGGCAACAGCACGGCGAAGACCTGCGCCGTCCGGCGGTACAGCCCCGCAGCCCGTAGTTCCTCCAGCAGGATGGCGTCGGCGGCACGCAGCGTCTCCAGTCGCTCCCAGGTCACCTCGCCGACGACGCGGATGGCCAGCCCCGGCCCGGGGAAGGGATGCCGCCAGACGATCTCCTCCGGCAGTCTAAGGGCCTCGCCCACCGCCCGCGCCTCATCCTTGAACAGCAATCGCAACGGCTCCACCAACTCAAAACCCATCTCCTCCGGCAGTCCGCCCACGTTGTGGTGTGTCTTGATGGTGCGCGCTGCACCGTGCTCATCGCGGCGGGCGCTCTCAATGACGTCGGGGTAAAGCGTGCCCTGAGCCAAGAAGCCAATCTCACCCCAGTCGGCGGCCAGCCGCGCCGCCTCCCGCTCGAAGACGCGCACGAACCGTTCGCCGATGCGCTTGCGCTTCTCCTCGGGATCGGTCACGCCGTCCAGGTCGTCCAGGAACTCCTCGCTGGCGTTGACCGCCACCAGCCGCATGGACTGCGCCCGCTCGAAGGTCTCCACTACCTGCTCTGGCTCACCGCGGCGCAGCAGCCCCGTGTCCACGAAGACACAGGTCAACCGATCGCCCACAGCGCGGTGCACCAGCGCCGCTGTCACCGCCGAGTCTACTCCGCCCGACAGCCCGCAGAGCACGTGCCCATTGCCCACCTGGCGGCGGATGGTGGCCATGCTCTGCTCAATGAAGGACACAGGCGTCCAATCGCCGTGGCAGCCGCAGACGTCGTACAGGAAGTGACAGATGATCTCTTGGCCGCGAACCGTGTGGACGACCTCAGGATGGAACTGTAGGCCATAGCGGCCGCGGGTCAGGTCACCCATGGCGGCTACAGGGGAGTTGTCGCTGGCGGCCAGCACCTGCCAGCCTGGCGGAAGCGTTTCCACGCGGTCGCCGTGGCTCATCCACACGGAGAGAGGCAAGGGGAGAATGAGGGACGAGAAACGAGGGACGAGGGCAGGCAGCAGAGGATTCTCGACACTGGTCAACGTGAGTTTGGCCAGGCCGTATTCTCGTTCGATGGCTGGAGCAATGCGGCCTCCCAGCGCCTGCGCCAGAAGCTGCATGCCGTAGCAGATGCCCAGTACCGGCATACCGCTTTGCAGCACGTAGGCGGGCAGGGTCGGTGCGCCGGGCTCATAGACGCTGGCGGGGCCGCCGGAGAGGATGAAGCCGCGAGGCGACAGCGATAGCACTCGCTCGTCCGGCGCATCCCAGGGAATCAACTCGCAGTAGACCTGCGCTTCCCGCACCCGCCGGGCGATGAGCTGGCTGTATTGAGAACCGAAATCGAGGATGATGATCGTCTCTCGCCTGCTCATTCCAACACGATTCTCCCATCGTCCATGCTGGTGATCACAGCCAGCGCCTCGATGGGCACGTTCAGGTGTGCCAGCTCCTCCCGTCCTTGTTCGAAAGCCTTCTCGATCACCGCGCCAATGCCCACGACGGTGGCGCCCGCAAGTTGGGCTAGCTTCGCCAGGGCGCCTATGGTTTGACCGCTGGCCAGGAAGTCATCTATGATCAGCACCCTATCCCCAGGGCCGAGGAATTCCGGCGAGACCATCAGTCTGACCTCGCTGCCCTTGGTATGAGAAGGGGCAGTGGCCTCAATGGCGTTCGGGTGCATGGTCACCGGCCTCGTCTTGCGGGCGTATACGACGGGGACCTGCAGCGCCAACGCCGTAGTCAGCGCCGGCGCGATGCCGGAGATCTCGGCAGTAAGCACCTTGGTGGCCTCGCAACTGTAGAAGAGGGCGGCCATAGCCTGTCCCACGGACAGCATGAGCATGGGGTCCACCTGGTGGTTGATGAAGCTGTCCACCTTGAGGATACCCCGGCCCAGGTTCTTTCCCTCGCGACGAATGCGTTCGTTGAGTGCCCTCATGCATGACCTCACTGAGACTCGCACCCCGAAAGGCGGGGAGATATGGGAATGCGGAAGGATGTTGGTCCGGATAATGGATGGGCCGATTTTACCCCAACTGGGGCGAAGGTACAAACCCCGCCCTGCTTCGCGATCGCAGCCCCCTTCGATGAGCGAAGGGGGCTGCGGAGATGAGCTGGTGTGCGAAAGCTGAGGCGAATAGGCCAGTCAACTCGAAGAGCTCATCGTCGGCTATCCCGACGTATGCGACGTCCTGATCTTGACCTTGGTTGCATTCTGTGATATACTGCTTGTGCAGATAATCTGCACATACTGTAATGCAGCATCAGGAGGTCGGCTATGAGTGCGACTGTTCAAGTGCGCAGCCGAGGCGTGATGACCTTGCCCGCGAGTCTGCGAGAGAAGTACAACATCCAGCCCGGAGACACCTTCCGACTCGTAGACCTGGACGGTCTCTTTGTGCTCACTCCCATGGCGCCCATTGTCCCTGAACTGGCCCGGGAGATCGAGAAGGCGCGGCTTGAGGCAGGACTGAGCACCGAAGAGCTATTGGCCGCCCTACGGGAACAGCGCGAGCGCTACCACCGAGAGACCTATGAGCCCGCGCACTCCTCGTAGACCCCGCGTCTTCGTCGATGCCGATGTGCTCTTCGCTGGCTCAGCATCACCGAGCGATTGCGGCGCGAGCCTTGTCACTCTGCGATTGGCCGAGATCACTCTGATCGAGGCGTTGACCTCTGAACAGATGATAACCGAGACTGAGCGCAACCTGGCAGAGAAACTGCCCCGGAAGCTCCCTGAGTTCCGACTGCTGGTCAGTCGGTGTTTGCGCGTCGTCCCCAATCCACAACCTGACGACTTGGGTCCCTACGCAGGAGTGGCCGATCCCAAGGACCTACCCATCCTGGTCGCGGCAGTGCGCGAGCATTGTCCCTGGCTGGTCACATTCAACGTGCGCCATTTTCGCCCCGGACATCCCGAGGTCACTGTGCTCAGGCCTGGGGACTTCGTGCGGCGCATCCGGGATCAGCTCAGCCATCTGCCCTTGTGATCAGAGCAGACACATTATCCGACCGTGTGATTCCGCCCCGCGTGGACTTCTCCACGACGGCGCCAATTTCATCAGTTCTTGATCCTCGCCTGGGAGGTGCGGGGTCATGGGATAGCCCTCGTCGCCAGGGGATGAAAAGTGGGCCGACAGCGTGGGCATCTCTTCTTGTACCTTGGGCCGCAGTGTGATATACCGAGCAGAACATGCAAGTTGCTTTGTAAGGAGAGTTCCCATGTCGCAGTCCGTGAGTGTGAAGGTCAGCAGTCGTTACCAAATCGCTGTCCCCCGCATTGTCCGTGAGCGACTAGACATCAGAAGCGGCGACCGCCTGTTGGTGGATGTTCAGGATGGGCTGTGGATCCTGCTCCCGCAGCCCAAAGACCACACAGCACAGCTAGCCGGCCTGCACAGGGACATGTGGGCTGGACTGGACACGACCGCCTATCTGGAAGAGGAGCGGGATGAATGGAAAGCTTCCGAGAGCGACTAGACAGGCACGCCATCCTTAACTTGACAACTACCAAGGAATACATATAATCTGACTATCACATTTTGCAGGAGCAGATCATGCGTACGACATCGCTAAGTGTCACAGAGTTGGTCAGGAACTTCTCTGACTACGTGAACAGGGCCGCGTACCGAGAGGAGCGTTTCATTCTCGTGAGGGGTCGCAAGCCGGTGGCGGAACTGCGCCCAATCCCCGCCGGCAGAACCCTGGGTGAACTGGATTCCCTACTGAGATCACTTCCCGCCCTCAGCGCAGCGGAGGCACATGACTTCGCGCTGGACATCAAGGAGGCACGCAAGCAGCTTCCGCAAGAAGGGCCTACAGATCCATGGCAGTCCTGATAGACACAAGCATTCTGATCGCCTACGAGCGAGGCACGCTCGACGTGACCTCGCACGTGGGAGGGAAAGAAGATGAAACGTTCTTCCTCTCCGTCATCTCGGCCAGCGAGTTGCTTCACGGAGTTCATCGAGCGCAGCAACCCGCCGTGCGGGCCAGACGTTTGGCCTTCGTCGAATCCATCTTGGCCCGGTTTCCCTTGCTCGAGATAGACTTGAGTGTAGCTCGGGCTCATGCGGAGCTATGGAGCAACCTGTCGAGAGAAGGGAAGATGATCGGAGTTCATGACTCCTGGATTGCGGCAACGTGCATCGCGCACAGTCTCACCCTGATCACTGCCAATACCCGTGAGTTTGAGCGGGTTCCTGGTCTAGGACTTGAGAACTGGATGGCCGGGTAGATTCCTGGCGGGAAGGCGGGGACGAGGAGTGTTGCCGGTGGTATAAGGCTAACATAAACTCATCTGCCTCCGCCAGACTCACAGAAGTCCCATGCTCCTAGTCTACCTCACAGCTTCCTGGGTATTAGGCATCATCCTGGCTCGTTTCCTCTGGGCTCACGGAGTGATCGGCTGCGGGTCACCCCCGACCTGGGCCTGGGCCGTGCTATCGGCACTCTTCATTGGCGCGGCAGTTCTCCTCCGTCGTCGCAAGCGTGTCCGACTCGCCCTTGTCCTACTACTCCTCGCCCTCCTCGGCGGTTGGCGCTACCAGAGCCATCCGCATGACCCCTGCTTCACCCCCGACGACCTGGCCTTCCACAATGGCGCTGATGAGGAGCCCGCCTGGGTCATCGTCGAGGGCATCGTCGACGACTATCCCGATGTGGGTGACCGGAGCGCCAACTACGAGTTGCGAGTGCACGCTCTGGAGAAGGACGGCACGCGGCGCGAGGTCAGGGGCAGGGTGCTTCTGAAGGCCCCTCGCTATCCAGAATTCGAGTACGGTGACGAGGTGCGGGTCAGCGGACTACTGCGGACACCGCCGGATTATGCCGACTTCTCCTATCGCGAGTACCTTGCCCGCCAAGGAATCCACTCGCTCATCAAGTATCCCAAGAAGATCGAAGTCATCACCCAGGACCAAGGCAGACCCTTCTGGACCGCGCTCTACTCCTTCCGCCGCCATGCGTCGGACACCATCAACCGCCTCCTACCCGAGCCTCAGGCCGCTCTTTTGAACGGCATCCTGCTGGGCATCGAGTCTGGCATCCCCAAGCCGCTCTACGATGACTTCAACCGGACGGGCACGTCTCACATCATCGTCATCAGTGGGTTCAACATCACGATCGTTGCTGGTCTGCTGGCGCAGACGCTGGGGCGACTGGTGGGAAAGCGGTGGGCGATTTGCCCCATGATTGCTGGCATCGTGATCTACACGCTGCTCGTCGGCGCCGACGCGGCGGTTGTGCGGGCAGCGGTCATGGGCATCCTGTACGTAGTCGCCGTCCACCTGGGAAGGCAGAGCACTGCCTTCGTGTCCCTGTCCTTCTCCGCCATGGTGATGACCGCCGCCAACCCTCTGACTCTATGGGACGTGGGCTTCCAGCTCTCCTTCGTGGCCACTCTGGGGATGATCCTCTTCACACCGGCCCTCCAGGGCTGGTTGAAGCGCTTGCTGGGCCGCTGCCTGCAACCGGACCAGTTGCAGCCGGTCATGCGCCTCCTCAATGGCACGCTCATCGTCACACTGGCCGCGCAGATACTCACGTTGCCCCTCGTGGCTGCCTACTTCGGCCGTCTCTCACTCGTATCCCTGCTCAGCAACCTGCTGA